>Ga0189288_10095_pt1 | contig 101638 bp, 106 predicted proteins | sample UW105minimetaG_FD_130316 | JGI IMG/M metagenome (GOLD analysis project Ga0189288, IMG submission 130316) | Marine microbial communities from the Costa Rica Dome - UW105 mini metaG | ecosystem: Environmental > Aquatic > Marine > Oceanic > Photic zone | place: Costa Rica: the Eastern Pacific...
AGAAGGGCTCAAGACGCGCCATCTGCGCGTCCGTCAACCAGAAAAGATCAGACATGTTCACCGCTCGTTTTCAAACCGTGAAGCATGCCATTAGACGGAAATCAATGGGTCCTGACCCTAGTCAATTTTTTCCGATAAAACTGATGCAATGAAATGCTCTAAACAACCTAAAGATGAAATCAATATAGACCAACACCTCAGTAGATCCAAGTTCACCGCGCAGCCGCGTTAACCCCTCCCCTCCCCAAAACGCACCTCCGCAAAACAGTCGCGATACCGACGTAATACCGACGTGATTTTTGGCGCAAATCGCCCTTCGGGCAAAGCTTAACGCTCAGAGCGGTAGCATGCTGGTAGACTTGATTTCTTCCATAGATAACAACGCAGTAACATTGTGCACTTTCACCTCTGAAATCAGAGCTTGATAAAAGGTGTCATAGGCGCGCGCGTTTTGCACCTGAACTTTCAGGATATAGTCTATGTCCCCCGCCAGCCGGTGCGCTTCCAAAACCTCCGGGCGCTCGCGCAGGGCCTTCAGGAACTTCTGCTGCCAATCCGCCTCATGCTCGCTGGTGCGGATCAGAACAAAGAAACAGGCATCAAAACCAAGGGCTTCGGCATCAAGCAGCACGGTCTGCTGTCGGATCACCCCGGCCTCTTTGAGCTTGCGAATGCGATTCCACACCGGCGTCTTGGAAGAACCCACACGTTTGGCAATTTCGTCCAAAGATTGCGCCGCATCCCGTTGCAGCTCGCCGAGAATTTTCTTATCCATATCGTCAATACGCAACGCCATCCCATTTTCCCCGCTCTTTGTGGAACACCGGCGCATTTCCCCAAACACACCGGAACACACGTTTCTATTTTCGCCAGTATCTGGCGGTTATGGGGAACAATTTCCTATATTCACCTGGAAGTCAAACCCCGGGAGAGTCTCATGCCACGCGCTTTCACACCCAAAGTCATCACCGCCAACGCCCTCATCGAAGGCGACGTGATTTATTTCACCAAAGACGACACTTGGACCCGTGATCTGGCCTGTGCCGAGTATCTCACGGACGAGGCGCACGCGCAGTTGCGCCTTCTTGAAGCTGAACAGCAGGTGGATCTGGTGGTTGGTGCCTATCTGGCGGATGCCGCCGAGGGAGAAAACGGCCCTGAGCCGACACACTTCCGTGAAGAGTTCCGCCGCACTGGGCCGTCAAACTACTTCCACGACAAGCAAGCCGAAACACAGCAACAGGATGGTCAGGCCGCCTGATCGGCCTCTCCTGCAGCAAACAAAAGGGTTCCCCCATGTATCAGTACAACGACTTTGACAAAGCCTTCCTGGCAGAGCGCAATCGTCAGTTCCGTGCACAGGTAGAACGTCGCATCGCTGGCAACCTGACCGAAGAAGAATTCCGCCCGCTGCGCCTGATGAACGGCCTTTATCTGCAGCTGCACGCCTACATGCTGCGCGTGGCCATTCCCTATGGCACGCTGAGCTCGGCGCAGATGGACACGCTCGCACTGCTGGCAGAGAAGTGGGACAAAGGCTACGGCCACTTCACCACCCGCCAGAACATCCAGTACAACTGGCCCAAACTGACCGACGTGCCGGATATGCTCGACGCGTTGGGCGAAGTTGGCATGCACGCCATCCAGACCTCCGGCAACACCATCCGCAACGTGACCGCAGACCACTTTGCCGGTGCCGCCGCCGACGAGTTGGAAGATCCGCGCCCAGTGGCTGAACTGATCCGCCAGTGGTCCACCGACCACCCAGAATTCCAGTTCATGGGCCGCAAATTCAAGATCGCCGTGAGCGCCGGCGCGCAGGATCGTGCCGTGTTGAAAGCGCACGATCTGGCTGTGCGCATCGTGCAAAACGACGCAGGCGAGATTGGCTATCAAGTCCTGGTGGGCGGTGGCCTTGGCCGCACCCCGATGATTGGCAAGGTTCTCAATGACTTCCTGCCGCGTGAAGATCTGCTGCCTTACATCGAGGCAACTGTCTCTGTGTGGAACCAGATCGGCCGTCGTGATAACAAATACAAAGCCCGCATCAAGATCACCGTGCATGAAACCGGTCTTGAAGAGTTCCGCGCAAAGGTAGAGGAACGCTTTGAAAGCGTGCGCCAAACCTTCTCCGGCATCGATCAGGACTTGTTTGAGGACATCAAAGCCCACTTTGCACCTCCGGCATTCCGCAACGCACCGACTGTCGAGTTCGACAGCGCGTATGACGCCAATCCCTTGTTTCGCAGCTGGGTCGATACCAATCTGACAACGCACCGCGCGCCGGGGTATGCAATCGTTACCGTTTCGATCAAAAAGCATGGCGAAACCCCAGGCGACGCCACCGCAGATCAGATGCGGGCACTTGCCGAGATCGCGCGCCAATACGGCCACGACGAACTGCGCATCAGCCACGAGCAAAACGTGATCCTGCCACATGTGCACAAGTCTGACTTGCCCGCGGTCTATGCCGCGCTGCGCGAAGCAGACCTGCACACCGCCAACATCGGCCTCGTGAGCGACATCATCGCCTGCCCTGGCATGGACTACTGCGCCCTAGCGACGGCGCGGTCCATTCCGGTGGCCCAGCAGATCGCAACCCGCTTTGATGAATTGAAGCTGGAGCATGACATCGGCCACCTTCAGATCAAGATCTCCGGCTGCATCAACGCCTGTGGGCACCACCACGTAGGCCACATCGGTATCCTTGGCCTCGATCGTGCAGGCGTGGAGAACTACCAGATCACCCTTGGCGGTGACGCCACCTGGGATGCGGAAATTGGCCAGCGTGCCGGACCAGGTTTCGCCTATGATGAAATCGTTCCAGCAATTGAACGTCTTGTGAAAGGCTATCTCGAACTGCGCGAAGGTCCGGAAGAAACCTTCCTACAAGCCTACCGCCGCCTTGGCCTCGCGCCCTTCAAGGCGCACCTCTATCCAGAGACCCAGGCCAATGCAGCATAATGGTATAACCCCTTTGACCTCCCCTCTGACGTCGGCGATTTCGCCCGCGTCAGAGCGCAAGGACCCGTTGCAAGCCAAGGTGGACGTGCTCAACGAGCGCTATCGCCACCACTCCGCGACGTCCGTTATGGAGGCCGCTCTAAAGGACCCGCAAGCCGGAAAACTGGCTCTGGTCTCGTCTTTTGGCGCAGAATCCGTGGTGCTACTGCATATGGCCGCGGTGGTGGACCGGAGCATTCCCGTGATCTTTGTCGACACGGAGATGCTGTTCACAGAAACCCTTGTTTACCAACAAGAAGTGGCGGAACGCCTGCATCTGGACAATGTCCAGGTTATCCGTGCGAGTGAGGCCACTTTGACAGCAGAGGACCCGGACGGCACCCTGCACCAGTTTGACACCGACGCCTGCTGTTCCCTGCGCAAAACGCGCCCCTTGCAAAAGGCGCTGCGCGGCTATGACGGCTGGATCACCGGCCGTAAGCGGTTCCAATCCGGCACCCGCGCCGCGTTGGATTTCTTTGAGGTCGAGGACTTCACCGGCCGCATCAAGGTCAACCCTTTGGCCCATTGGGCGCCGGAAGATGTGCGCGCCTACATGGAAGAAAACCGCCTGCCGCGCCACCCTCTGGTCGCGCAAGGCTACCCCTCAATTGGCTGCGCGCCCTGCACCTCCCCGGTGGCAGAAGGCGAAGACCCACGCTCCGGGCGCTGGCGCGGCCAAGACAAAGACGAATGTGGCATCCATTTTGTTGACGGAAAAATGGTGCGGACAGGAGAAAAGATATGACTGTGATTGTGACAGACACCGGCTTTGGCTCTGACGACTGGACGTTGGGATTTGTGCCGCTGGACGAAGCCGCCAATGACGTAGCTGCACTCGATGTCGCATCGAGCGCCGATCCCGCGGATGTGATCGCGCAAATGGCCGGCGCAAAAATGATCCGTGTGGATTTCCCCAGCTTCGCAGACGGCCGTGGTTTCACCATCGCCCGTCAACTGCGTCTGGCAGGGTACAAAGGCCGCCTGCGCGCCAAAGGTCATGTGATTTCCGACCAATACGCCATGGCCCGCCGCTGTGGTTTTGACGAGGTGGAGATCTCCGACGATCTCGCCGCGCGCCAGCCAGAAGGCGAATGGCAATTCCGCGCCAATTGGCAAGCCAACAACTATCAAGCGCGCATGCGCGGCTAACACATCGCAAAAAAGCGATGCGAGCTTGCGATATGTCAAAGCTGCATCGCTGCTATCCCTTCAAAACCTCACCAGAGATGTTACATGAGGAGCGGGCAGTCCCGCCCATTAGTTGATATGACCGAGCAAAAACCTGTGACCGAAGCCACCGCCCAGAAAGTGCCTGCCCTGCCTGACGCTCAAACCGTCACCGAGGTGAAGCACTACACCGACCGTCTGTTTTCTTTCAAATGTACCCGCCCCGCCTCCCTGCGCTTCCGCTCCGGTGAGTTTGTGATGATTGGCCTGATGGGCGACCCAGACCCAAGGACCGGCAAACAGAAACCGCTTCTGCGCGCTTACTCTATCGCCTCACCCAGCTGGGACGAAGAGATGGAGTTCTACTCCATTAAGGTACAAGACGGCCCACTGACGTCTAAATTGCAGCACATCCAGCCGGGTGATGAAGTGATCCTGCGCCCCAAGCCGGTTGGTACGCTGGTGCATGACGCCCTGATCCCGGGCAAGCGCATCTGGTTCTTTGCCACCGGCACTGGCTTTGCCCCGTTTGCATCGCTGCTGCGCGAGCCGCAAACCTATCAGGATTACGATGAAGTCATCATCACCCACACCTGCCGCGAAGCGGGCGAGCTGACCTACGGTCGCGACCTGATAGAAGCCCTCAAGGATGACGAATTGCTCAACGAAGTGATCGGCGAAGGTTTCTGGAAGAAAATCAAATACTACCCAACCACCACCCGTGAAGAGAGCGCCAAGATGGGCCGGATCACCGACTTGATCCGTTCCGGCGAAGCTTATGCCGATTTGGGTGTTGAACCTTTGAACCCGGAGCATGACCGCGCGATGATCTGTGGCAATCTGGCGTTCAACTTGGAACTCAAGGAAATGCTGGAGGACGCTGGTCTTGAAGAAGGCGCCAACTCCAAGCCAGCGCAATACGTGGTTGAGAAGGCCTTCCTCGACTAAATGCTTTTGCCTTCGGGCACAAAAAACGCCCCGACACTGGTCGGGGCGTTTTTCGTTTAAAGATTCGGTGCTTACAGACCAAGCGCCTGCTTTGCCGTGTCCAACGCCTGCGTCAGCATCTCCGGGTTGTTCACTGCGCTCTCAATGGCCGTTTTAAGAGAGGCTTTCTGCAACGCCCCCAAGGATGAGCCGTCAATCACCTCAGAAACTTTGGCCATATCAAAGCCGTCAGCGGTAAAAACGCTGGCCAAATCCGCAACACCGGTCGCAGTCGCATCACTCGCTTGTGCCGCGACGTCGGTAGCGGCTTCAGTAGACTCACTCATCGCTTCGGTTGCCGCATCAGCTGCGTCGCTGGCAATATCGGTTGCAGTTGTAGCTGCCTCTTCCACAGCGTCTGTTGCAGCCGCAGTGGCCTCACTTGCATCATTAGCCACACCTTCAACAGCCTCGGTCACGGCCGCTTCAGCAGAATCCACAGCTGCTTCCGCTGCGTCCTGCAGCGCTTCAACCTGCTCGGTGACAGCCTCCGCAGCTTCAGTTGCAACCTCTTGAGCCGCCTCAGTGGCCGCTTCAACACCAGCTGCCGCGTCTTCAACTGCTTCTTCGGCAGCTTGCTGAACATCCTCAAGGGCTTCAGCGACTGGTGAGGTCTCAACCACAGGCGCCTCAGTCACGGCATCGTCTTTGCCCTGCCCCAAAACAAAGTAGGCCACCACGGCAACCGCCGCTGCAATCACAACAAAAATGAGATTCTTCATGGAATTCTCCAACCCTAATTCTCTCGCCCGAACAGTTCGGGCCCTTCGCACACTCTATTTCCGCAGCGCAAGGCCCTCCCTCAAGGGGGAAACCCGCTTGATTTGCGTCATCGCCATGGATTCGGCGGTTGTATCGTCCGGAAAGGCCGAATAAATTAGGCGCCCAAAGGCATTCACCATTGAAGGAAGAAAACCATAGCCCGCAGACCTCATAACGCACCGCCTCAGCGTGACACTGGACCTCGAGTCAACGGACGCATTCGCGCCCCTGAAATCCGCTTGATTGGCGCAGACGGCGAAAACGTCGGTGTCGTGCACCCGGCCAAAGCCATGGCCATGGCTGACGAAGCTGGTTTGGATCTCGTGGAGATTTCTCCCAACGCAAACCCACCGGTTTGTAAGATCATGGACTTCGGAAAGTTCAAATATGAACAGCAGAAGCGTGAATCCGAAGCCCGGAAAAAGCAGAAGACCATCGAGGTCAAAGAGGTCAAGTTCCGTCCTAACACGGATACGCATGACTATGGCGTAAAAATGCGCAACGTTTTCAAATTCTTGGAAAACGGCGACAAAGTCAAAATCACCCTGCGCTTCCGTGGTCGTGAGATGGCCCACCAGAACCTCGGTCGCGAGCTTTTGGAACGCGTCGCCGAAGACGTAAAAGAGATCGGCAAAGTTGAAAACATGCCGAAGATGGAAGGCCGCCAAATGATCATGATGATCGGCCCTCTGTCTAAGTAAGCTCTGAGTCAGACATACTTCTAAGAAACCTCGCGTTTTGCGCGGGGTTTCTTTTTGTGTGCACGCACCTTTAAAGTGAACAAAATCTTCACAACTCACCCCAATAGTGTCACGCACAACACTTTAGACCCCGCAAAAACAGGACATTTCATGAGACACACATCAGCTATCTTCGCGGCGGGCCTTGCTCTTTCAAGCGCCGCGCAAGCCGCCACTTTTGAAAGCGGCGATTGGGGTGCGGCCAAAGTTGGCCATGCCTGCCACGTCTTTTCCACCCGAGCAGCCCGCCACACCTCTGGTGCTTTGGTGCTGACATTCTACCAAAACGGCTACAACGCCAGTTTTGGCTACGACTATCATCCGTGGCCCGGCGAAACCGGTGCACCATGGGGCGAAGAAGACTACCCGATGATTGCTTTTGACGACGAAACCAGCTGGCTTGGCGACGAAATGTTCACCGATGACGACATTGGCGGCTACGGTATGTTCATGACTGATGGCATGGTGCCCGAGGTGATCACCAGCGTCAAAAACGCCAAACAATCCGTTGACATCCTGTTGGACCGGAGCCCCCAAAACGAAGAGGTCATCTTGGGACGGTTCTCACCTGAAGGCTTTGCAGCTGCGCTTCAGAAAGCAAGCGAATGGTGCGCTTTTGACCCGGACAATCTGCCTTCTTCCTAAGGATAGGATCTGAAAACGCAAAAGCCCCGACCAAACGGCCGGGGCTATTTTTCTATTAGGTGGGAAGGCTTAGCCCGCCGCAGCCACGGCCCGGCGCGTCAGAACACCTACCAGATGTGCGCGATAGGCAGCAGTACCATGCAGATCAGAAATCATGCCATCCGCACCAGGTGCCATATCGGCAATCGCATCCGCTGAGAAGTTACCCGACAGAGTTGCCTCGGCTTCTGACCAACGGAACACGCCATCCTCAGAAGCACCTGTAACTGCAACCCGCACGCCGTCGGCGTATTTGGCGACAAACACCCCAACCAGCGCAAAGCGTGAAGCAGGCTGCTCAAACTTCTGATAGTTTGACGCCTCAGGCACCGGGAAACGCACTTCAGTGATTATTTCCCCTTCATCCAAGGCCGTGGTGAACATGCCTTGGAAGTAGTCATCCGCCGCGATCTCACGCGCGTTGGTGACAATCGTGGCACCAGAAGCCAAAGCCCCTGCTGGATAACAGGCTGCCGGATCATTATTGGCCAACGAGCCGCCAATGGTACCGCGAGCGCGCACCGCTGGGTCGCCGATACCGGCGGCCAGACCGGCTAGCCCCGCGTAGGCACCCGCTCCAGCTGCGACATCGGCGTGCGTTGTGGCACCGCCAATGCACAAAGCTCCGTCATCGCCAGTACAGATGCCTTGCATCTCGGCAATGCCTTTCAGGCTCACCAGTTTGGAAGGACTGGCCAAGCGCTGTTTCATAGTAGGAAGCAACGTCTGCCCCCCGCCTAGGGCCTGGGCGTCTTCTGTGCCCAGCGCCGATACCGCATCCGCAATTGTGGAGGGTTTTTCGAAGTCGAAATTATACATGATAGCTCCTCCGCTTATCCGTTCATCGCCTGCCAAACGCGCGACGGCGAAACGGGCATATCAATATGATGAATGTCATGTCCACCAGAGCGCAATGCGTCAACAACCGCATTTACAACCGCCGGCGGCGATCCGATGGCTCCGGCCTCGCCGCACCCCTTCACCCCGAGCGGGTTGTGGGTACACGGTGTTTGGCTCGAGTGATCAACACCATAAAAAGGCACATCGCTGGCACGAGGCATCGCGTAATCCATGTAGGACGCGCTCAGCAGCTGGCCGTTTTCATCATAGGCCGCGTTTTCCAGCAATGCTTGACCAATCCCCTGGCCAATCCCGCCATGTACCTGACCGTCCACGATCATCGGGTTGATGATGTTGCCAAAGTCATCCGCGGCATTAAATGCCTCAATGGTGACTTTGCCGGTGTCCGGATCGACCTCTACCTCACAAGCATAGGCGCCTGATGGATAGGTAAAGTTCGCTGGATCGTAAAAAGCGGTTTCCTCGAGGCCAGGCTCGATGTCTTCCAGTGGGTAGTTGTGCGGCACATAGGCAGCAAGGGTCACATCCCCCCAAGCCACGGACTTGTCGGTCCCTGCGACACTAAACGCGCCATCTTTGAGCTCGATGTCAGCTTCCGCAGCTTCCATCAAGTGAGCCGCAATTTTCTTCGCCTTGGCGATGATCTTCTCGGTTGCCCGGACCATAGCCGATCCACCAACCGCAATAGAGCGAGACCCGTAAGTCCCCATGCCCATTGGCGTATTCGCAGTATCGCCATGCTCGATTTCAACCATGCTTTCGTCGATACCGATCATCTCCGCAATCACCTGCGGGAAAGAAGTCTCGTGCCCCTGGCCATGGCTGTGCGAGCCGGTCATGACGACAATGCCACCCGTTGCGTTCACACGCACAGTCGCACTTTCATAAAGACCGGCACGGGCGCCAAGTTGGCCCACAAGGTTAGACGGCGCGATGCCACAGGCTTCGATGTAGCAGTTCACCCCAAAGCCACGCAGCTTGCCGCGTCCTTCGCTCTCTTTGCGGCGCGCTTCAAAGCCCGACAGGTCCGCCATTTTCTCAAGCGCATCCATTGTGCCGTGATAATCACCCGTGTCGTACTCTACAGCCACTGGCGTGGCATAAGGAAACTCGGTGATGAAGTTCTGGCGACGCAGGGCAATTGGGTCGACTCCCAGTTCGCGCGCGGCTTTATCAATCACGCGCTCCAATTGATAGGTCGCTTCCGGGCGGCCCGCACCGCGGTAGGCGTCCACCGGCACGGTGTTTGTAAACACAGCTTTCACATTCACGTAGATGAGTGGCGTCTTGTAGTTGCCTGCCATCAGAGTGCCATGCAGCCATGTAGGCACCGAAGGTGCAAAGGTCGACAGATATGCGCCCATGTTGGCGTAAGTATCTGTGCGCAGCGCGGTGAAGTTGTTGTCCGCATCCAAGGCCAATTCGATCTTAGTTACATGATCTCGACCGTGCGCGTCGGAAATGAAAGCTTCCGACCGGGTAGACGTCCATTTAACTGCGCGGTTCAGCGCTTTGGCGGCGAAGGTGCAAAATGCTTCTTCGGCGTAATGGAAAATTTTTGTACCGAAACCACCGCCAACATCCGGAGCCACCACCCGTAGCTTATGCTCTGGGATGCCCAGAACAAACGCGCCCATCAACAAGCGGATAACATGCGGGTTCTGGCTGGTGGTGTAGAGTGTACTTTCACCGGTCGCCCGGTTGAAATCGCCAATCGCAACACGAGGCTCCATCGGGTTTGCAACCAACCGGTTGTTGCGCAGTTCCAGCGTGGTGACATGTGCCGCCGCTTCAAAAGCAGCGTCGACTGCAGGCTTGTTTTCCTCAACAAATCCCCAGTCATAACAGAGGTTGCTGGTCAGATCGTCGTGAACCTTGGTGGCACCCTCGGCCAGCGCGGCCTTCATATCCACAACGGCAGGCAGTTCCTCCAGATCCACTTCAATGGCCTCAGCTGCATCGCGGGCTTGCTCGAGAGTTTCCGCAACAACCGCCGCAATCTGATCGCCAACATAGCGCACTTTGCCTTGCGCCAGAACCGGATGTGCCGGCTCCTGCATCGGCTCGCCGTGGCGATCCGTGACTTGCCAACCACAAGGAATGCCGCCGACACCTTCAAAGTCAGCACCGGTGAAAATCTTGATGACGCCCGGCATGGCAGAAGCCGCATCCAAATTGATGCCATTGATTTTTGCGTGCGCAATATCGGAACGTAGGAAATGTACGTAGGCCTGACCGTTTACCTGAATGTCGTCTGTATAATTGCCGGTTCCGCTCAGAAACCGGACGTCTTCGCGCCGCTTGGGGCTGGCGCCGATGCCACTATCCTTAGGCATGTCTTTCCTCCCTAAAACCGGAGCGGGCGAAAGCCTCAAGCATCCGGCTTGAAATCAAAACCAGTTGTGCCCGCGCCTCCTCCAACGCGGCCAAAAACGGGTTACTCAGCTGCGATGCAGCTCACATCTTGACCACTGGCTGCCATGATCGCCTTGACGATGTTGTGGTAGCCTGTGCAACGGCAAATGTTGCCTTCCAGGTGATGGCGCACTTCTGCTTCGGTAGGCTTCGGATTGTTTTTCAACAAATCGGCCGCGGACATGATCATCCCCGGCGTGCAGAACCCGCATTGCAAACCGTGATGATCCTGAAACGCCTGTTGCAAAGCGTTCAAAGTCCCGTCTGACGCGGCCTGACCTTCAATGGTGTCGACCGATGCGCCATCAGCTTCCATCGCCAGCATCGTGCAGGCTTTCACAGCAACGCCGTCAACATGCACAACGCACGCTCCGCACTGGCTGGTATCACATCCAACGTGCGTGCCGGTTAGTCCTAGAGTTTCTCGAAGAAATTGACTGAGCAAAGTGCGTCCTTCGGCATCGCCGGACATCTCTTTGCCATTCACGGTCATGGTGACCTGTGACATTGGCTCCTCCCAAATTGGCTATTGTCATTGGGGACGAGTAAAGCAGTCGCCCCAGCACTTGAGAAGTTGATTTTTGCGCCTTTTCAAAGGAGCGGCGTAGACATTGGTCGTAGCTGCGCATGCAGCACGTCGCCACGGTTTTGCTCAAATTCCCTTTTCGCGGGGCATCGGACGGATGGGGATTTCCTTCAACAACCCTCCAACACCCATGGCCGCGATGTCATCATGAGACACCTCAAGACCGCAGATCACGCGCTCCAAAACCCAATCCGCACCATTCAGCGCAGGCGAACGCGCACAGCCAGGCAGTCCGATAACGGGCTTCTCTCCAAAGCGCCCCATAAACAGAAGATTACCAGGGTCAACGGGCATCCCGAAACGCTCTATAACACCGCCAGCCCGCCGCAAGGCCTGCGGCGCAACATCCATAACATCCGAGGTGGCGGAAGCCGTAAGCACGAAGATAACCTCTCCCGGCGCATTAGCTATTGCCTGTGCCAAGGGCTCTTCCTGATGTGGCACCAGGACACGCTCGCTAAGCCCCATTGCCATACGCTCCACCCTGCCCGCCATGGCGCGACGGCCTTTGTCAGAGGGCGTGTCACCGATTGTTGTCTCAATCAAGGTCGCGCTTGAGAAAGCAGGGCGTAACAAAGAAACAGCCCCAGTTGCAATCGCCGACGCCCTATCGAGCGCCGCTGATGGTACCGCGTAGGCAATAATTTTGAGAGTTGCGATCATACCGTCCGCGTCAACACGATGATAATCAGGCACAGTGGCCACAGTGATCATTGGGTCTATGGTGTTGATTTTATGCACAATTTCGGCATTGACCCGCATCAACCCACTGTGATCCGCATAAAGATTGACACGCCCAGCCCCGGCGCCTGTGGCACGAACACCTTCCACGCCCGCCAACATTGCTTCAGCCAAGCGGGCGGCAGCCGTGTCTTCGTCAATGTCGCCTTTTTCCAATCGCGCAACTGTCACTTCTTGAAAGCCCGCCTCGATTAGAGCTGCGACGTGATCTGCCTCCAATACTGTGCCCTTAGGGATCCGTTTCCCAGCCACCAGCGAATGTGCAAGTACAGCGCCCAGCGCCTCAGCAACAGAAACCGTGCCAAATTTCATGCCCCAGTCCTCAAAACTGACAACATCTCACTGAGGATGGAGACGCCAATCTCAGCTGGGCTTGCCGCCCCAATATTAAGACCTATAGGGCCATGGATGCGTGCAATTTCATCCTCAGAGAACCCAGCGGTCGCCAAACGCTCCACCCGCTTGGCATGTGTGCGCGTGCTGCCCAGCGCCCCGATGTAAAACGCCTCAGACTTCAATCCAATGTGCAGTGCCGGATCATCAAGCTTGGGGTCATGGGTCAACAGAACCAAAGCCGTGCGCGCGTCCAGAGCGATCTTTTGCATGGCCTCGTCGGGCCAATCATCCAGAATGGTTTCGCCCGGAAAACGTTCCTCAGAGCCAAAGGCTGCGCGAGGATCAACGATGATGGGATCAAATCCTGCAATCCGCGCCATAGGAACCAACGCCTGTGCAATATGAACGGCGCCCACGACCACCAAACGCAAGGGGGGATTGTGAATGGCGACAAAGTGGCCGTCTTCCTCCACTCCGGATCGGTCCATGCGAAACCGATCCTCAAACCCCTCATGTGTCAGCGAGCCGCCTCCGGTTTCTGCGTTCGCCACATAAGCGACAGCTTTTCTAGCGGCTCTTGCGGCAACCAGGTCGGCGAGCACATCCTCTGACAAAACCGCGCCCACCGGCTCTACCAAGACCTTGATTGTGCCGCCACAAGCCAAACCGACCGCAAAAGCGTCGCCATCGCTCACTCCAAATTCAAGCAGAGTTCCCTCACCACTTTCGATGGCTTCCATGGCTTCCACCATGACCGCACCTTCGACACATCCGCCCGAAACCGATCCTTCGATCTGACCGTCGCCGGAGACAACCATTTGCGCCCCAACACGGCGTGGCGCTGACCCCCATGTCTGCACAACTGTTGCCAGTGCAGCTCCGCGCCCAACTTGGTGCCACTCCAGCGCCAATTCCGGCGCGCCTTTTAGGATTTGGTTCATGTCATCCTCCCACAGCGCCAAAACATGGGTGCAAGCCCGAAAAACAACAAGAGACAATCTCTAGGAAGTAACATTTGCGGAACGACATCTTATTGAACTCCCTGAAGAAGTCTTGCCTTTTCTCCAATATCATCTGGTCGGGAAAGCGCCTCTGCCAACGCTTCGATTGAGGCAATCGCGTGCCCAGCCCGGAAACTGTCTACATGGGGCAACATCGCACGAATACCTTGTGCTTTGGCGGCAAACCCTTCCCAACGGAGCAGCGGATTCAGCCAGATCAAACGACGCGCGGACAAATGCAGGCGCTGCATCTCTTTGGAGAGCTCTTCAGGCGTTCCGCGATCGAGCCCGTCCGTAATCAGCAAGACAACTGCACCCTGCCCCATAACGCGACGCGACCAGTCCCGGTTAAAGGCGTGCAAGCACTCGCCAATCCGCGTTCCACCTTCCCAATCCTGTGCTTCCGCTCCGGCTGACGCCAACGCTGCATCGACATCCCGTGTGTCTAAATGTCGGGTGATGTTGGTGAGGCGTGTGCCAAAAGTGAACCCATGCACACGAGCCCAGCCCGCGCCTTTCTGATTTGCAACGGCATGCAGGAAGTGCAGCACCATGCGGCTATATTGGCTCATTGACCCGGAAATGTCACAAATCACCACCAGATTTGGCCACCTGATGCGCTGGCTTTTACGTGCCAATTCAGACAGGTCTCCACCTTGGCGCATGGAGTGTCGCATGGTATTTCGCCAATCCACTTTCGCGCCAAGCGGATCTGTCTTGGTGCGCCGAGACGCAATCGGTTTCACAGGCAAAGTCAGGCGCGACAACATACGCTTGGCTTGCGCAATCTCGTCAGTGCTCATTTGCTCAAAGTCCAAGGTGCGCAGCTTTTCCTCGGCGGACATTGTCAAAGACGCATCTATTTCGATTTCAGTGCCTGCCTCTTCCTGCTCCATTCCTTCAGGAATGTCTTGGTTCGCGCCATCCAGCAGTGCTTCTGCTGCCCGTTTCTCGCCGGCCTGCCCCGCCCGATCTTCCTGTACGCCCCTAACGGCTGGAAGCATCATCGACATCATGTGTTCCAAGTATCGCGGATCACGCCAGTAGAGCCGAAAGACTTGTGAGAAAACAGTGCGCTGCTCAGGACGTGACACAAAGCAGGCGTGCAAGGTCCAATAGAAGTCTTGCTTGCAGGTGAAGCCAGATGCCTCAACCGCACGAATGGCATCAATCACCCGCCCCGGCCCAATGGGCAAACCGGCCTTTCGCAAAGCCCGCGCAAACCAGGTGATGTTTTGCGTCAGCTTTGGATCATCCGGAATTTCAAGCGGGAGATATTCAGCCATCTCGCACAACGGGGGGGCAGCGCCCCGTACTCCCTAGGATTTTTAGAACAAAGTGGCGCATCAAGCAGGTTCCAACGAAGCGCGCGCTTCGTCTAGTAAGCGCTTCGCCTCTGAACCTTGAAGCTTGGCGATATCATCCTGGTACTTGAGCACAGCACCCAATGTGTCTGCGATCACTTCCGGGCTGAGCGACAGAACATCCAACGCCAACAAACACTTGGCCCAATCAATGGTTTCCGCCACGCCAGGTTTTTTGAAAAGATCTTCCGTACGCAATCGCTGTACAAAGGCCACCACCTCACGGCTAAGGTTTTCGGAGGCTTCCGGCGCGCGGGCCTGCAAAATGGCCATCTCCCGGTCAAAATCAGGGTAATCAACCCAATGGTAGAGACACCGGCGTTTGAGCGCGTCGTGCACCTCCCGGGTCCGATTTGACGTAACAATCACGATCGGCGGATGAGGCGCTTTGATGGTCCCAATCTCCGGGATCGTCACTTGAAAGTCACTGAGCGCTTCAAGCAGGAAAGCCTCAAACGGTTCATCAGTGCGGTCCAATTCGTCAATCAACAGAACCGGCGCACCGGCGGGGTCCGGTCGCATGGCTTTGAGCAGTGGGCGTTCGACCAGATAATCCGGCCCAAACAACTCTTCCTGCAGTGCGCCGCGGTCAGCACCGCCGCTGGCCTCGGCAGTGCGTATGGCGACCATCTGGGCAGCAAAGTTCCACTCATAAACGGCGCTAGAGGCATCCAGACCTTCGTAGCACTGCAAACGTATCAAGCTTCGGCCAAGGGCAGATGACAACGCTTTGGCGATTTCGGTTTTACCGACCCCAGCCTCCCCTTCCAAGAAAATGGGCCGACCAAGCCGTAGAGCTAAAAAAACAACGGTCGCCAATGGGCGGCCACACACATATCCTTCTGCCGCCAAAAGCCTTTGAACGTGATCGATGCTTTCAATGCTTTGCATGGGTAGGCCTTTGGCTAGATCTGCTCCGCTAACGCTGCATCTCGAGCCAACCCACGTCAAGCGCCCCGCCCCACGACAAAAGTTGTAGAAAATCGCAAAGCGCTCCCAATTTTTGCCGCAAATGGGCTATAGAGTTTCTTCAAAGGCCGCAAAACAAGGCCAACTCATCAGGCCAACGCGGCCAGGGGCGTAAGGAAAAACATCGATATGCAGGACACCGCCAACGGCTTTGACACGCCGATGCTTGGATTGTCACGGGATGAATGGCTAACGCAGTTGGAGCAGGTTGCCGAGGCCAACGGGCATTTTCAACCTCTTGGGAAGCGTCATTGGGCCACCCTGGTGGAAGAAAAGCCCGTGTTGCTGGTCACCTTTGAAACCATTGATAGCATTCAAAAACGCGGCGACACCGGCCATCCGCTAGGCTGGGAACTGGTGCGCGAGTTGGGGTGGTCTCATCTGTGCATACTAAGTGATGGCGACACATGGTTCCGCGATCCGGAGGTGATTGCCTATTTTGACCGCCTGTCCGATGACGGTTTCTTTGATGAGTTTGACGAAGTGGTGTTTTACGGCGCTGGCTCTTGTGGTTATGCGGCGGCAGCGTTTTCGATTGTGGCGCCGGATGCGCAGGTGGTTGCTGTCCGCCCGCAAGCCACGCTATCCCCCCGGCTTACAGGGTGGGACAAACGCTTTCCGAAAACGCGCAAAATTGCCTTTGATGGACAATATGGGTTTGCGCCAGAAATGGCCGCAGCGGCAGATCAGTGTTTTGTGATTTATGATCCGAAACAGAGTTTTGATGCGATCCATGCAGCCCTTTTTGCGCGAGAAAACACAGTGTTGCTGCCCACGCCAAACCTGGGAGCGGCGCTGGAAGAAGATCTGTTGGAAATGCAAATTCTCTATCGCGTCTTGGTGAAAGCCGGTGCGGGCACCCTGAGCCGGGCGGCGTTTTACAAACTCTACCGCGCGAGACGCGCACATGTGCCGTATCTGGATCGGCTCTTGCGTCGGGTGTCTCAGAAAAACCGGCCTTTTGTGACTGCACTTCTGTGTGCCAATGTCGCGCGGCGCTTGAAAGAGCCGCGATACCTGCGCCACTTGAACGCGCTGGTGCAGGATGCCGATCAAGGGCGATTGGCCAGTTAAAACCGGCGCAAAACCGCTAAGTTTTGCGCACAAAGGCTAGCCACTGGCCGCGGCTTTGTGTAAGCCGCGCCTATGACCCAAAATCTGACCATTGCCCGCCCCGATGACTGGCATCTGCATCTGCGCGATGGCGCGATGCTGGAAGCCGTCCTGCCAGAAACCGCACGCCACTTTGCCCGTGCGATCATTATGCCTAATCTGGTGCCGCCGATTGTGACCGGGGCGCAGGCTGCAGCCTACAAAGACCGCATTATGGCCGCTCTGCCGGATGGCATGCGCTTTGAACCGTTGATGACGCTGTACCTGACCGAGGACAGCGATCCAGAAGATATTGCGGCGGCGCATGCGTCCGGTCTGATCAAAGCGGTCAAACTCTACCCTGCAGGCGCAACCACCAACTCTGCCAGCGGTGTGTCAGATTTCAAAAACGTGCGCGCCTCGCTGGAAAAAATGGCCGAGATTGGCCTGCCGCTCTGTGTGCATGGGGAAGTCACCCATCATGACGTCGATATTTTTGACCGCGAGGCAGTCTTTATCGACAAGGTGCTTGATCCAATTCGCAAGGCGACCCCGGGTCTGCGCGTGATTATGGAGCATATCACAACCAAAGACGGTGTTGCGTATGTGCAGGACCATGCGACCGATCTCGGCGCAACAATCACAACGCACCACCTGATCATCAACCGTAACCACATCCTCGTAGGCGGCATCAAACCACACTATTACTGCCTGCCTGTAGCCAAGCGCGAAGAACATCGCTTAGCGCTGCGCAAAGCAGCTACCTCAGGCGACGCGCGCTTCTTCCTTGGCACCGACAGCGCGCCACATCTGGATGGTGACAAAGAGAGCGCTTGTGGTTGCGCTGGCTGCTTCACCGCCACGAACACCATGGCGCTTCTGGCGCATGTGTTTGAAGAAGAGGGCGCGCTCGACAAGCTGGAGGGCTTTGCAAGCCGCAACGGTCCAAACTTTTACGGGCTGCCGGCGAACGAAGAGACCATCACGCTGGTGAAGAACGAACAAGCCACTGTCTTCCCTGACAAAATCGAGAGCGCCAATGGGCCGGTCACCGTGTTTGACCCAGGCTATGATGTGTTCTGGACTGTTGCTGACTAAGAAATTCCGCTGCCAAAGGATATCCAAATGATCCCAACCGCCTTTCCGCCAAAAGAAGAAATCGCCCGCCTGACAGCTCGTATGTTGCTGGAAATTGGTGCAGTAAACTTCAACACCGATGAGCCCTACACGCTGGCCTCTGGTCTGCCGAGCCCAAGCTATATCGACTGCCGCAAGCTGATCTCCTTCCCGCGCATCCGTGCGACATTGATGGATTTCATGACCGTCACTGTGATGCGGGAAGCCGGTTTTGAGGCGTTTGACAACATCGCCGGTGGTGAGACCGCTGGCATTCCGTTTGCCGCGCTGGTGGCCGAGCGGATGGCCCTGCCGATGACCTATGTGCGTAAAAAGCCGAAGGGTTACGGCAAAAACGCCCGCATCGAAGGTGCAATGAGCGAAGGCGAACGTGTGCTGCTGGTGGAAGACCTGACCACCGATGGCGGCTCCAAACTGTCCTTTGTCGATGCGATCCGTGAGACCGGCGCGACCTGTGGCAACACCGCGGTGATTTTCTACTATGACATCTTCCCGGAAACGGAGAAGACGTTGGGCGATCACGGCGTGGCACTGCACTACCTCTGCACTTGGTGGGATGTTCTGGCGGAAGCCAAGGCGCAAGGTGTTTTCTCGGAAGAGACGCTGAACGAAGTGGAGAGCTTTTTGAAAGACCCACGCACATGGCAGGAAGTCCGCAAAGGGGCCTAGGGTTTCGGCGGAAAATTGACCATGATTGAGGTTTAAGCAAACCTCAAAACCACAAGATGTTGACGCAACAGCGCCCGTCCTGACAATATCGGGGCGGGCGAAGTTATCCACAGGCGATCCACAAAAACATACAAGTTGCCCAGTTTGAGACCGCTGGTTTAGAACCGGTCGGGTGGGGCAATTGGGGACAGAGATGAACGAAATCGCAAGCATCAATCCAGGCGAAACCGCTGCTGCAGAAATGGAAGCGCTGCCGCACTCCATCGAGGCTGAGCAACAGCTTTTGGGCGCGATCCTGACCAACAATGATATCTTCGATCGCGTTGCCTCGATTATCAACTCATCCCATTTCTATGAGCCTGTGCATTCCCGTATTTACGAGATCGCAGCGGCCCGGATTGCGAAGAACAACCTGGCGTCTCCAGTGACGCTCAAGGCCTTCTTGGAAGACGACCCGGGTCTAATCGAATTGGGCGGTCCAGCATATCTTGTACGCCTCGCCGGATCGGCAATTTCTTCTTTTGCCGCAGCAGATTACGCGCAGATGATCTACGACATGGCAATGCGCCGTGAGTTGATTGATCTGGGCAACAACATTGTATCCAAGGCTAAGAAGGCAGACATCAAACTGGAGCCAAAAGAGCAGATCGTAGAGGCCGAACAGGCGCTCTATAAGCTGTCTGAGCAAGGTTCGGCCGAACGAGGGTATGTGTCTTTCCTGAAGGCGGTGACCGAGGCGGTGAACACGGCCAACGCAGCCTATCAGCGGGACGGTGGTCTGGCCGGGATTTCCACCGGTCTGATTGACCTCGATAAGAAGCTTGGCGGTTTGCATCCCTCAGACCTTTTGATCCTCGCCGGACGTCCCTCGATGGGGAAAACCTCGCTGGCGACCAACCTCGCGTTTAACGTGGCAAAGGCCTATAAAAAAGGCATAAAGCCGGATGGCAGCGAAGGTGCAATCGAAGGTGGTGTTGTCGCATTCTGTAGCCTCGAAATGTCGGCCGAGCAGCTTGCGGCGCGTATTCTGTCGGAAGCGGCGGAGATCCCGTCTGAGCAAATCCGTAAAGGGGATATGACTGAGGAGGAATTCCGTCGGTTTGTTCAAGCAGCGAAGGACCTTGAGGCCTGTCCGCTCTTCATCGATGACACACCTGCCCTGCCTATTGCGCAGCTCGCGGCCCGGGCCCGGCGGCTGAAACGGACCCATGGTCTGGACCTTTTGATCATCGACTATTTGCAACTGTGTCGAGGTACCTCCGACAACCGTGTGCAGGAGATCGGTGAGATTTCCATGGGCATGAAGGCCATTGCCAAGGAACTCAATATTCCGGTGATTGGCCTGTCCCAGCTGTCGCGTACAGTGGAAAGTCGAGACGATAAACGCCCTCAACTCAGCGACTTGCGGGAATCGGGCTCGATCGAACAGGATGCCGACGTGGTGATGTTTGTGTTCCGCGAAGAGTACTACGTGGAACGTGAAAAGCCCTCTGATGACCGGCTGGATGAGATGGCTGCCTGGCAGGAACGTATGGAGCGGCTGCACGGCAAAGCCGAGGTGATCCTTGGCAAGCAGCGTCACGGTCCGATTGGGACAGTGGAGCTCTCGTTTGAAGGCCAATACACCCGCTTTGGCAACCTTGTGCAACCTTGGCAACAAGGTGGTGGCGGAGACGAATTCTAAGCCCAAGTGTCGACCAATCGAATCGCTGCGTTAACCCCGGTTTTCGCAGCGGTTTGAACGTCGGTATTACGTCGGTATCGCGACTGTTTTGCGGAGGTGCGTATTTCTGATGCACCGCAAGCAGCATTTGTTAAGCCACAGTTCGCAGCAACGGGGAAAACGCGCAGCCTTTGGCCTTGACCTTGCGAGGTCAGACGTCAACAAACACCGTCATGGCTACTGCAACTTTGACAATCGACCTCGACGCCCTGATCAGCAACTGGCGGGCGCTGGATGCACAGACGGAAGTGACCACTGCTGCGGTGGTGAAAGCAGATGGGTATGGACTTGGCGCGGACCGCGTGGCGCGGGCTTTGATGCGCGCCGGAGTGACCCGCTTTTTTGTCGCCGCCGCAGAAGAAGGCGCTAGTTTGCGTCAAGCCGTTGGACCGGATCCGGAGATCAACATCTTTGGCGGGCACATGCGCGGCGACACCGATATGATCAGTGACATGCATCTCACACCGATGCTGAATTCGATGGATCAAATTGTGCGCCACTTCGAGGCGCTACCAGCGCATCCCTTTGGCATTCAGTTGGACACCGGCATGAACCGCTTGGGCCTTGAGGCACCGGAATGGGATGCGGTGAAAGAGCTGGTGTTACAACGTGGACCAAGCTTGATCATGTCGCATCTGGCCTGTGCCGATGAGCCCGAACACCCGATGAACCCCCAGCAATTGGCGGCGTTCAAAGAGATGACCGACGGCTTGGATGTTCCGCGTTCACTCGCCGCTACAGGCGGGATTCTGTTGGGCGATGACTATCATTTTGACCTGACCCGCCCCGGTGTTGGCATGTACGGCGGCATGCCGTTTGTGGACGCCACCCCAGTCGTCAGCCTGCGTATTCCGGTGATTCAGGTGCGCGACGTGGCCGAGGGAGAGAGCGTCGGCTATGGCAACGCCTGGATTGCGGAGCGAGACAGCAAGGTTGCGACAATTGCAGCGGGCTATGCCGATGGCATACTGCGTGCCATGAGCGGCAAGGTCTTCACATTTGCTAGCGAGGACCGCTGCCCTCTGATTGGGCGGATATCTATGGACCTGATTGGTATCGACGTGACCGACCTGGCCGAGGTTCCGCATGAGGTGGAGTTGCTTGGGCAACATCAGTCGGTGGACACGCTGGCAGATGCAGCCGGCACCATTGGCTATGAAATCCTGACCTCGATGGGTCAACGCTATCAGCGGCGGTACAAATCTTCATGAAGCTGATTGTGGCTCTTCTCAACGCAATTGGGCGCAGCACGCTTGGTCTGCTGACCTCCTTGGGAGAAGTGGTGCTGTTTGTCTGGGGCGCGCTGAGCCATATGTTTCGCCCGCCGTTCTATGGCCGCGAGTTTCTGAGTGCGTTGTTTAACATTGGCTGGCTGAGCCTGCCGGTGGTCGGCATGACCGCGATCTTCACCGGCGGGGCACTGGCTTTGCAGATCTATGACGGCAGCTCGCGGTTTTCCGTGGAAAGCGTCGTACCGCAGATTGTCGCCATTGGTATGGTGCGCGAACTGGGGCCGGTTTTGGTTGGCTTGATGGTGGCCGCGCGCGTGACCAGTTCAATTGCTGCGGAGATTGCCACCATGAAGGTGACCGAGCAGATTGACGCGCTGGTGACGCTCTCAACCCATCCGATGAAATACCTTGTCGCCCCACGTGTTTTGGCCGCCATTCTGGTGGTGCCTGCGTTGGTGGGCATTGGCGATATCATAGGTATTTATGGTGGGTTTCTGGTGGCCACCGAAACCTTAGGGTTCAACCCGGCAACCTATATCCGGAACACAGCTGACTTCCTGCAGACCAATGACGTGGTGTCCAGCCTGGTGAAAGGCTCCGTTTTTGGCGGGATTGCCGCAGTGATGGGCTGTTACGCCGGGATGAATTCCGGACGTGGTGCCCAGGGCGTGGGCCGTGCCACAAAAAGCTCCGTACAAGCCGCAGCGGTCCTTATCTTGGCCGCCAACTTCCTCCTGACCAGTCTGTTCTTTGCCTCATGATCCAGTTTGACAACGTGCATAATAGCTTTGGCCCCAAGCGGGTGCTGCAAGGGGTGAACCTCGAGATTGCCAAAGGCAGCTCGATGGTGATCATTGGCGGGTCCGGCACCGGAAAATCTGTGATGCTAAAGTCTGTTCTTGGGCTGATCTCGCCAGACAGCGGCACCATTACGGTAGATGGGCAAAACGCGACACAGGGCGACCGTGACGCGTTTTTGGCACGCTTTGGCATGTTGTTTCAGGGCGGCGCGTTGTTTGACAGTATGACCGTCTGGCAAAACGTGGCGTTCCGCCTTCTGCGTGGCAGTTTGAAACGCCCGAAAGACCAAGCGCGTGAGATCGCCATTGAGAAGCTGCGCCGGGTGGGTTTAACGCCTGATGTGGCGGATCTCTATCCGTCTGAACTTTCCGGTGGGATGCAAAAGAGGGTTGGACTGGCGCGTGCGATTGCGGCGGAACCGGAGATCATCTTTTTTGACGAGCCGACCACAGGACTGGACCCAATTATGTCCGGTGTGATCAATGATTTGATCCGGGAGATCGTGGTCGAGATGGGCGCCACGGCGATGACCATCACGCATGACATGAGCTCGGTACGGGCAATTGCGGACAATGTCGCCATGCTGCACGGTGGGGTGATCCAATGGACCGGCCCAGTGAGTCAGCTGGACACCAGCGGCGATCCCTATCTGACACAGTTTATTTCCGGGTCGGCAGAGGGTCCGATTGAGGCGGTGCGGTGAGCCCGGACGGCCTACTGTTTTCCCTGTTGCTGATCACTTTACCCCTTACTGCAGCATGCTTGAACCTGATGCGTCTTCGGCACAATGGTGTTGCAAAGAGATATGCCGTGGAAAGTGGTGTGGCGGTGATCCTGTTTGCCACCCTGATGAGTGTGACACTGGATGTGCCGCCTGAGGGCCGAACTGCCCTCCGCGCGGTGACGTTTTTTGCCTATCTTTGGCCGATGTATGCGTGGGTGCGTGTGGTGCGCGCCACGCAGCTGCGTTGGTATGACTCCGCTTTGGCTTTGGTGGTCTTTACGCTTGTTGCGATACCCATTGTCGGCGCGAGCCATTATTAGGCGCGAGAATGCACGAGCAAGTTTTCCCACCTAGACACATGTAGCGAAACCAACTGACCTTTTCCTTTCCATAACCATTCGTTCGCACAATGTTCGCTGTGTCTTGGTGAAAGGTACTCGGGTATGCCAGAGAATGAACCCCAAGGTCCAATCGATGAGATTATGGGTACAGCCGACGATGACAATATCGCGACCGGAGACAACGCAGATCTTGTAAACGGCCACGCGGGCAGTGATACGCTCACCTCCGGCGATGGCAATAATCTTACGCAAGGGGGATTGGGGGGCGGACACCATCAACGCCGGTACAGGCAACGACCTCATCCATGGCGACCTACAGAATGGCAACCTGCTGACATCATCAGGCACCGGCGCGGCCACCCTCGGAGAAATGGAGAATGGCCAAGGCTGGACCGCTGGAGGTAACAACGGAATTTCACAGACCATCGATACCGCAAGTGGGAAGACCTATACCATCAGCTGTGACTTAGCCGCAAATCTGGCAGGTGGGGCCACCTGCGGCAGCGTGGAAGTGCTGGGGAATGGTGAGGTCATCGGGGCGGTGACCACCACCGCCGGTGTGTTTGAGTTCCATAGTTTCGAGGTGCGTGGCGACGGTGGTACCGGTGGCCTGATGTTGCGCGAATTTGCCTCAGCAACCTCCGGCCTAAAGATTAACATGGACGGGCCGATATTCAGTTATGCCAAGGACGTAGAAGTTGGTGGCGACACTGTTGAGGTCGCGGCATTTGCACCGGGACAGTCAAAGCTGTTTCAAATGGTTGATAGTAGCTGACTGTTTTTGACCCTGACACCGAGCAATATGAGGTTGCCGGAGATCCGACCGGCCTGCGCATCAATGCAACAGGCTTCCATACAGAGGACGATCTGATTTACGGCATTGCCAAGGCCAACGGCGTGGACGCCTTAGGCAATCCGGTGTCCGTTCGCGATCTGGTCATGGTGGATGCAGAAGGCAAAGCCTCTCGCGCAGGTGAAACGCCTGTGGCCGATTATGTCGGTGATATTGACGCCGCCGGTAATCAGTTCGGTCGCGATCTCCACCACACTCTATGGGGACGGCATAACGGCAGGGATGCCGAAAGGCGCCTTTGGCGCCATGTTCCTGGATTGGGAGGGGAATCTGTATTTCGGCCTAAACCGTGGCGACCACGATCTAGAAGATGGGACCGACGCGACAGGGGGAATCCACTGTGTCGACCTGGACTGGAATGAGGGCACGGCCTATGCGGAATTCATGGCAGAACCAAAGGCGACAACACATTGACTATGGCCGCTTTGGATAGCGAGGCGGAGGACGCCGAGGCCCTGCCGTCAGGCATCCTAATCCCCCTGATTATGGGGGGGTTGGAGCCTTCTTATCGTGGTCCTGAGCTTTGTCGCATGGGCTGCTCTCGCCCCGCCTGTCACATCGATTCCTGCGATGGGACACCTGAATGCACCAAAACCAAGTTACGACATTCAGCAGAGATTGAACTTGCAGATATTCGGCCCCTGATGATGGCGTTGTAACGTCGCTTAAGTGCGATACGGCCGCAATGGTGGTCAGCAAGGGTGACAGTGTGCTTACACTTGCGCGCGCGGCTGAGGCGCTTGAATTTGCCTTTGTCGCCTCGCCCCAAACCATCGATCCATTGCACGTTGGGATCCAGGGTTTCCTAACCGTGACCAGCCTCCCACAACACCAACACCCGAAAGTACGCGTTACGATTTCTGCACTGTCGCCAGAGGCCCGCCGCGATGGCGACGATCGCATTCTTGGGTTTGATGGGATCGCAAGTATCGATCCAATCGGTCGGCGCGCACTTCAGAAAGAACTTGGCGACCGTCTCTCACTCAGCGCAGACATGTCCTTGCATCTTGTCTTCACGGTATCCTTTTAGCGCGCTTGCTCGTTTGAGCGGGAAAGGTGCGGCCAAATTCTCCGAGGCAACAGACTTGCGATACATCTTTGCGGCGCATAGCACTTACATATGCGCTTGCTTCTTAAACTATCGAACCTGTCCCTGCTCGTTCTCTTTCCCATCGCATGGTTTGCCCCTTTGATGCGCGCAGGCCTTTTGCCGCTTTTTGGTCTCAGCGAGATCTCTATTGTATCCGGCCTGCAATCGCTTTGGGACACGGATGTCGCGCTGGCGCTTTTGGTCACCTTTCTGGCGATATTTGCGCCCTATTTAAAAGTCATCGGCTTGTCTCTGATCCAGTTCGGCTTGATGCGGCGCAAGGTGCTTCCGGTTTTAGAATGGCTGGGCAAGCTGGCGATGGCGGACGTGTTCCTGATCGCGCTTTATATTGTGCTTGTGAAGGGCGCGGGCCATGTCACGGTGGAAACCGGCTGGGGACTTTATCTTTTCACGGCCTGTGTTTTGGCCTCCTTAGGCATTAGTCATTTGACCCGCAAGCGGTAGTGGTCCAAAACGAGAACATGGCAAAGAGCAAAACCCAATTCAGCTGCTCCAGTTGTGGCGCGCAGTTTTCAAAATGGTCCGGCCGATGTGAAGGCTGTGGCGAGTGGAACACCATCGTTGAAGAGGCGCCATTTGGCGCCGGTCCGGCGGGATCGTCGCTCGGCACCGCCAAGGGGCGGCGCATTGAATTGTCCGACCTGCGGACCGAGGAAGCCCCGCCTCCACGCACGATGAGCAACGTCAAGGAACTCGACCGGGTGCTTGGCGGCGGGTTGGTGCCAGCCAGCGCCATTCTGGTGGGCGGCGATCCGGGCATCGGCAAATCCACGCTCTTGTTGCAAGCGGCAGCGCGGTTTGCCCGCCAAAGTGTAAAAACCATCTACGTGAGTGGTGAAGAAGCCAGTGCCCAGGTACGAATGCGCGCGCAGCGCTTGGGATTGACCGAAAGCCCGGTGTTGCTCGCGGCAGATACCAACCTGCGGGACATTCTCACAACGCTGGAAGCGGAAAAACCGCAACTAGCGATCATCGACTCGATCCAAACCATGTGGAGCGACTCTGTGGCGAGTGCGCCGGGCTCTGTCAGTCAGGTGCGGGCCGCAGCGCATGAGTTGACGGCTTTTGCCAAGCGCAAGGGCATGGCGATTGTTCTGGTGGGGCATGTGACCAAGGAGGGACAGATCGCCGGGCCCCGCGTGGTCGAGCATATGGTTGATACCGTACTCTACTTTGAAGGAGAGCGCGGGCATCAGTTCCGGATTTTGCGCGCAGTGAAAAACCGCTTTGGCCCCGCGGATGAAATCGGTGTGTTTGAAATGACCGGGCGCGGGTTGGCGGAGGTGGGCAACCCAAGCGCGTTGTTTTTGGCCGATCGCGGCACTCCCAGCCCGGGCAGCGTGGTTTTTGCCGGAATCGAAGGCACACGACCGGTGTTGATTGAATTGCAGGCTTTGGTGGCGCCGTCTCCGCACAGTCAGTCGCGCCGCACTGTGGTGGGCTGGGACAGCGGGCGGCTGGCGATGATTCTCGCCGTGTTAGAATCACGCTGCGGAATTCCCTTTGCCGGCCTCGATGTGTACCTGAATGTCGCCGGTGGCATGAAGATTTCCGAACCGGCAGCGGACCTCGCTGTGGCCTGTGCGCTGATCTCCGCGCGCGAAGACAGCGCCCTGCCTGCCGAGACCGTTGTTTTTGGCGAAATCAGCCTGTCCGGGGCGCTTCGATCGGTCAGTCAGACGGAAAATAGGTTGAAAGAAGCCCAAAAACTTGGTTTCACGTCCGCAATCGCTCCGAAAGGTGGCAAGTCCGCAACGGTTGATGGGATCAATCTCAACCGCATTGGGGATTTGGCAAGCTTTGTGGGAGAGGTATTCGGAGCGGGCTGACAGGCCGACAGTTAAAAGAGTAGAATTCTGGCCGGGGGCGGTCGAAGGGGACGAGAATACATGGAAGGCTTCACAATTATTGATGCCGTGGTCGCGGGCGTGATCATCATTTCCGCGCTGTTGGCATACAGTCGCGGCGTTGTGCGCGAAGGCATGGCCATCGCGGGATGGATCGCAGCAGCCGTTTTGGCCTTTATGTTTGCAGGCACCCTGCAACCGATGGTCAAAGAAATTCCGGTGCTGGGACCATACCTGACGGACAGCTGTGAATTGTCGATCATCGCGGCCTTTGCTGGCGTCTTTGCGCTGGCCTTGATTGTGGTCTCGCTGTTCACACCTCTGTTTTCCTCGATTGTGCAGCGCTCTGCACTCGGCGGCATTGATCAGGGGCTTGGCTTCATTTTCGGGGTGCTGCGCGGCATCCTGCTCGTGGCGATTGCCTTCTTTGTCTATGAAACCGTGATCACCAGCCAGTCTGTGGCAATGGTGGATGACAGCCGGTCTGCTGCTGTGTTCAGCCGCCTGACCCGTCAGATTGATGATCGCGACCCGCAGCAGGCACTCGGTTGGATCACCACCCAGTACGAAGAGCTGGTTGGCGTCTGCGAGCAATAACCGCACCCCAATAGAAAACGCTCAAGCCCGCGCCACATGGTTGCGGGCTTTTTGCTGTGCGATGACCTGCACCCTTGTTTGCGGGTCACCTGAGGGCTACCGTCACAAAAAGCGGAATGTTTTGGCAGCCTTACCATGCGACTTTGGATATTCATCACCACATTGAGCCTCGCATTTTGTGTGTCGATGGTGCTGTATTTGTTGCTTCCACCCGACCGGCTCAAACTGGCGGCTGGCACACAGGGCGGCGCCTACACTCTGATGGCGGAGCGCTATCAGAAGATACTGGCCCGAGACGGAATTGACGTGCAGATCGTACACACCAACGGATCCGTGGATAATGCGGAACTGATCTCCAAAGGTTTGGTGGATGCCGCGTTCTTGCAGGCGGGCGTCGGTGTTGCAGATGGCACAGCGGAAGCCATAGGCGGCGTGTTCTATGAGCCGATGATTTTCCTAGCCCACAGCGGGCACGACATCCCGACCAACCCAGCGCTGTGGCGGGACCTGACAATTGCGGCAGGCAAACGCGGATCAGGCACAGCTGTGGCTTTTGCTGATTTTCAAAACGCCGTTGGCATGGAGCAGAACGCAAATACCCTGGTTGATCTCGGCTTTTCGCAAGCGATTTTTGCCCTGCGCGCCGGGGAAATCGACATGGCATTCTTTGTCAGCAGCATTGAAGCCCCGTATTTGCGGCAGGCGTTTGGCTATGAAGACATCGACATTCTCCGCCTGTCTTACACGGACGCAATTGCCCGGCACCTAGACTACGCCGATCTTGTGGAGGTGCCGACTGGAGGCGTGTCCCTAAATCCGGTGCAACCAAGCGAAGCGCGGCAACTTCTGGCACTGAAAGCCCAATTGGTTATTGAGCCCAAGTTGCACCCTGCCCTTGTGAACCGGCTGACAATGGCAGCCAAAGAACTTCATCGCGGACATGACGTGCTCACCCCCCGCGGGACATTTCCAGAGCCACGGGGCATTGGTATTCCTGAAAACAATGTGGCCCGCCAACTGATCGAGGATGGGCCTAGCACATGGCACAACCTGTTGCCGTATTGGATGGCAGCGCAGGTCAATCGTGTCTTTCTGCTGACCTTGCCAATTCTGTTTCTACTGCTCCCGCTGCTGCGGGTCTTACCGATGGTCTATGCCTATTTCCGAGGCTGGCAGGTGTGGAAACACTATGGCCGCATTCGCGAAATTGAGGCCCAGATGGGTCCCATGTGCAGCGCGGCAGAACTGGCAGGCATGTCCGAAGAGCTAGACGAGGTGGATCACCGTATTTCGCAACTGAAGCTGCCTCCGGCCTATCGACAGACGGCGTATCACGCGCGCATGCACATTGATTTGGTACAAAAACGCATCAAACATCTGGAAACGCAGCTGAGTTGAGCTGCACGCAAGGAGTAAACCATGGACGGCACAACGGAAGCGCAATTGTTCTCGGGAATTTTCAGCGCGGTGATCATTGGGGGCTTGGCCGGATGGCTCGCTGGCAAAATTGTACAAGGTGGCGGATTTGGCCTTGTGGGCAACGTCATCCTTGGGATTGGCGGTGCGATCTTGGCGAATTTTGTATTGCCTGTCTTGGGGTTCTCCTTTGGTGGCGGCTTTTTTAGCTCGGTGTTTCAATCGATGCTGGGCGCGGCAGTGGTGCTTGTTTTGATCCGTATCGTGAAGAAGGTTTGATTTTCTGTGAGTAGTAGTGGTGTGCGGTCGCGGTTGGGCAAGTGGTTAAAAACAGAGTTTTGGAGCGTTCTGGCAGGGGCTCTGCTGTTTTCGCAGACTTCGATTTCCCATGCCGACACTGGAAACTTTCTGCACCCAGACTATGGCAGTCTCGGCGCGGGCGTGGTCGTCGCAACCGGGAACGTGGAAATTGTGACCGATCAGGACACCATCGACGGCGAAGTGCTGTCTGGTGTGGCAACCACTTTAGATGTGGTCAATGACAGTGGCTTTGTTCCGGCCAAAATTGGCACGTCGTTTGGTGTGGTACTGTATGTCAAAAAGCCCATGGAACCGGTCCCGCTTATGGCAACCGTGACGCATCCGCCGATGGGATCAGAAGGCCGCGTCCTTCAAACTTGGCCAGTGCACACCCCGCAGTGGGGCGTGGCGGTGTATGTCGGGTATACTCTGGAAGACCCATTTGAGCTAGTGCCGGGAGACTGGACTTTCCGGCTTTATAATGGCGCCACCCAGATTATGGAGCACAGGTTCGAAGTATTGGCTCCTGAGAACTAAAGGGCAGGATATGGCCGCCTAAATTGTTTCGCGCAGCTTTTGTGATCCTTTCGTGACATGCGGTGCACAAGCCCTTATGAGAGGCCGTAGCACGAGAACAGGATTCGGAGCCTCCCTGTGGACAGTGGTTTTTCCCACCCTTTCAGCTGGCGCAGACTGCGCACCGAGAAGGCTTGTCTACATGCGAAGCGCCCGTCCACGACCAGCACTTCTAGTGCCTCGTTGCGCAGCCTCACTCACATTAGCCTAACCTGACGAAGGGAGCCCTGACCGTGTGCGGAATTTTGGGGATCGCCAACCGAAACCATGACGTCTTTGGAGAGATCTATGATGGTCTCCTGATGTTGCAGCACCGGGGGCAGGATGCCTCTGGCGTGGTGACCTACACAGGCGGCTTCTTTCGTGAACGCAAAGCCAACGGCTTGGTCAAAGACGTGTTTCAGCCGTCTGATGCAGAGACCCTGACGGGCCGCATTGGCATGGGCCATGTGCGCTACCCCACGGCGGGCAGCCTGTCAGCTTCTGAGGCGCAGCCGTTTTTTGTGAACGCGCCTTATGGCATTTACTTGGTGCACAACGGCAATATCACTAACACCGAGGCGCAGCGTGAAAAGGTGACTGGCAAGTATTCCCGCCACCTGAGGACCACATCAGACAGTGAAATCCTACTCAACGTTTTGGCCGACAAAGTCGCCGACGCGATCAAAGTGAACGGCAGCGCAGATGCAATCCGCAACATCTTTGCTGGTGTGAAAATGACCATGGAGCGCGTTCAAGGCGCCTATTCCGTGGTCTGCCTGATCGCCGGCGTGGGTATGCTGGCCTTCCGCGATCCGCACGGCATCCGCCCCTTGTCGGTGGCAAAGCGTGATGCAGAAGGTGCCGGGGACGATTATGCCTTTGCCTCTGAGGATGTGGCTTTTGGCATCAACGGCTTTGAAAAGCTGCGCGACGTAAAGCCGGGCGAAGCATTGCTGGTGGATCTGGATGGCAACCTGCATGAGTTTCAGGCCGTCGAGGGTAAGCTGACGCCTTGTATTTTTGAATACGTCTATCTCGCCCGCCCAGACAGTGTTTTGGACGGGGTCTCGGTGTATCAGTCGCAAATCCGCATGGGCAAAACGCTCGCCAAACAGGTGCAAGAGAGCGGCCTGGACATCGACGCGATTATCCCGGTGCCAGACAGCGCGCGCCCAGTGGCGCTGGAGGTGAGCAACATCACCGGCATCCGCTATCGCGAGGCATTGGTGAAGAACCGTTACGTAGGCCGGACGTTTATTATGCCGGGTCAGGAAGAGCGTCAGAAATCTGTGCGTCGTAAGCTGAACGCCATCCCACGTGAGATGGAAGGCCGCAACATCCTGTTGATTGACGACAGCATTGTGCGCGGCAACACCATCAAAAAGATCGTGCAGATGTGCCGCGAGGCGGGTGCGAAGAAGGTCTACATCGCGTCGGCCTCTCCTCCCGTGTCGCACCCCAACGTCTATGGCATCGACATGCCGACCAAGCATGAGCTGATTGCCAATGGCATGAGCGTTGAGGAAATCCGCCAAGAGTTGGGGGCAGATGCGCTGTTCTATCAAAAGCTTGAAGACCTGATCTGGGCGGCCAAGGAAGGCAACCCGGAGATTGAACGGTTTGATTGCTCCTGCTTTGACGGCAACTACATCACCGGTGGCGTGACGCCGGAGTATCTGGCCGCGCTGGAAGGCAGCAGCCGGGTGAGCAAAAAGATCGAAGAGGCTCCAACACCCGGCGCAAGTTGGAACGGCGCCACATTGGCAACCTCTCAGGGTTAAGCGCGTGAACCTGCTGGCGCTTGATAGCCGCTGGCAGCGGTTGAATGATCCCACCTACGCCTGCAAATGTTGTGGGCGTAGTTTTGGCGGCCTCGTCGATATGGGCTTTGGGCAGCCGGATTGCTGGCCGCATGGCACCTTAACAGACGGCGACACCCTGACGGTAGGCGACGATGTATTAACCGCCGACCTGTGTGTGTTTGACGATCTGCGCTTTGTCCATTGTGTCGTCCCCCTGCCCATTCGCGGCAGCGACGAAGTCTTCCTGTTTGGCGTATGGGCCAGCTTGGCTGTGGAAGACTTCAAAGCCAATGTGCTGGATGTGACCGGTGAAGACACCGGGTTTACCGGTGCGGCAGCATGGTTGATGAATGATCTGCCGTTGTTTGAAAACGACGAGCCTTTGGAGTGTAGCTTAAAACCCGCAGAATCAGACGCGGAAAGGCCTCGGCTTATGGCCACTTCCGGGCCTTTGGCACAAGCACAGGCGGAAGGTATTTCCTTCGATCAACTTCTGGATATTTACGCGGCATGCGGCGAGGATCTGCGACCACACCTGATGGGCTGAATTCCGCCGCATTTGCCTTTTTTCTTTGGCAATCGACCGCCTGTTTAGCGGTCCTTAACTATAAATAGGTTACGCCTGTCTGGCAGCTTTTGTCCCTCCGACTATATAGCCGCCACCGCTCACAAACACAGGCAATCTCATGTCCTCCAAGACCCCCGCCCACGTGGCCGCGCAGGCCACGCAATCCGGTGTGCTGAAAAACCGCTCCCGCCTGACGCTCATCGGTGTGATGGGCAGCCCGAAGAATCCACGCGCGCTTTTGATGACCGCTGGCGGCAAGACGTTGCGCGTTGAACTGGGTGATCGCACGCCGTCAGGCAAAGTCGTGGCCATCGGCGAAGACAACATTGTTCTCAATGCCGGTCATGGCACCACGCGCCTGTCTATGCCAAACTAAATCAGGCCGCGTAGCGCCGGTTAGAACTTAAGTTCAGTCTGCGCCTGCGACGCGCTTGCCCCTTGACGTTAAGCCGCTTTGGCCGCATTGCATCGGCCTATGAGCGATACGTCCAACACCCCCGACGCCTCTGGCGAAAAAATCGCGCTGATCACTGGCGCTTCCCGTGGCCTTGGTGCCGCATTTGCAGAGGCGCTTGTGCCGAACTTCCACGTGGTGGCGGTGGCCCGCACCACCGGCGCATTGGAAGATCTGGACGATCGTATTCAGGCAAAAGGTGGCAAATCCACGTTGGCTCCCATGGATATTACCAATGCGGATGCCATGGCACAGCTGTGCCGGTCTATCCACGACCGCTGGGGCAAGGTCGATCTGTGGGTCCACACCGCGGCGCATGGTGCGCCCTTGACGCCGACCGATCACATCGACGCCAAAGACTGGCAGAAATCGCTGTCAATCAACGTGGACGCAGTGGCCCGCTTGATCCCATTTATGAGCCCGCTGCTGGGCGACACAGGCCAGGCGGTGTTCTTTGAGGACAATCACGCCGGTGAAAAGTTCTTTGGTTCTTATGGCGCCACCAAAGCCGCGCAAATCGCTTTGGCAAAAAGCTGGCAGGCGGAAACCACAAATATCGGCCCGACCGTGTCCATCCTGAGCCCTCGCGGCATGCCCACCGGCACCCGCGCGCGGTTCTTCCCAGGCGAGGACAAGGGCAGCCTCGTGCATCCACGCGACGAAGCGGCGCGTTTGTTGGCCGAGATCGGTCTATAAGGTTCAAAACGTTGGCATCACCGCAACGGTTGGTGCCGGCAACACCACGTGCCTTGCCCCCTTTGCATGGCTCCACTAGACAGGATGTCAGCAGATAAATGGGGCAGGCACATGCGTATTCTCATCACCAATGACGACGGCATCAACGCACCGGGACTGGCCGTTCTGGAACGGATCGCAGAGGAGCTCGCTGGACCGGATGGCGAAGTCTGGTGTGTGGCCCCTGCGTTTGAGCAATCTGGTGTGGGCCACTGCATCAGCTACACCCACCCGACGATGATTGCCCAGATGGGTGAACGCCGCTTTGCCGCCGAAGGCAGCCCAGCAGATTGTGTCTTGGCCGGTGTGCATGACGTCATGAAAGACGCGCCGCCGGAATTGATCCTGTCTGGTGTGAACCGTGGCAACAACTCTGCGGAGAATGCGCTTTACTCCGGCACATTGGGGGCGGCCATCGAGGGAGCTTTGCAGGGTATCCCGTCGTTTGCTTTGTCGCAGTTCTTGGGGCCAAAGAACTTCCACGCCGAGGATCCGTTTGAGGCGGCCGGAGCCTTTGGTGCAGAAGTGGTGCGCAAAGTGCTCGACGCAAATCCAAGCAACGATCACGCTTATGGTCTGTTTTATAACATAAACTTCCCGCCCGTTCTCTCAGCGGACGTCAAAGGTACGCGCGTTGTGGCGCAAGGCCTGCGGCAAGGCACGCGGTTCTCTGTAGAGCCGCACAACGCACCGTCGGGCCGTCGGTTCCTTTGGGCCAAAGGCGGCGATCAGACAGTGATGACTGGCGAAGGCACCGATGCCGCAGCAAATTTGGATGGCTTTATCTCGGTGACACCCATGCGGGCCGATCTGACGGCGCATGACACGCTTGCCGCACTGAAAGGCATTGAATGACCGACCCTGACGCGCTTGCAGAACGCAAAATGCAATTCCTGTTTGCTCTGCGCTCGCGCGGAGTGACGGATCCGGCTGTGCTGACGGCAATGGAACAGGTGGACCGTGGGCTGTTCGTCCGTGGACTGTTTGCGGAGCGCGCGTATGAAGACACGCCGCTGCCAATTGCCTGCGGACAGACCATTTCCCAACCGTCTGTGGTGGGTTTGATGACGCAGGCGTTGGAGCTGACGCCACGGGATAAAGTGCTCGAGGTGGGCACCGGATCAGGCTATCAGGCCGCGATCCTGAGCCACCTGGCGCGGCGCGTTTATACAGTGGATCGACACAAGAGGCTGGTACAGGAAGCGCGTGGCGTGTTTGATCAGTTGGGCATCGTGAATATCACGTCCCTGATCAGCGATGGCAGCTTTGGCCTGCCCGATCAGGCGCCGTTTGATAAGATCATCGTGACAGCGGCCGCCGAGGACCCGCCCGGGCCCCTCTTGGCGCAACTCAAGATCGGCGGTATTATGGTGGTGCCTGTTGGGCAGTCGGATGCAGTTCAAAGCCTCATTCGGGTGCGCAAGACCGAAAACGGGCTGGACTATGACGAATTGCGCTCGGTACGTTTTGTGCCTTTGCTTGAAGGCGTCGCGCGCGAGAATGATTGATTTTAAAGTGCTTTCCCCTTGGCAATTGGGGACGGCTTGCCCATTTGGGACACTAATGTAGCGAACAACAGACGCGGCTTTGGCATCAGACCCCCGGTAGCAGGGCGCCGCATGTGAGGACATCGAGATGGCAGTTTTCTCATTCCAGAACACCCGATGGATTGGCGCAGGAGTGGCGTTGACCATGATGAGCGGCTGTTTGGACACGCTTGACTACGACCTCCGGGGGGACATTGGCGGCGGATTGGACACGACTGCAGCGGCGCAAACTGCCACGGCGGAACGCCCCAAACCGGATGATCGCGGTGTGATTTCCTATCCGAGTTATCAGGTAGCGGTGGCCAAGCGTGGCGATACACTTGCAGATGTGTCCCAGCGGGTTGGCATTCCGGCCGAAGAGTTGGGCAAGTCCAACGGCATCGCGTTGGACGCGCAATTGCGAGAGGGGGAAGTGATCACCCTGCCCCGCCGTGTTGCAGAACCTTCCGCGGCGACAGGTGGCAGCGGCATGGTAACAGCGCCGGGGGGCGTTGATATCGCAGCTCTGGCCGGAGGCGCGATTAACAACGCCGACACATCAGTTGAGACCGAAACGCTGCAACCTGTGGCAACGCCACAGCCAAGCGGCCAGACTGGCGTGGAGCCGGTCCGTCACAAAGTGAAGCGTGGCGAAACAGCCTTTACCATTGCGCGGCTCTACAACGTTTCTGTGCGCTCCCTTGCGGAATGGAACGGATTGGGGAGCGACTTCACCATCCGCGAGAATCAGATTTTGTTGATCCCACCGGTGGATCCTGCTGCGGAAGCAAAGCGCCAAGCCGCTGCGGCCACTGCGGCAACCACAACGACCAAACCTGGGCAAGGCTCACCCACGCCAACTCCGCCAAGCGCGTCTAAGCCTTTGCCCGAGGACAATACCGTGGCCGCAGCCACACCGATTGAAAAGCCGGAAAGCCCGAACTTGGCTGAACAACAAAGCGCCAGTAAGGCCGCGATGAGCTATCCCGTGTCCGGCAAAGTTATTCGACCTTATTCCAAAGGCAAAAACAACGGTATCGACATTGCAGGAGAGGCCGGTACGCCAGTGTCTGCGGCAGCGGACGGCACGGTAGCGGCGATCACCAAAGACGCAGATGACGTGACCATTTTGGTGGTGCGTCACCCCAACAATCTGATGACGGTTTACTACAACGTGGACGGTGTGAAGGTGAAAAAGGGCGCCAGCGTGAAGCGCGGGCAAAGCATGGCTGTGCTACCCGCGGAGAACAGCTTTGTGCACTTTGAAGTGCGAGAGGGCTTTGACAGCGTCGATCCAGCCCCCTACCTGAAATAACGCAGAAAGGCGTCGGCGTTAGTCCAACACGACGCCTTCGCGCCCTGCCAAGTCCACAAAGAACTGCCATGCGACACGGCCCGAGCGGGCGCCGCGTGTGGCTTGCCATTCAATGGCCTCCGCGCGCAGGCGATCTGCTTCCACAGTCACGCCATGGGCGGTACAGTAGCCGTCGATCATCGCCAGGTACTGGTCCTGAGAGCATGGGTGGAAGCCCAGCCAGAGGCCAAAGCGATCTGACAGCGAGACTTTCTCTTCCACAGCCTCAGACGGGTTGATGGCCGAGCTGCGCTCGTTTTCGATCATGTCGCGCGGCATCAGGTGACGGCGGTTGGAGGTGGCATAGAACACCACGTTGTCTGGGCGGCCTTCGATGCCGCCATCCAGCACAGCTTTGAGCGATTTGTAATGCTGGTCATCGTGGCTAAAGCTGAGGTCATCACAGAACAACAGGAAGCGTTCCTCACTGGCGCGCAGGAGGTTCAAGAGCCGCGCCACAGACGGTAGGTCTTCGCGTTGCAATTCGACAATCTTGAGTGGCAGGCCTTCAGCGATGACTTGGGCGTGCACGGCCTTCACGATGGAGGATTTGCCCATGCCCCGGGCGCCCCAGAGAAGCGCGTTGTTGGCGGGCAAGCCACGCGCAAACTGACGAGTGTTGTCCAGAAGCGTGTCGCGGGAGCGGTCAATGCCCACCAGCAGGTCGAGAGACACGCGGTTGATCTTGGCAACCGGCTCTAGGCGATCCGGATCCACATGCCAGACAAAGCCATCGGCAGCAGCGAAATCAGGGGCGGCCATGGGGGCCGGTGCCATGCGCTCCAGCGCTTCGGCGATGCGGGTCAAGGTGGTGTCATCCATGGCGGGCCTCCTGCTGTCTTCGGGCGATACAGACCATGTTCGCGGCAGGACAACAAGAGGCCAACGAAAAAGGCGCACCCCAAAAGGGATGCGCCGGATTTCTCAGCGATAGATCGCCTTACTTGTGGCTTTCCGCGTCGGCGATGTCTGCCTCGTCTTCGCCTTCTTCGTCGTCCTCAAAGTAGACGCCTTCGGCTTTTAGCTTGGCGACCCGTTGACGGTCCACACGACGCACCAAGAAGATAGACACTTCGTAGAGGCCGTAGACCACCGTGAAGAGGATCAGCTGTGTGGTGACATCCGGCGGTGTGACCAATGCAGCCAGAACCAGAATGCCGACCATGGCGTATTTGCGCACGCGTCCAAGGCCTTCGGCGTTCACCAGACCTGCCTTGCCCATCAGGGTCAGAAGCACTGGTAGCTGGAAGCAGAGTCCAAAGGCCATGATGAATTTCAGCGAAATATCCAGACTCTCGTTCACCTTACCAAAGAAGGTGATTTTGATGCCGCTGTCGGTTTCCGGAACCACAACAGAGCCGGCAGGCATGTCGCTTGTGGTGTTGGCAAGCAAATTGGCAAAGATCGAGCTTACATCGGTAAAGCCCAGGAAAAAGGCCATAGCCAAAGGGGTTACCACGAAGTGCGCAAAAGCAGCTCCAAGCAGGAACATGAACGGCGACGCGATCATGAAGGGCAGGAATGCACCACGCTCGTTTTTGTAAAGCCCTGGCGCCACAAACCGCCACAGCTGAAACGCGATCACCGGGAAGGCAAGGATAAACCCACCGACCATGGAGATCCGGAACAGTGTGAAGAGGTATTCCTGCGGCGAGGTGTACTGCATCGTCGGCGATGGGTCGCCCAGCGCCCGCAGGGTTTCCTCAATCGGCCCCAATAGGAATTGCAACGTTGGTTCTGCAACCACAAAAGCCAGCACCATGCCCACCAAGAAGGCCAGCACTGAGCGGATCAGCCGCGTGCGCAACTCCGCCAGATGCTCGATCAGCGGGGCAGAGCTGTCTTCGATTTCGTCGTTTGCGCTCATGCCTCATCCTTCTTCTCGGCAGTCTCGGCGGCGGCCTTCTCTGCGGCTTCCCGGTCCAGACGTTCTTGCGCCATCTCGGCGGATTTCTGACGAATCTTCTCCGCCGCTTCCGCGCGCTCCTTGGACAGGCGTGTGGTTTCGGCCCCCGGCTCATAGGACATGGAGCGCTTCACCTCACCGACAGAATCGTTGAGTGCATTGGTGGCGGATTTCAAAGGATTGGTGACCTTGTCCAATCCGTCTGTTGCGCCCTTGATGGTCTCAGTCACATCCTTGACGCCCGCCTGATCCGCCGCCTGGTTCATCGCAGAGGAAAACTCCCGCGCCATGCCCTTGGCTTTGCCGACAAAACGCCCGACCGTCCGGAACATCACCGGCAGGTCTTTGGGCCCCACCACGATGAGCGCCACGATGCCAATGAGCAGAAGCTCGGTCCAACCCAGATCAAACATCTTGGATCAGCCCGGCTTAGGCTTTATCTTTTTCGTCAACCGGCGTCACGTCCTTGGCCGCGTCTGCCGCTTCTTCCTCAAGTTCTTTGGCGCCTTCGTTCACGCCTTTCTTGAACGAGGTGATGCCTTTGCCAACTTCGCCCATGATACCGCTGATTTTGCCGCGTCCAAACAGGACAAGAACCACAACCGCGATCAGAAGGATGCCGGGCAGGCCGATATTGTTCAACATGACTTTGTCTCCCTTGGTCGGTGGCACAAAGGCCGCCTAAGTCTCATGTCAAAGTCCTAGCGCGCCGGGCGAAGGGGCAAAAGGCGGATTTGCGAAGGTGGGGCGAGATATTTGGGTTTTTTGCGACCAGTTTTGCCAATATTATGTCAGTTGCCATTATTTTGTCAGTAAGTCGGAGAATCACAGGTTATGGCCAGCTCTCAAAACCGCTCGGATCGGCTCTATGGGTTGATGGAGATATTGAAAGATGGCGGCTTGCACCGCGCTGAGGATTTGGCGGCGGCGATGCAGGTGTCATTGCGTACGATCTATCGCGACATGCAAACTCTGGCGAACAGCGGTGTGGCCATCGAAGGCGAGCGTGGCACAGGGTATCGCGCCAAATCGGTTTTGACATTGCCCCCACTGAACCTAACAGAAGAAGAACTGGAAGCTTTGCACATAGGGCTTGAAGTGGTGGGCACAGGCATGGAGGGGCCATTGCGCGCGGCGGCAGAAAGTCTGAGTGCGAAAATCGATGCGGTACTGCCGGAGGAGATTGGCGGCGTAAGTCAAGGCTTTGGCTTTGCGGCCTACCCGTTTGCCGAAACCACTCAGGCACTGCAATATCTTGAACCATTACGCGAAGCCATTCGGGCACGGCAAAAGCTGCGGATCACCAGTTCGGATGAAGTGGCGCGGGACGTGCGCCCTCTGAAACTCGACTATTGGGGGCGTGTTTGGACGTTGGGCGTCTGGGACGAAACCCTCGGCGGGTTTGCAAAAATCCGAGTGGATCAGATTGCCGAGCTGACTGTGTTGCCAAGCTTGTTTGTCGAGGAACCGGGCAAGAGCCTCAAGGATTTCCTCGCGCAGACCTAAGGCGTTTTAGGTTTCCGCGGGGAAAACAAAGCAGCGGTCGCGGCGAATGGTGAGCCAGAGCGGCGTGCCTTCTTTGGGCAGGAACACATTGGGCACGGTGACCTTTAGCGCAGAACCATCATGGTCCATTTTGAACTCCACCAGGCTCTCGTTGCCCATGAAGCGCGCGCGGGTCACGATGCCCCGCGCAGCAACGCCGTCTGATGGCGTTGGCAGCGGACCTTTGCCTTGGCGGTCAAAATCGAGTTTCAGGTGCTGCGGTCGGATGACAATTTCGACTGGTGCGCCGTCCGCAAGACCGGGTGTCAGGAACTGACCAAAAGGCGTTTCGGTGAGCGCGCCGTTACTCACCGAGCGGATCACATTGATGTCGCTGAAAAACGCCACCGCCTGTTTGTCTTTGGGGGCGTTATATATGTTGTAGGGCGCGCCCTGCTGAACAATTTTGCCATTGCGCATAAGGGCAATCTCATCGGCCATGCGCATGGCCTCTTCTGGCTCGTGCGTGACAAGCAATACTGCGGTGTCTTCTTCCTTTAGAACTGCCAGAGTCTCGTCGCGGATACCGTCGCGCAGGCGGTTGTCGAGACCGGAGAACGGCTCATCCATCAGCATGATGCGTGGGCGTGGCGCCAAAGCACGCGCCAAGGCGATCCGTTGCTGCTCGCCGCCCGACAGCAGATGCGGATATTTGTCGATCGCCCAGCCAAGGTTCACCTTGGCCAAGAGTTCCTCAACACGCGCACGTTTTTCGTCTTTGCTGCCTTTGAGGCCAAAAGCGACGTTGTCGCTCACCGAGAGGTGTGGGAAGAGCGCAAAGTCTTGAAACATTAAGCCAATCTGGCGGCGTTCCGGCGGGATGCGGAACACAGTGTCACAGATCAGCTTGCCATCCACATAGATTTCGCCGCTGTCCTGCATATCTACCCCTGCAATCATACGCAGGGTGGTGGACTTGCCACAGCCCGAGGGGCCAAGCAGGCAGGTGACCTTGCCCGACTGCAGAGTCAGAGACACATCGTCCACCACCTGACGGTTGCCAAAGCGGCGGCTCAAGTTGCGGATTTCCAAGCGTGGTGGCGTCGAAGTAGATGTCGGCTGCACGGGGGGCCTCTTGCAATCCCCGATGTTTTTCATCGGGTTTCGCAGAGGTGTATCAGCCCCCTACCTGTGCTTCAACCCTGCGGCTCCCGATCAGGACTGCGGCAAATCCGACGGCCAGAACGATGACGCAGATCTGCAGGAGCTGCTCGTATTTGTGGCCGTCGTACAGGAACTGGGACACAAACTCCGTGTCCCGGAACATGTAGGCGGCGGCGCCGTAGATTGCGGTGAAGAAGCAGGCCATGTAGGACCAGAGCGGTACATCGCGCCCGCCGATCAGGCTGGCAACCAATACAGGGGTGAGGAACATTGAAGCGGTGCCGGATACGGCAACGGCGTCAAACAGGGTTTGGTTCCCCCAAAGTGTCAGCGCGCCACCTGCGAGAGCAAAGACCAACATGGCAACGCGGCCACCAGCCAGTGTGCGCGGAGCGAGTTTGAGCTCCTCCACCACAAGGCGTGCCGCGGAGCTCAAGGCGGAGTCCAGAGTCGACAGCGCGGACACCAGAAGCGAGAGGATCAACAGGGTAAAAACCCAAGTTGGGAACATGGTGCTCCAAGTGCCGATCAACTGGCCTTCATAGGCGGCGCCCTCAAGCGAGGCCTGAATGCCAAATAAGCCAAAGGCGATAATGCAGAGTGTGGACAGCCAGAAAGCGTGCAGGAAGCTTTTGCGGGTGGTGTCGCGGTCCGCGAGGAAACCGCGGTCCATCATCACTGGATCATGTACCGGATAGGAGAAAACTTGAAGCGCAGCGACCACCAAAAGAACCCAGCCATTGTGCGGGCCGGAGGCGCCGGGCGCTGTTAAGACAGCGCCAAGATTGAATTCGGGACGCAGCACAAGCGCGACAAAGGCGATGCCAAACACCACGAGGAACAGAAGCATCTGTACAACGTCGGTGCGCAAAGCTGCGGACAAGCCACCCCAAGCGGAGTAAGCCAGAGCAACAACCCCGACAATTAGGATGGAGATGGTGCTCGCATTGGCAACCTCAGGCAGTGCGGCGCCGAAGATCAGGCCAACCACCAGCAAATTGGCAAAGACTTCAGACAAAAGCCGCAGGGCGATCACCACGTTGTAGGCGGTGGTGCCTGGGACGCCAAAGCGAGAGGTGAGCCAGTCTTGCACCGAACCTGCGCCCTGCACGCGCAAACGATTCACGATGTAACCACCGGTCAAGAAAGACGCGTAGTAGGCTGCATAGGCCAAGGTACCTGCCATTCCGTAATAAAAACCAAGGATGGCGGCATTCATCAGCGAGCGGGCAAAAATCCAGGTGGTGACTTGCGACAACACCAAGGTCCAGAGCGACGGCGCCTGCCCTTCGGCGGTCTGCCCGCCAAAGAAGCCCACAACCGTCGCCCGCTTGGGGGCCACAACAAGGCTAAGCAAAAGAATGGCTGCGAAGATGGTGATGAGTGTAGCGGCGTGCATGGTCGTGTCCCGTTCAGATTTGGGAACGGCCTAGCAGGCGGCCCACCGTCAAGCCAGCCGCCGCACAGAAACGTGATGAACCGTCAGAGGGTTACGTGGGCTCTGTCAGATCAAACGCCACTTCGCCAAGCACGCGCCCGTTGACCTGAATGGCCAGTTTGTGCGGACCGGGATGCAGTTGAAACGTGCTGGCATTGGCTTTGAGCGGGTGTTTTTTGGCCAGTGTGAGCGACTTTCCAGCAGGGATTTTGCCTTGCTTGAGCTTGAAAACCTTGTCACTGCCGCGCCCATTGGGGCGATGGAAACTCAGCACATAGTCAACCATCACCGGTACGGGGGATGTGCCGTCTGTGGACAGCGTTGTTTCGACCTGTAGCGCGTCGCCGATCTGGATGCTGTCGCCGCCCACTGAAAGGCTGTCCAATGTGATGGGGGCGTCTGCGTGGAACCCCAGCATCGACAGCGCGCCGGAATGGCCGGCCTTGACCGCAGTGCGCAAAGAATGACGCGTCATCCAGTCCAGTTCTTTGGGGGCCTGCTTGCCCTGCTCTTTCCAGTCGGCAAGCTGGTTGACCACCGTGTCGGTGGAGAGTTTGGAGATATCATTAAGGTGATTAGACACCGACCGGGTCACGAAGCGCGTTGGATCGGCGTGCAGTTTTGCCAGGAGAGGCAATGTGGACATCGGATCGATGTCGATCTTCTTTGCCCAAGGCAGCTTGGGTCGTGTGCCTTCGCTCACCAGACGGCGGACGTGGTAATTGTCATGCTCGGCCCACTCATGCAGACGGGCAAAGGTTTCATCGGGCCAGCGGTTGATAAAGGCGCGGATGTAAAACTCCATGGAGAAGCGCTTGGTGGCCTCTTCCAGCAGGTCGAGCGCTCGATCCCGATGCGCTTCGACGCCATGGCGGGTGGCGAGAATGCCGGGCACCGCATGGATGAAGCGGCCAAAGTCATCATCCTTCAGCGTTGGATCAAGTGCGGGCGGCATGGCCGCCTCAAGCTGGTCCGCCATTTCGGGAAAGTCTGGCGCGAGGCGTTTTTCGACGCAGTCGGCAATCCATTCCATACGCTCCATGAGCTCGCGCCCCTGAAGCCCTGCCACTACTTCTTGATGAAAGTCCTCGTCATCAAACCCCGGCACGCCAGCGGCAAATTCCGCCGCCAAATCGCCAAGGCTATCTGCGTTAAACAACTCATCTTTAAGTGAAAAACCCTGGGACACCCCCACACCTCGCGCCATTTAGCCTACTACTCGCGCTTACATAGCAGATGCGAAAGCACCGCCGTCCAGCAGAACATTCTGCCCGACGATAAAGCCTGCGTGATGAGAGCAAAGGAAAGCACAGGTGGCGCCAAATTCATCCGGTGTGCCGTAGCGCCCTGCAGGGATTGTGGCGGCCCGTTGGGCTTTGGCTTCGTCCATAGAAATGCCCTGCTGCTCGGTCACAGCCTTGTCCAAAGATACTGCGCGGTCAGTGGCATGGATGCCCGGCAGCAGGTTGTTGATGGTCACCCCTTTGCCAGCCACCTGACGTGCGGTACCTGCGACGTAGCCAGTGAGGCCCGCGCGGGCGGCATTCGACAAGCCCAGCACCGGAATCGGGGATTTGACCGAGACAGAAGTTATGTTCACAACGCGGCCCCAGCCACGCTCCATCATGCCCGGCACCAGTGCTTTGATCAGCGCAATGGGTGCCAGCATATTGGCATCCAGTGCGGAGATAAAATCATCACGGTCCCAGTCGGTCCACATGCCTGGAGGCGGGCCGCCTGCATTGTTGACCAGAATATCGACGCCTTGCGCGGCCTCGATCAGCTTGGCCTGGCCTTCGGTGGTGGTCACATCACAGGCAATCGCCTGCACGTCCACGCCAAATTCAGACCGGATGTCAGCGGCAGCAGTCTCAAGCGCTTCAACGCCGCGCGCGTTCATGATCAGATCAACACCTTCCGCAGCCAAAGCGCGAGCACAGCCCAAACCGAGACCCTTTGAGGACGCGCAAACCAGTGCACGTTTACCTTTTATTCCCAATTCCATGCGATTCTCCCCTTTGTTGTGGGGGTAAGAAATACCCAAATTTGACAGGATGCCAGCATAATGCCGAGGCCGTGGCATTGTGCTGCCACATTTGCGTGTCACTTCACGGTTTCAAAGACCCTGTGTAGTAGACTAAAGTAGGCAAGTTATGACCAGCCAAGTACAAGACAGCTCCCAACCTTCTCAGCGCCTTCCGGTCTATCCGGCGGACGCGCTTGTTGTGACAGATGGGGCCAACCTTGGGGATTTCTTATCCTTTGCTGAGGAACTGGTACCAGACGACATCTACACGCTGAGTTTTGATGCCGAAGAAAAGAGCCTGGCCCTGCGGACAGACAGTGAAGGGCAACACTTCATTGCAAGCGAATATAGCCTGGGCAAATTAGGCGCACGGGTTTACTTAGATTGCGTTGCAACCTTCATGCCGCCCAGTGGCGACACAATTGAAATTCTGGTGCTGGTCGAAGTTGACGAGGACGGTGGAGTGGTTGAAGTCTACGGCGCGCCGTTGGCACCGCTGACCCCCAAAGGCGAGTATGTTTTGGTGGGTGTGGATCGCGGGGCGGCTTCCACCAAATTGGCCCAGTTGGCCTGCGTAAGCTTCACCGGCGGCACACGCATCACAATGGCGACGGGCGAACAACGTCGCGTAGAAGATTTGTCTGTGGGCGATCGTGTCCTGACACGGGATGACGGACCACAGGAAGTGCGCTGGATCGGCCACGCCGTGCAGCGGGCAAGCGGCGAGTTTGCTCCGATTGTGATCACCGCAGGCACCCTCAACAACACGCAAGACCTGCGAGTGAGCCCGGATCACCGCCTATTTGTTTATCAGCGACATGACCATATTGGCGTTGGGCGCAGCGAGTTGCTGATCAAAGCGCGTCATCTGGTGAATGGGGACACGGTTTACGCCGATGAAGGCGGGTTTGTGGACTATTACCAGATCATGTTTGACACCCATCAGATCATTTTTGCAGAAGGTATTTCTGCTGAAACCATGCAGATGGACACCCGCACCCGCCCCGCCGTTCCAGAAGACGTGAAGAAACGTCTCCGTCCGGTCTCCAACGCGGCGCGCGGTATGCCGCAGGCGCATTTTGAAGTACACGAAAGCCTGTTGGATCGTCCTGATGCAGTGGAGCTGTTGAAGCGGGCGTCCTCCAAGTAAAGGCCGCCGCTTTTCCTTGCGAATTGACGCTGTGCGACCTATACGCGCGGACATGTTGGACACGCAGACAAACCGCCCCGAATTGCCGCCCGAGATTGCGCGCCGTCGCACCTTTGCGATCATCTCGCACCCGGATGCCGGTAAGACCACGCTGACTGAAAAGTTTCTCCTTTATGGTGGTGCGATTCAGATGGCCGGGCAGGTGCGAGCCAAAGGTGAGGCACGCCGCACGCGCTCTGACTTTATGCAGATGGAAAAGGACCGCGGGATTTCCGTGTCAGCCTCGGCCATGTCGTTTGATTTTGGCATGTTCCGCTTCAATCTGGTGGACACACCAGGCCACAGTGATTTTTCGGAAGACACCTATCGCACGCTGACCGCCGTGGACGCCGCTGTGATGGTGATTGACGGCGCGAAAGGTGTGGAAAGCCAGACGCAAAAACTATTCGAAGTATGCCGCCTGCGTGATCTGCCGATCCTGACCTTCTGTAACAAGATGGACCGGGAAAGCCGCGATACCTTTGATATCATTGACGAGATTCAAGAGAACCTTGCCATTGATGTGACACCAGCAAGCTGGCCGATTGGTGTGGGCCGGGACTTCTTGGGCACCTATGACATGCTCAACGACCGGCTGGAACTGATGGACCGTGCCGACCGAAACGTCGTGGCCGAAAGCGTGCAAATCGACGGGTTGGACGACCCGAAGCTGGCCGATCATGTGCCGGAGCATCTGCTGGAACAGCTGCGTGAAGAAGTTGAGATGGCAAAGGAGCTACTGCCGGCGCTTGACCCGCAGGCCGTTCTTGAGGGGCATATGACCCCGATCTGGTTTGGCTCCGCGATCAACTCCTTTGGCGTCAAAGAACTGATGGACGGGATTGGCACTTATGGGCCGGAGCCGCAGGTTCAGAGCGCTGAACCTCGTAAGATTGCCCCGGAAGAGAAGAAAGTCGCCGGGTTTGTGTTCAAGGTTCAGGCCAATATGGACCCGAAACACCGCGACCGTGTGGCCTTTGTACGGATGGCCTCAGGGCACTTTAAGCGCGGCATGAAGCTGACCCACGTGCGCACCAAAAAGCCGATGGCGATCTCCAACCCTGTGCTGTTCCTCGCGTCTGACCGCGAGTTGGCGGAAGAGGCCTGGGCGGGCGATATCATTGGTATTCCAAACCACGGCCAACTGCGCATTGGCGACACGCTGACCGAAGGCGAAGCGTTGCGTGTGTCCGGCATTCCGAGCTTTGCGCCGGAACTGCTGCAGGGCATCCGCGCAGGCGATCCGCTAAAAGCCAAACACCTTGAAAAAGCGCTGATGCAGTTTGCTGAAGAAGGCGCTGCGAAGGTCTTCAAGCCGATGATTGGTTCGGGCTTCATTGTGGGCGTGGTTGGCCAGCTTCAGTTTGAAGTGCTCGCCAGCCGGATCGAAATGGAATACGGCCTGCCCGTGCGGTTTGAACAGAGCCAGTTCACCTCAGCCCGTTGGGTGCACGGTGAGCGGCAAGCGGTTGAAAAGTTTGCGGATATGAACAAACAGCACATCAGCTACGATAACGATGGTGATGTGGTGTTCCTGACCCGTTTGCAGTGGGACATCGACCGCGTAGCCCGTGATTATCCGGATGTCACGCTGAGCGCGACAAAGGAAATGATGGTCTGACACACTCTGCGATTGCACGGGGTTTCGCCCCGTGCAAACATCGCGCCATGTCAGAAAAATCCCTCACCTATCCGGGCGGTTACGCCTACATGATGGAGCGCTACCATGGGCGCCGCGACCCATTTGATTTTGGCCCTGAAGACCTACCGCCATTGGATGTGAACCTATCGGTTCTGAGGAATGCGATTGTGCCGGAACGGGCCGCGCAAAAAGGGCCAGCCGATCCAAACACCAGCTGGGCCCGCAAGCGTCGTCAGATTGCCGAAGAGTTTATTGGGTCGAGCGAACTGGCATTCTTGAATGCACAGTTGATTTCGAACCTGCGTAAACGGGAACAGCCTCCGCAAACTGCCGCGCTGTTTTGCCGGATATGGGCCGAGGAGTCCGCGCATCTGATTTCTGAGTTAAACCTGCGCTGGCTGGTAAGCTCAGTACAGACTTTTGCCGATCATGGGGAGACCCCGGCGCAACGCGAGGTTGGCCAAGGGCTGCGCATGCTGTTTGGCATGATGAAACTTTACGAATTTGAGCGCACGTTTGGGGGGCTGGAGCCCAGCAAGGAACATGGCTTTGGCAAACGGGTGAAAACACGCCTGCCATTGGATATGGAACCGTTTTCGTTGATGCACGGCGGGCTGGATATCAACGTGATTGCACCAATCTGGGAGATGGGCAAAAGCGATCCGGTCATTGCGCCGTTGGTGGATCATCTGTTGCAGGAACTGATTGAGGAACCTGGCGGCGTGTTTCGCCGCTTGGCACAGATGCGGGCCAAAAAAGAACGCCAACAGGCCCGCAAATGAGCACAACACCAACATGGGGGGTGGTGGCGACGGTCAAAGCGCCGGCCGTCGATATTCTGAACTTCGTCGCGCACCATTTGGAACTTGGCGCGACGCATGTCTGGATTTACCTGGATGCCGCCAATCCCGAAGCCAAAGAACAGCTTAAGCCGCATCCCCAACTGACGGTGGTACGCACCGGCGACAACTACTGGCAAAAGACGCGCGGTAAGAAACCGCCCATGCATCAGCCTCGGCAATCGTTCAACGTGCGCCACGCCTACAATCGCGCCAAGAAGGTGGATTGGCTGTTACATATTGATGTGGACGAGTTTCTTTGGCCGGATCGGTCAGTCACCGAACAGCTCGCCGAGCTGCCGGAGGAGTGCTTGGTCGCCCGTGTGCGTCCGGCGGAAGCGATGGCTTCAGAGGACGAGAACGACGTGATCCACTTCAAGTCGTTTATCGCCGACAGCACGTTGCGCAAACGGATCGTTGCGGAGATCTATCCCAATTTCGCACCGTACCTGAAAAACGGCTTTGTCAGCCATGTCGCGGGCAAGATGTTCCTGCGCACCGGGCAAAAAGACATGGCGATCAAAATCCACAATGTAATGCAGAAAGGACGGCAAAATCCGGGCCAGGTAGAGCTTCGAGATATGGCGCTGCTGCACTTGCACACCACCAGTTGGGAGCATTGGATGCAAAGCTTTGCCTACCGGCACAAAAAAGGCTCGTACCGTGACGAACTGGGGGCCGCAAAACCGGAAGATCAGGGCGGGATGAACCTGCACAAGTTGTTTGTACATTTGGCTGAGGAGCCGGACGGCTTACGGCAATTTTATCAGGAAGTCTGCGTCGCGACCCCCGAGTTGCGGGCGAAGCTTGCGGCACATGGGCTGCTGCGCAGCCATCAACTGGATTTGGATGCAAAGCGGCGGAAACACTTCCCCGCATTTGATAGGTAGTGTTTCCCAAACAACGCCAAAGACTTGATACACATTCGGTTTTATTGACCTGACGCTGCGCTTGCGATAGAAGGCCACGTGGATCAAAAACGCCATCGACGCGGGGCCAGCCGGGCCCGATCCGAGACGCCGCTACGGGCCAAAGAGTGTCCGTAAACCACGGATACATATGACAAAATTCTCCGACCTAAACCTCAACCCGAAGGTACTCAAAGCGATTACCGAAGCGGGATATGAAACCCCAACCCCCATCCAAGCCGGTGCGATTCCTTCGGCTTTGGAAGGCCGCGACGTGCTTGGCATTGCGCAGACCGGGACCGGTAAGACCGCAAGCTTCACGCTGCCGATGCTGTCACTGCTGGCACGTGGGCGCGCACGCGCACGCATGCCGCGCAGCTTAGTATTGTGCCCAACACGGGAGTTGGCGGCGCAGGTTGCCGAGAACTTTGACACCTATTCCAAACACCTGAAGCTGACCAAAGCACTGCTGATTGGTGGGGTGAGCTTCAAGGAACAAGAGCAAATCATCGACAAAGGCGTCGATGTTCTGATCGCCACACCGGGCCGTTTGTTGGACCATTTCGAGCGCGGCAAGCTGATCCTGTCTGATGTAAAAGTCATGGTGGTGGATGAAGCCGACCGGATGCTCGATATGGGGTTCATTCCCGACATCGAACGCATCTTTGGTCTGACGCCGTTCACCCGCCAGACGCTGTTTTTCTCCGCCACAATGGCGCCGGAGATTGAGCGTATCACCAACACGTTCCTGTCCAATCCGGAACGGGTGGAAGTGGCGCGTCAGGCAACCGCGAGCGAGACCATTGAGCAGAACGTCGTGATGTTCAAAGCCTCCCGCCGCGACCGCGAAGGCAGCGAAAAGCGCAAGGTCCTGCGGGCATTAATTGATGCAGAAGGAGACAAATGCACCAACGCTGTGATCTTCTGTAATCGTAAGACGGACGTAGATATCTGTGCCAAGTCGTTGAAGAAATACGGATATGACGCTGCGCCGATCCACGGTGATCTGGATCAGTCCCAACGTACCAAAACGCTGGACGCGTTCCGCAACGGTGAGTTGCGCCTGCTGGTGGCCTCTGACGTGGCGGCCCGTGGCCTGGACGTGCCAAGCGTGAGCCACGTGTTCAACTTTGATGTGCCCGGCCACGCCGAAGACTATGTGCACCGCATTGGCCGCACCGGGCGCGCAGGACGTGAAGGCAAGGCGATCACGATTTGCAGCCCGCGCGACGAGAAGCAGTTTGACGCGGTTGAGGCGCTGATCCAGAAAGAGATCCCGCGCATCGAAAACCCTGTGAAGGTCGAACCACGCAAACCGCGTAAGCGCAAGGAAGACGACGCGCCGAAGGCAGACAACAAGCCGGAAGTGGTGGAAGCGGCTGAAGCGCCGGTCAAGGAAGACAAGCGCAAGCGAGACGACAACCGTGGGCGCGACCGGGACGACAACAACCGCCGTGGGCGCGGACGTGGGCGCAATGACCGCCGCGATGATGGCAAAAAAGTTGTTGGCATGGGTGACCATATGCCAAGCTTCATCGCCATGAGCTTTGAAGAGCGCCGCGAACAGGGCGCGCAATGATACCAGCACGGTTTGAGCCCATCCTTTTGGGCTCATTCTGTCTGGCATGATGACCAATGTGGTCACCTTTATCTCAACCTTTATGGTCAGCAGGTTTGTCGGCGGCTTTGTCACGATGTGGCTGAGCGCCTGGGTTGCGAGCTGGATGGTCGCCTTTCCACTGGTGTTGGTTCTGGCGCCGCTGACACGGCGGATCGTCAAAAAATTTGTCCGCAAGCCATAGGCAAGCGGACCAGAGTATTCTTCAATCTTGTGCCGGTAGACGCCTAGCTCAGGCGGCTGACAATCACCGTGACTTCCGGCTTTTTGCCAATTTCATCACGGGCCGAATTGCGCACAATGCGGCGAATGTCGCCTTCGATCTTGTCATCATCCGCCAAGGTTTTTTCTTTGGCACGGCCCAAGAACTGGGTGACGTCTTCTTCGAGCACATTAACCAGGGGGGCTTGAGAGCGGCCCAGTTCCGGCAAGCCCATCAGCTCGCACCAAGCGTCGCCCAGCGGCTCATCGTCTTCGTCAAGCAGCACGGTCACAATCACATGGCCATTGAGCGCCATGCGAATGCGATCTCGGATGATGCCGTCAAGCGCGCCGATTTGTGTGTGACCGTCGAGATAGGTGCGACCTGTTTCCACATAGCCAGCAATGGAAGGCTGCTCGCTGGTCAGATCCAGCATGGTGCCGTTCACCGCGACGATAGACGCGCGACCGGCCTCGTTGGCCAATTTGGCATGTTCGCGCAAATGACGATGTTCACCGTGGTTTGGGATCACCATGGTTGGGTTCACGATGTCATGCAGCCGCGCCAAATCTGGGCGGTTTGCGTGGCCGGAGACGTGGTATTTGCCGGAGCTGTCGTCCACCACGTCCACACCCATTTCGGAGAATTGGTTGATGATGCGGATCACGCCTTTTTCGTTGCCCGGAATGGTTTTGGAACTGAACAGGAACAGGTCACCCTCTTTCAGCGTGATGCCATTGTATTTGCCACGGGCCAGCTGCGCGCTGGCGGCGCGGCGCTCGCCCTGGGAACCAGTCACCAGCAGCATGAGATTTTCACGCGGGATGCTGGCAGCGTCTTCGGGACTGACCACCTTGGGAAAGTCTGAGAGCACACCGGTCTGGATCGCCGCTTCGATCATACGGCGCATGGCGCGGCCCATGAGACAGATGGAGCGCCCTGCCCGCTCGCCTGCCTCGGCCAGCGTTTTGACACGGGCGACGTTGGAGGCGAAGGTTGTGGCAACCACCATGTTTGGCGCTGCAGCCACCAGCTTTTCGATCTCTGGACCAACGGAGGCTTCCGAGCGGCCTTCGTGCGGGGAGAAGACGTTGGTGGAGTCACAGATCAGCGCCTTGACGCCATCTTTAGACACTTCGGCCCAGAGAGCGGGATCAAAAGGTTCGCCCACCAGCGGGGTTTCATCCAGCTTGAAGTCGCCGGAGTGGATCACCCGCCCTGCAGGTGTGTCGATCACCAAAGCCGCACTTTCGGGGATGGAGTGGCTGACCGGTAGGAAGCCCACTTTGAAAGGGCCCGCATCGGTGGTTTCAGGCCATGCGGAGACGGTGCGCACCACCTCTTCGGGCTGGCCGCGATCCGCCATCTTGTGGCGGGCCAAGTTGGCGGTGAAGGCACGGGCATAGACCGGCACGCCTAGGCGTTCCCAGTAGTGGCCGATGGCGCCAATGTGGTCTTCATGCCCGTGAGTGATGAACACCGCTTCAAGCCGGGATTTGTTCTCTTCCAACCATGTAATGTCGGCGAAAATCAGATCCACGCCTGGACTGGTTTCCATATCGGAAAATGCCACGCCAATGTCGACGAGGATGAGGCGCTCATTGTCAGCCGGGCCGTAGCCGTAAACATAGGCGTTCATGCCAATTTCGCCGGAGCCGCCAAGCGGCAGATAGATCAAGCGGTCGCTCATGCGCCCTGCTCCTTGTTGTAATCATGGATCACGGTCAAACCGTGCATCGTCAAATCGTCTTCGATGGTGTCAAACAGGTGATCACCCTGCTCAAATAGAGGTGCGAGACCGCCTGTACCCACCACTTTCATTGGGGCGCCGTACTCGGCCTTGATGCGGGCGATGATACCCTCGATCAGGCCGGTGTATCCCCAGAACACCCCAGACTGAATACAGCCGACGGTGTTGGTTCCGATCACTTTTTCAGGCTGGCTGATGTCCACATGTGGCAAAGCAGCCGCGCCGGAGTGCAACGCTTCGAGACTCAAGTTAACGCCCGGAGCGATAACGCCGCCGACATAGGCGCCGTCTTCGGCCACAACGTCAAAGTTTGTAGCTGTGCCAAAGTCGACCACCACAACGTTGCCACCATGACGGTCAAACGCCGCCACAGCATTCGCCAGGCGGTCCGGGCCAGGCTGAGTTCCTTGATCCACACGCGGTTGATGCGGCAATTTGCATTCCGGCTTGCCCACCACCAACGGACGACAGTTGAAGAAGCGGTCTGCGAACACACGGAGGTTCCACACCACGCGCGGCACGGTGGAGGAGATGATCACATCGGTAATCTCAGCCTTGATGCCGTAGTGGTTGATCAACGTCGAATACCACGTGAAGTAAGCATCGGCTGTGCGGGCGTGGTGGGTCGACGTGCGCAGGGTACAGAGGAATTTCTCCCCATCCCAAATTGAGAACACGGTGTTGGTGTTGCCGCAGTCAATGGCCAGAAGCATGGGTCTTGGTCCCTCTTTACGCGGGTCAGAAAAAGATATCGGCTGCGGGAATAGCGACGCGGCCCTTCGCGGTCTTCAACACCAGATTGCCTGCGCTGTCTACCGTTTCGAAGGTTCCGGTCGTTTCGTCACGGGTGGTGCGGGCGGTGATGACCTCACCAATCCGCGCAGCACGGGTCAGCCACGCCGTGCGGATTGGCTCAAAGCCATAGGTGCTGAACTGAGCTTCCCAATTGGCGTAGGCCGGTGCCAGCGCATCGAGAAAGTCTTCCGGCGTAACGGCTGCACCGGTTTCGCTGAGCAAGGACACGGGACGCGTGGCTTGTGCTTCAACTGCGCCAGTGTCGGGTGCGTGGGCGAGGTTGATACCAATCCCAATCGCAATCTGGCTGACCGCCCCACCGGCCATGCCTGCGCTTTCTAGAAGAATGCCAGCGACTTTGCCACCATTAAGCAGCACGTCGTTGGGCCATTTGAGCGCCAGCCCATCAGAGCGGCCAGTGACCGCGACAAATGCATCATAGAGTGCCAAAGACGCCACGAAGGAGCGCAACGCGACCTGATCCGGGGCTTCAGCCGGACGCATCACCAGAGTGCCCGCAAAATTGCCAACGGGATCGACCCATGCCCTGCCGCGGCGGCCTCGACCTTGGGTTTGTCGCAAACCGAGAATCCATTCGGGGCCAGCCAGTTCCGGCGCGACGCGGGAGGCTTCGGCGTTGGTGCTGTCGACTTCGGCCAGCACGCGGCGCCCATATCCTTCAGGCCAGTTGCTCATGGTCAATCCGTCTCTCAACAGTTGGTCTAAAACAGCAACGCGCCCCAGTGGGGCGCGTCACATGTGGTGTCTTTACTTGGGGATCAATGCGGCATCAAGGCTGCGGCAGCGGCTTGAGCGGCAGAGTCAACGCCAAAGAAGTTGACGATGCCAAGCAACATGATCGCGGCGCTCGCCATCAGCATCACTTGCTGTACTGGCGAACGAGGCGTGTCCAGTTTGTCGCCCTCTTCACCGAAGTACATGAAGTAAACGATACGGAGGTAATAGAAGGCACCGATTACCGACGCGACCACACCAGCAATTGCAAGCCAAGCAAGTCCCGCATCTACGGCAGCGAGCAGCACACTCAACTTACCAAAGAAGCCCAGGAATGGCGGTACGCCGGCCAGTGAGAAAAGCAGAACCAAGAGCGCCAAAGCACGCCCAGAGGACTGCTTGCTATACTGATTCAGAGACGCGATATCGGTGACCGGCTGACCGTCCTTTTCCATCGACAGAATGAAGGCGAAGGTACCCACGTTCATGGTCACGTAGATCGCCATGTAGATCAGCATGGCCTCGACCCCCAGCGCAGTGCCTGCGGCAAGGCCCATTAGAGCGTAGCCCATATGTGCGATGGAGGAATAGGCCATCAGACGCTTGATGTTGGTCTGACCGATGGCGGCCACAGCGCCAAGGAACATGGACAGCACGGACAGAAGCGCGATGATTTGCTGCCAATCGCCAATGACACCACCAAAGGCGTCAAACAGCACGCGGGCAAACAGGCCCATGGCGGCCAGCTTTGGCGCGGTTGCAAAGAACGCGGTGATGGGGGTCGGAGCGCCCTCGTAAACATCAGGTGTCCACATGTGGAATGGCACTGCGGAGACTTTAAAGGCCAGACCGGAGATCACAAAGGTCAGACCGAACAGCAGACCCAAAGGCGCGTGACCATGGCCAACCGCTTCGATGATGCCCGCAAACGTGGTGGTGCCCGCAAAGCCGTAGACCAGTGAGGAACCGTAAAGCAGCAGACCGGAGGACAGCGCACCAAGCAGGAAATACTTCATCCCAGCTTCGGTGGATTTCACGCCATCACGCCGCAGGGTGGCAACGACGTAGAGCGACAGGGACTGCAGCTCAAGGCCCATGTAAAGCGCCATCAGGTCGCCAGCAGAGACCATCACCATCATGCCAACCGTCGCCAGAGCGACCAGGATTGGATACTCAAAGCGCAGCATGTTGCGGCGTTTCATATAGTCCGCACCCATAACCAGCACCGCGGCACCGGCTAGCAGCATCGCGACTTTGGCGAAACGAGAGAAAGCGTCGTCGTGGAACATGCCGTTGAAGGCGATGTTATCACCGTCGCCTGACATGCCAATCCACACGGCGAGGATGGCAAACACACCGGCGGTCAGCCAAGTCAGCATCGACGCCATTTTGTCCTTGCCAGTGTAAACCACCGCCACCAACGCCAGCATGGCGAAGAGCGCCAGCAGGATTTCCGGCAAGATGATATTCAGGTCAGCCTGGATCATATCTCAAGCGCTCCTTAGTGCGATGCCGTCTGGCTGGCGGACGCGCCATGAGCCAGTGCGGTGTAATAGTTGGAAATCAGGTTCTCGACGGAGGGACCGATGATGTCGGTGACCAGGGATGGGTAGACACCCAAGATCAGCGTCATGGCGACCAGCGGTGCAAAGATCATCTTTTCGCGGCTGGTCATGTCGCTGATGGTCTTCAGGCTTTCCTTGATCAGGTCGCCCATCACCACGCGGCGATAGAGCCACAGCGCATAGGCCGCTGACAGGATCACGCCGGAGGTGGCGATCAGCGCGACCCAAGTGTTGACTTGGAACACGCCCATCAGGGTCAGGAATTCACCGACAAAGCCAGAGGTGCCCGGCAGGCCAACGTTGGCCATGGTGAAGAACATGAAGATCAGCGCATAGGCCGGCATGCGGTTCACAAGACCACCGTAGGCGTCGATCTCACGGGTGTGCATCCGGTCATAGATCACCCCCACACACAGGAAGAGCGCGCCGGAGATGAAGCCGTGGCTGATCATCTGGAAAATCGCACCGTCGATGCCCTGTTGGTTGGCTGCAAAGATGCCCATGGTCACATAGCCCATGTGGGCCACCGAGGAATAGGCGATCAGCTTTTTCATGTCTTCCTGCACTAGGGCGACCAACGAGGTATAGACAATCGCGATGGCCGACATCCAAAGAACCAGCGGGGTCAGAACCTCTGCGCCGATTGGGAACATTGGCAGGCTGAAGCGCAGGAAGCCGTAGCCGCCCATCTTCAACAGGATGGCAGCCAGCACCACGGAACCAGCAGTGGGCGCCTGAACGTGCGCGTCCGGCAACCAGGTGTGCACCGGCCACATTGGCATTTTCACCGCGAAGGACGCAAAGAACGCCAGGAACATCAGAGTCTGCATACCGCCAATGACGGTGATACCCATGATGTTCATGGTGCCAGAGGCAAAGCTGTGGCTCATCAATGTTGGAATATCGGTCGTCCCCGCATCCACATACATAGCAATCATCGCCACCAGCATCAGCACCGAGCCAAGGAAGGTGTAGAGGAAGAACTTGAAGGAGGCGTAGATGCGGTTCGCACCGCCCCAAATGCCGATGATCAGGAACATCGGGATCAGGCCTGCCTCAAAGAACAGGTAGAAGAGCACCAGATCCAGCGCCATGAACACGCCTAGCATCAGCGTTTCCAAGAGCAGGAAGGCAACCATATATTCCTTCACACGCACTTTAACGTCCCAAGACGCCCAGATCACAAGCGGCATGATGAAGGTCGTGAGCATCACAAACAGGATCGAAATACCATCGACACCCATTTTGTACTTCAGGCCCATCAGCCAATCGCGTTCTTCCACAAACTGGAAGCTCGTGTCGCTTGGATCAAACCCAGCGAGCACGAAGAGTGAGGTCAAGAAGGTGATGCTGGTCGCAGTGAGCGCCACGCGTTTGGCGTTACGCTGAGCCATTTCGTCCTCGCCCCGCAGAAAGACCACAAGGATCAGCGCCGCGAAGGTCGGGATAAACGTGACCAGAGAGAGCAACATGTCGTTCATTAGTGCGCTCCTCCGGTGAGCGTCATCAAGGTGACTAGGGCAACGATGCCGATCACCATGACAAGGGCGTAGGTAAAGACGTAACCGGTCTGTGCACGGCCTGCGAGGCGGGTCACCCAAGGCACAAAGCCCATGGCCACACCATTGATGGACCCGTCGATCACATCACCATCACCGCGTTTCCACAGGAAGCGTCCGATGGCTTTGGCTGGGCGCACAAACAGGAAGTCGTAGAGTTCATCAAAATACCACTTGTTCAGCAGGAACAGGTAGAGAGGACGCTGTGCCTCGGCGAGTTTCTTGGGCATTGCAGGGTTCCAGATGTAGAACCAGAGCGCGAACACCAGACCGATGACCATGGCGATGAAGGGGCTGACCTTGACCCATTTCGGGGCGTGGTGCGCATCGTCCATCACGTGGTTGTCAGGGTGAGTGAAGATCGCGCCTTTGGGGGCTTCGCCGTGGTGCACGGCTTCTAAAGCTGCATGGCTTTCATCACCGTGGGATGCAGCATGATCGTCGCCATGCGCGTCGTCTTTGGCATGGTCGTCTCCGTGGCTAGCCTCTTCGCCATGACCTTCGCTGCTTTCCGCATGATGCGATGGCACGCCGTAGAATTTGTTCACGGTGTCGTGGTCGCCAAAGAAAGAACCGAACCAGATCATCCCGGCAAAGATGGCCCCCAAGGACAAAACGCCCAGCGGGATCAGCATAACCATCGGGCTTTCATGTGCGTGGTCGTGGGTATGCTTGTTGCCGCGTGGCTCTCCGTAGAAAGTCAGGAAGATCAGGCGCCAGCTGTAGAAGCTGGTGAGCATGGCCGCGATGACCAGCATCCAGAAGCCATAACCACCTGCAGTACCGGCCCACGCGCTTTCGATGATCGCGTCTTTGGACAGGAAGCCTGCAAAACCGATGTGCGTGAGTGGGATGCCAACGCCGGTGATGGCCAGTGTACCGATCATCATTGCCCAGTAGGTGTATGGGATTTTCTTCCGCAGGCCACCGTAGTTGCGCATGTCCTGCTCGTGGTGCATCGCGTGGATCACCGAGCCCGCCCCCAGGAAGAGCATCGCTTTGAAGAAGGCGTGGGTGAAGAGGTGGAACATGGCCGCCGAGTAGACGCCAACACCTGCGGCCACAAACATGTAGCCCAGCTGGGACATGGTCGAGTAGGCAATCACGCGTTTGATGTCGTTTTGCACGAGGCCAATGGTGGCCGCGACAAAGGCGGTCGAGGCGCCAAGGAAGACGATGAACGCTTTGGTGTCACCAGCGTATTCGATCAGCGGCGACATGCGGGACACCAGGAAGACCCCTGCGGTCACCATGGTGGCGGCGTGGATCAGCGCGGACACAGGGGTCGGGCCTTCCATCGCGTCTGGCAACCAGGTGTGCAGGAAGAGCTGCGCCGACTTACCCATCGCGCCGATGAACAGCAGGAACGCCAGAAGGTTGGCGGCGTTCCAGTCGCGCCACAGGAAGTGCAGCTCCATCTCGGCCAGCGCAGGCGCGGCGGCAAAGATGTCGTCAAACTTGATGCTGTCGGTCAGCATGTAGATGCCGAAGATGCCGAGCAGGAAGCCAAAGTCACCAACGCGGTTGACCACAAACGCTTTGATCGCGGCTGCGTTGGCAGATGGTTTTTTGTAGTAGAAACCGATCAGCAAGTAGGATGCGACGCCCACGCCTTCCCAGCCAAAGAACATCTGCAACAGGTTGTCGGCGGTCACCAGCATCAGCATGGTGAAGGTAAAGAAGGATAGGTAGGCGAAGAAACGCGCCTTGTAGTGCTCGCCTTCGCCCCAGTTCTCGTCATGCGCCATATAGCCCATGGAGTAGAGGTGCACGAGAGCGGAGACCGACGTCACCACAATCAGCATGATCGCGGTCAGGCGATCAACGCGGATCGACCAGGCGGTGTCGAGGTGGCCGGATTGGATGAAGTCCAGAACATGTATCTGTTTGACTTGCTCGGCGTCGAGGCCAAGGAAGACAATCCAGCTTAGAAAGCAGGCCCAGAACAGGATCGCGGTGGTGACGTATTGCGCGGCTTTTTCGCCAATCACGCGCCATCCGAAGCCAGCGATCAAAGCACCGACAAGCGGCCCGAAGAGAATGAACGTTTCCATGATCGGTTAGCCTTTCATCACGTTGACGTCTTCGACCGCGATGGTGCCACGGTTCCGGAAGAAAGAGACCAGGATCGCCAGGCCGATAGCAGCTTCTGCGGCGGCCACGGTCATCACGAAGAGCGCAAAAACCTGACCGGTGAGATCTCCCAAGAAGGACGAAAACGCCACGAGGTTGATGTTCACAGACAGCAGGATGAGTTCGATCGACATCAACAGGATGATGATGTTCTTCCGGTTCAGGAAGAGGCCGAAAATGCCGATGACGAAAAGCGTCGCCGCCACGCCTAGGTAGTGTTCCAAACCAATCATATTTGGTCCCTCGGTTCTTTTTTTCTCTTCCGGGGGGCTTAGAGCCCCTGCCCCGGTTTTACGTCTTTCAATTCCATCGCGTCCGCTGGGTCACGCCACATCTGCTCCAGCACGTTCTGACGCTTCACGTCCTTGCGGTGGCGCAGGGTCAGCACAATTGCTCCGATCATCGCGACCAGCAGGATCAGGCCGGACAGTTGGAACAGCAGGAAGTACTGATCGTACAGGATCAGACCCAGAGCTGCGGTGTTGTGAGTGTCGGTTGGTGTTGGGGCTGCGCGCAGGCTTTGCGCCGTGTCAGAAAACTCCCAAGGCCCAAACACCATGCCAAGTTGCATCAGCAGGATGGCCCCAATCAGCAAGGACAGCGGCAGGTATTGCGCCGTGCCTGCCTTTAGCTCGGCAAAGTCCACATCCAGCATCATCACAACAAAGAGAAAGAGCACGGCAACCGCGCCCACGTAGACGATGATCAGAAGCATCGCCACGAACTCGGCCCCAAGCAGCACGAAGAGCCCGGCAGAGCTCAGAAACGCCAGAATGAGCCAGAGCACGGAGTGCACCGGGTTGCGGCTGATCACGGTGAAAAACCCACCGGTGATCACGCAGATCGAAAACAGCCAAAACGCATATGCCGCGATGGTCATGTGTCACTTCCCTCTTGTTCCGCCAGAACCTCTTGCACCAATTCCATGGCACGGGTGGTGGCGGGAATACCGGCGAACATCGACATCTGGCCGATGGTCTCCACGATTTCCTGTTTTGTGGCCCCGACTTCCACCAAATGGCGAACGGTGAGCCGAATTTGTGCATCTGCCTGCGCGCCCAGCATGGTAAGCGCGCCAAGTGTCAGCAGCAGGCGGGTCTTAGCATCCAAGCCGCCTTTGTTCATTGTATTTCCAAAGAACATCTCCATGACGTCTTTGGGCATGGTGGGCCAGAGCGCCTCAAACCCTTTGGGCGTGAAGCTTTCCAGCGCAGGATTGAAGGCTTTCGCCATCTCCTGATACTGGGCGAACATCGCCTCATATGGGTTTTTGTTGTCGCTCATGGTCCTGGGTTCCTTGATCAGCGATACGGCGCGTCGATTTCGAGGTTGCGCGCGATTTCGGCTTCCCAACGGGCGCCGTTTTCAAGCAACTTCTCTTTGTCGTAGAACAGCTCTTCGCGGGTCTCGGTGGCAAATTCGAAGTTTGGACCTTCGACAATCGCGTCCACCGGGCAGGCCTCTTGGCAGAAACCGCAGTAGATGCATTTGGTCATGTCGATGTCATAGCGCGTGGTGCGGCGGGAGCCATCTTCGCGCGGTTCGGCGTCAATTGTGATCGCTTGTGCCGGGCAGATCGCTTCGCACAGCTTACATGCAATGCAGCGCTCTTCGCCATTAGGATAGCGGCGCAGGGCGTGCTCGCCACGGAAACGTGGGGACAGCGGGCCTTTTTCGTGCGGATAGTTCACAGTGGCCTTGGGTTTGAAGAAATACTTCATGCCCAGTTTGAAGCCGCCTAGGAAGTCCTTCAGCAGGAAGTAGCCGGCGGCGCGTTTGTAGTCGATTGCCGTCATATCAGCCTCCAATCGCCCAGCGGGCGTAAGCACCGCCGAAGAGTTCAAATTTCGCAAGGAACGACACCAGCACAACCCAGACGAGGGACATCGGCAGGAAGACTTTCCAACCAATACGCATCAACTGGTCGTAGCGGTAGCGCGGGGAGATGGCTTTCACCATCGAGAAGATGAAGAACACGAAGCAGATCTTCAGCAACATCCAAAGGATTCCGTCTGGAAGACCAGGGATCGGAGAGAGCCAGCCGCCGAGGAACAACAGAGACACCAGCGCGCACATCAGAACGATCGCGACGTATTCACCGATCATGAACAGCAGGAACGGTGTCGAGGAGTATTCCACCTGATAACCTGCAACGAGTTCGGATTCCGCTTCAGGAAGGTCAAACGGTGGGCGGTTGGTTTCCGCCATGGCCGAGATCAGGAAGAGGAACATCATTGGGAAGTGTGGCAGCCAGTACCAGCTGAAGATGCCGTAGCTTCCGTCTTGCGCGGCAACAATGTCGCCAAAGTTCATGGAGCCGGTGGTGATGATCACACCGATAATGATCAGGCCCAGAGACACTTCATAGGAAATCATCTGTGCCGCAGAGCGCAGGGAGCCGAGGAACGGATATTTGGAGTTGGACGCCCAACCACCCATGATGACGCCGTAAACTTCCAGAGAACTCACCGCCATCACGTAAAGGATCGCAACGTTGATGTCGGAAACCACCCAACCGTCGTTGAACGGGATCACAGCCCAGGCGATCAGCGCCATGACCAGGCTGATCATTGGGGCCAGCAGGAAGACCACTTTGTCCGAGCCTGCCGGATACACGATCTCTTTAACAGCGTATTTGATGAAGTCCGCAAAACTTTGCAGCAAACCAAAGGCGCCCACAACGTTTGGACCGCGACGCAGCTGCACCGCTGCCCAAACCTTACGGTCGGCGTACAGCAGGAATGCCAGCGCCACCAAAAGGGGCACGACAACCGCCAGCACCTGCCCCAATGTCAGGAGAGTGATGCCGAGGTATGTGGTGGTAAAGAATTCAGTCATGGGTCCTCACACCGTAGGTATTCCGTTGTCTTCGCAGTTCGCGACAATGACTTCGGCGTCGATTGTCTTGAGACCACGGGGCAGCGCGGCGGAGATGGTGTAAACCGCATCTCCGGACCACAGGTCGCCCTGATTGTCTGTTGTTGTGCGCACATGCCGGGCAAAGCCAAAGCCGCGAATGAGCGCGTATTGTGCCGCCGCGCATTCCGCATAGGCGTGCACGTCTTTTTCGTCCCGCGCACCGGTCATGGCGACATGGAAATTCACCAGATCGCCTTCCAGAAGACGCGTATCGACGCCTGCGTACTTCGGTGCAAACCCACCTCCCTCACGCGTCACATCTGCACCGGTCTGCGGAGCGCAGGCCGACAGCCCGGCCAAAGAGGCCGAGGCAAGCAGGATATGAGGGCGCGTAAAGGTCATCCGATTGGCTTATTCCGCAGCGATTTTGGCGTTGGTGCGCGCTTTGGCTGCGGCAGAGAGTTCCGCCATCAGCGTGCTTGCGCGCGCGATTGGGTTGGTCAGGTAAAAATCAGAGATGGTCGCCGGGAAGCGACCCTTTTTCAGCTCGATTGGGGTTATCGGCTGCCACTCGTTTTCCACGACCTGGTCGATCTGTTTCAGGTGCGGCACCGCAGCCACCAGCGCCTGACGCAGTTGCGCAAGGCTGTCATAGGCCAGCGGGGCACCAAGCTCGGCGCTCAAAGCCCGCAGGATCGCCCAGTTCTCTTTGGCTTGCCCCGGTGCAAACCCAGCACGCATGGACAATTGAGGGCGGCCTTCGGTGTTTACAAACAAGCCGTTTTCCTCCGTATAAGCCGCTGCGGGCAGGATAATGTCCGCACGGTGCGCACCGCGATCTCCGTGGCTGCCCTGATAGATCACTGTTGGGCCGTCGGCGATTTCAACCTCGTCCGCGCCCAAGTTGAAGACGACCTCCGCGCCTTCAAGCGCTTTGTTCATGCCACCTTCAGTCACTGCCCCCACATCCAGCGCGCCCACGCGGGACGCAGCGGTATGCAGAACCAGCATTTTGCCGCCCATCTTCTCGGTGGCAGCCATACATTGGCTCAGCACTGCTACGGCGTCGCCTTCGCCAATTGCGCCTTGACCTACAATGACCACCACACCGTCTTTTGGTTCAGCGGTGCCCACCAGCCTCGCCAGAGGCGCGCGGCCAGGACCGGCAACGGTGTGGTCATAGGTCAGGTCCATGTCGGATTGCCCGATCACAGTGACATTCGCGCCTTTGGTCCACGCTTTGCGAATGCGCGCATTCAGAACGGGCGCTTCATCGCGTGGGTTGGTGCCGATCAGGTAAATTTCCTTGGCGTTATCGATGTCTTCGATGGAGGCATTGCCCACATAAGCCGAGCGGTTATCCGCAGGCAGCGGCGCGCCGTTGGTGCGGCATTCAATAGACCCCTCGAGGCCATCAACCAGTTGCTTCAGTGCAAAAACCGCCTCTGTTGGGGCCAGATCCCCGACGAGCGCAGCAACTTTTTTGCCTTTCATCGCTTCGGCAGCGGCGGACAGAGCCTCACCCCAAGTGGCAGGCTTCAACTTGCCATCCACACGCACATAGGGCTGGTCCAGACGCTGACGCCGTAGGCCATCCCACACGAAGCGGGTTTTGTCGGAAATCCATTCTTCGTTCACGCCGTCGTGATTGCGCGGTAGAATACGCATCACTTCGCGGCCCTTGGTGTCCACACGGATGTTGGAGCCAAGCGCGTCCATCACGTCGATGGTTTCTGTCTTGGTCAGTTCCCACGGGCGGGCGGTAAAGCTGTAAGGCTTGGACGTCAGCGCGCCAACCGGGCACAGATCAATGATGTTGCCCTGCAGGTTGCTGTCCAGAGTCTGGTTCAGATAGCTGGTAATCTCTGCGTCTTCGCCACGGCCGGTCTGGCCCATCTGAGTGATGCCAGCCACCTCAGTGGTGAAGCGCACACAGCGCGTGCACGAAATACAACGGGTCATGGTCGTGGACACCAATGGACCAAGGTCCAAATCGTCCACGGCACGTTTGGCTTCGTTGAAACGATTTTCGCTGATGCCGTAGGCCATGGCCTGATCCTGAAGATCACACTCACCACCCTGGTCGCAGATCGGGCAATCCAGCGGGTGGTTGATCAGCATGAACTCCATCACACCTTCGCGCGCCTTTTTCACCATAGGTGAGTTTGTTTTCACCACAGGCGGTTGGCCTTCAGGGCCAGGGCGCAGGTCGCGCACCTGCATGGCACAAGAAGCGGCTGGCTTGGGCGGGCCACCCACTACCTCGACAAGGCACATACGGCAGTTGCCAGCAATCGAGAGGCGCTCATGGTAGCAGAACCGCGGGATTTCCACGCCCGCTTCTTCGCAGGCTTGGATCAGGGTCATCGCGCCCTCTACCTCGACTTCTGTCTCGTCGATGATGATCTTGCGGAGGTCAGACATCGCTTATTTCGCCCTCAAATACACGCCGATCGCGCTGTTTCGTTCGATTTCCGCACGTCCAAGCGCGCAGACAGATTCCTGGTTGTCCAAAGAGACACCTTTGTGCTTGAGATAGGCCTCGCCACGCTTGCGCATGCGCTCTTTCTCTTCATCAGATTTGATGAAAGCCTTGATCTCATCGTCGCTGTAGCCAAGCTTGCGCGCTTTGCGGATCAGACCCCAACCATCTGCCACGCCTTTGAGTTTGCGCGGCTCCAAAGCGTCGCAGTTTTCACTCAGTTCGTAAGCCACCAACGCCCAATACAGGGGATCGTTGATCTCCTTCACCTCACGCAGAGGCGGCTTCGCAACGGCAGCGCTGCTCACCACAAGAGTTACGGCCACAAAAATAGATGTCAGACGGATCATTTGCTCACTCCTTTAGCAACGGCAAAGACACCCTTTGCCAAGGAGGACAGGGGCAAAACCCACTGTGATAGGCAATAACAGCCAGGATATGTCGGATAACCGATCATGGACGGCAGTATCCTTCGAGCCTGATTTTGTCATCAACCGGGATGATGGTTTCCGTTTCCGGACCAATCACCCAGTCCATCTTAGAAGTCCCATATTCTTTGATGCAGTACTTCACCGCTTCATGACCGCCAGCTTGACGCGCACCATCCAAACTCTGATTGGCGCGCGAGACGACCACCTCAAAATGGTCCCGCTCCTCTTTGGAGACCTGTTTCGCTTTCGCCTTGTACTGGAAACCATCAAAGGTAATCCGTTCGCGCTTGCTCTTGAAGCTCGCACGCCAGTTGTCGCCACAGGCCGAAAGTGCCGTGGTCGCAATGAGCAACCCGGTGATGATGGCAGGCGTCTTCCGCTGGCATGAGATCGTCAAGTCAAGCATTCTTCGCTCTTACTCCGCTGCAAAGGCGCCCATGCGCCCAGTTTGGTTGGCTTTGATGCGGTCTTCGATTTCCTCGCGGAAGTTGCGAATGAGCCCCTGAATGGGCCATGCCGCCGCATCACCCAACGCACAGATGGTGTGGCCTTCGACCTGTTTGGTTACATCCCACAGCATATCGATCTCTTCGATCTCAGCTTCGCCGCGTACCAGACGATCCATAACACGCATCATCCAACCTGTGCCTTCGCGGCACGGCGTACATTGGCCGCAGCTTTCATGCTTATAGAATTTGGACAGACGCCAGATCGCTTTGATGATGTCGGTCTGTTTGTCCATTACAATCACAGCGGCAGTGCCAAGGCCAGAGCCCAGATCGTTGCGCAAATAATCAAAATCCATGATCGCATCACGCATGTTTTCGCCACGCACGCAAGGCACCGAAGACCCACCTGGGATCACGGCCAGCAGGTTGTCCCAACCGCCACGGATGCCGCCGCAGTGCTTTTCGATCAGTTCCTCAAAGGAGATCGACATCTCTTCTTCAACCACGCACGGGTTGTTCACGTGACCGGAGATGCCAAAAAGCTTGGTGCCAGCGTTGTTTGGACGGCCAAAGCCAGCAAACCACTCACCGCCGCGGCGCAGAATAGTCGGCACCACAGCAATGGATTCCACATTGTTCACGGTTGTCGGGCAGCCATAGAGGCCCGCACCTGCCGGGAACGGAGGCTTCATGCGCGGCATGCCTTTTTTGCCTTCCAGGCTCTCCAACAATGCGGTTTCTTCGCCGCAGATATAGGCACCCGCGCCGTGGTGCAGGAAGAGGTCGAAGTCCCAGCCGGAACCCGCTGCGTTTTTGCCCAGAAGACCTGCGTCATAGGCTTCGTCGATGGCAGCCTGCAGCGCTTCGCGCTCGCGGATGTATTCGCCGCGAATGTAGATGTAGCAAGTGTGCGCGTTCATCGCGAAGGAGGCAATCAACGCCCCTTCGATCAGCGTGTGCGGATCGTGGCGCATGATTTCGCGGTCTTTACAGGTGCCGGGCTCGGATTCATCAGCGTTGATCACCAGATACGCCGGACGACCGTCGCTTTCCTTCGGCATGAAGGACCACTTCAGGCCGGTTGGGAAACCCGCGCCGCCGCGCCCACGCAGGCCAGACGCCTTCATGGTGTCGATGATCGCATCCCGCCCCTGCTGGATCAGCTTGGCGGTGCCATCCCAGTGACCGCGCGCTTTTGCGCCCGCCAATGTACGGTCATGCATGCCGTAGAGGTTGGTAAAGATACGGTCTTGATCTTTGAGCATCCCGTTACCCTTTATCTGCCTGACGCGCGCGCCAAATTCTAAAAATCAGCACAAAGGCGAACACGAAGCCCGCCAAGGCTATTAGATCGAGAAGAGCGCGCGTCCGTTGCGGCAGCGCCAACCACTCCCCGATCAAAATGGCCGCAATCCAGAACAGACCTGTGCCCGCAATCACAAGCGCCGCAGTGCGACCTTGTTTGGCAGTTTCAGGTGTCTGATTGTTGGCCTGCATGGATTAGTCCTCGTAAACGTCGCCCTTGGCGACTTTCTTGGAGAACTCGGTTTCTTCACCAGCGGCCAAAAGCTTGGCCTGATCGACCCAGCCATCGCGCTCGATACGGCCCTTGAACGACAGTTTGTCGTCCATGTCGGCAATGTCTTCTGCGTTCCAGGCCGCAATCTGGACAAAGGTTGTCACGCCGTTGTCGTGCAACTTCTTCTCCAGCGCCGGGCCAACGCCCTTGAGCTGTTTCAGATCATCAGCGCCGCCTGCGGCGGAGGCTTTCTTGGCGGCCGGTTTCTTTGCCTTTGGCTTTTCGGCCTCTACCTTCTCAGCCTTTTTCGCTTTGGACTTCTCGGCTTTCTTTGCCTCTTCTGCCTGCTTCACAGCCGGTTTCGGCGTGGGTGCCGGCTTTGGCGGCTGACCTTCGGCGGCACGGCCTGCAACCACACCGTCTTTGCCGATCCACGGCGTCAAAATAGGCACCTCAGTGCCGTCGATGCGCTTTATGGTGTCGCCGATATCCGTCGCCAATTGGGCAGAAGCGTTATATTGCGTCTTGCCGCTGTCGTATTCGGTCAGGCTTGTGAGACCAGAAAGCGGCTCAGAAGCATAACGGCCATTTTGCGGACCCGGCGTTGGCACTTTACCAGCGGCCATCTCGTCCAGCATCTTGGCAAAGCTGTCTGCGGTCAGGTCCTCGTAGTAGTCTTTACCGATCTGCGCCATGGGCGCGTTGGTGCAGGCACCAAGGCATTCGACCTCTTCCCAAGAAAACTTCCCGTCCGCGCTCAACTGATGCGGTTTATTGGCGATTTTCTCTTTGCACACCGCGATCAGGTCTTCGGCGCCGCAGATCATGCAGGACGTGGTCCCGCAAATCTGGATGTGGGCAACAGAGCCCACCGGCTGCAACTGGAACATGAAGTAGAAAGACGCCACTTCGAGCACACGGATGTATGCCATGTCGAGCATGTCGGCGACAGCTTCAATCGCAGGCTTGGACAGCCAGCCTTCCTGTTCCTGTGCGCGCCAAAGAAGCGGGATCACAGCGGAGGCCTGACGGCCTTCGGGGTATTTGGTGATCTGAGCCTCGGCCCAAGTCTGGTTTGCCTCGGTGAAAGCGAAGCTTTCAGGCTGTTCGTGATACAGACGGCGCAGCATTAGCGGTCGATCTCCCCAAACACGATGTCCATTGTGCCGATGATGGCGGCCACGTCGGCGAGTTGGTGGCCTGTTGCGATGTGATCCATCGCCTGCAGGTGCAGATAGCCCGGCGCACGTAGTTTGGCGCGGTATGGCTTGTTGGTGCCATCTGCCACCATGTATACGCCAAACTCGCCCTTAGGCGCTTCAACAGCGGCGTAAACCTCACCAGCCGGGACGTGGAAGCCCTCGGTGTAAAGCTTGAAGTGGTGAATCAGGCTTTCCATTGAGGTTTTCATGTCGCCACGTTTTGGCGGGGTCAGCTTGCCGCGAGACAGCACGTCGCCGGTGGCTTCGCGCAGTTTCACAATCGCCTGACGCATGATCGACACCGACTGGCGCATTTCCTCCATGCGCATCAGGTAGCGGTCGTAGCAGTCGCCGTTTTTGCCAACAGGAATTTGGAACTCAAACTCGTCGTAACACTCGTAAGGTTGCGCGCGACGCAGGTCCCATGCGAGGCCAGCCGAGCGCGCCATCACGCCGGACATGCCGAACTGCAGCACTTCTTCTTCGTTCACGACGCCAATATCAACGTTGCGCTGTTTGAAAACGCGGTTTTCGGTCAGCAAACCGTCAATGTCGTCAATGACTTCCGGGAACTCGATGGCCCATTCTTCGATGTCATCCACCAGTTGATCTGGCAGATCCTGGTGTACACCGCCGGGACGGAAGTAGTTGGCGTGCAGACGTGCGCCACAGGCACGTTCATAGAACACCATCAGCTTCTCGCGCTCTTCAAAGCCCCACAGCGGCGGGGTCAGCGCGCCAACGTCCATCGCCTGTGTAGTGATGTTCATCAGGTGGTTCAGGATACGGCCGATTTCACAAAATAGCACACGAATGAGCTGCGCGCGGCGCGGCACTTCGGTGCCGGTCAGCTTCTCAATCGCCAAACACCATGCGTGTTCCTGGTTCATCGGCGCCACGTAGTCGAGGCGGTCGAGATATGGCAGGTTTTGCAGGTAGGTGCGGCTTTCCATCAGTTTTTCGGTGCCACGGTGCAAGAGGCCAACGTGGGGGTCACAGCGTTCGACAACTTCACCGTCCAGCTCCAACACAAGACGCAGCACGCCGTGCGCTGCAGGGTGCTGAGGACCGAAGTTGATGTTGAAGTTGCGGATTTGCTGTTCGCCGCTCAGCGCATCCACGCTGCCGTCGTCAAATTTGGAGCCGTCCATCATTTCGCGTCCCCTTTCTCGTCACCGGGCAGGATGTAGTTGGCACCCTCCCATGGAGACATGAAATCAAACTGGCGGTAGTCCTGTGTCAGTTGCACAGGTTCATAGACCACACGTTTTTGTACTTCGTCGTACCGGACTTCGGTGTAGCCGGTGGTCGGGAAGTCCTTGCGCAGCGGGTGGCCGCGGAAACCGTAGTCCGTCAGCAGGCGGCGCAGGTCCGGGTGGTCGGAGAAGATGATGCCGAACATGTCGAACACTTCACGTTCGAACCAGTTGGCGGACGGATGCACCGGCACAATGGAAGGCACCATCTCATCTTCACGCACCGACACGCGCAAACGCACGCGCTGGTTCTGATACATGCTCAGGAAGTGATAAACGACGTCAAAACGCTTGGACCGCTCGGGGTAATCCACGGCGGTCACGTCCACGAGGGTGGAGAAGCGGCAGGTTGGGTCGTTGCGCAGGAACTCTACCAACGGGGCAATGTTGGCGGGCGTGACGTTGATGGTCAGCTCGTCAAAGGCCACGTCCCAGCCCAGCACACAATCCGGGCGCTTGAGTTCGATGTGGGCGCCAAGTTCTTTCAGGGCTTCGGTCATCGTTCAATGGTCCCCGTGCGGCGGATTTTGCGTTGCAGCTGCAACAGGCCGTAAAGCAGCGCTTCTGCGGTGGGCGGGCAGCCCGGAACATAGATGTCGACCGGCACGATACGGTCACAACCGCGCACAACGGAATAGCTGTAGTGGTAGTAGCCGCCGCCATTGGCGCAGGAGCCCATGGAGATAACATAACGCGGCTCTGGCATCTGGTCATAAACCTTGCGCAGCGCAGGCGCCATTTTGTTGGTCAGCGTGCCAGCCACAATCATAACGTCGGACTGACGCGGGGAAGCACGCGGGGCAATGCCAAACCGCTCTGCGTCGTAGCGCGGCATGGAGGTGTGCATCATCTCAACCGCGCAGCAGGCCAGACCGAAGGTCATCCAGTGCAAAGAGCCAGTGCGGCCCCAGTTGATCAGATCTTCCGCGTTGGTCAGCAGGAAGCCTTTGTCCTGTAACTCGGAATTCAGCGCCTGGGTGACAACTTCCTTGTCCACACCGGCGGTGTTTGCGCCCGTCATCACTCCCATTCCAGAGCTCCCTTCTTCCATTCATAGGCAAAGCCAATGGTAAGTACGGCGAGGAACACCATCATGGACCAGAAACCGACCATCGAAACGTCCTTGAAGGCCACGGCCCATGGAAACAGGAAGGCGATCTCCAGATCGAAGATGATGAAAAGAATCGACACGAGGTAGAACCGAACGTCAAACTTCATACGCGCGTCATCAAATGCGTTGAAACCACATTCATACGCAGAGACCTTCTCAGGATCAGGCTTGCGTACGGCCAAAACAACGGCTGCGAGAATGAAAACAAGACCGAGACCGATGGCAACGGCAGCGAAGATGAGGATGGGAAAATATTCCCGAAGCATCTCTTCCAAGGGTAGCTCCTTTCATGCACGCCAGCACGGTGCAGTCAGATGGCTGTATAGACTCCTTGCGGGGTTTACCCCTGCCCCATGGCGGGGTCAATATTTAGCGCAAGTTTTGAGCGAGACGTGACATTGGTGTTTTTGAAGCAAATTCAGAACCTTAAATGGTTTTCACATCTATGTGCGGCATTAAGCCGGTGTCATTTTTTCCCGGCCACCTCTTGAAACAGGACAAATTGACCCGTTGATTCCGCACGTCCTGGAAATCCTATGAAATCACTTAGGAACAAGCGCCCCTGCTGCGACTGGCTTTGCGACAAGCAAGGATCACAAAAATCGTGATGTATCTGTTGTTTAGAGGTTAACGGCTTCGAAGGCGCACAGACGCCTTCAAAGGGAATATCTGAACGTCAGGATACCCAAGATGGCTTTTGCTTGGCAAAGAATGCGCCAATACCATCTTTGGCCTCTTGCCCTTCCCAACAAGCGACGAGTTCGCCAATGGTGTGGTCAATCACATCGTCGTCAATCGTTGACCCCAACGCCCGAGCAAGCGCTTTGGCCCGGGCCACGGCTTGTGGAGCGCAACCCAAATACGGTGAAACTTCCGCCTCCACCGCAGCGTCCAGGTCCTCGACAGGCACTGCTTTGGCCAAGAGACCCAAGGTGACCGCTTCTGGCGCGTTGAACAGGCGAGCCGACATAAAGACCCGCCGCGCCATGGCCTCGCCAATACGCGACAGAACGTAAGGGCCAATGGTGGCCGGGATCAAACCAAGTTTGGTTTCGGTCAACCCCATGGTCAGGCTATCGACACCAACGGCCACATCACAAACACTGGCCATGCCAACACCGCCGCCAAAGGCATTGCCCTGCAACCGACCGATGAGGGGCTTGGGCATGGTATTGAGCGCCTGAAGCGCCTCGGCCAGCTTACGTGCCTCCACAAAACGCGTGTCCGGATCAGCCGCCATCTGCGCCTGCATCCAGCCAAGATCGCCGCCAGCACAGAAGCTCTTACCCGCACCGGTCAGCACGACAACGCGCACAGAGTCATCCGCGCCCAGCGCCTCAGCGGCTTGTTTCAACTCGACGATCATTTGCCCAGACATCGCGTTGTGCTTTTCCGGGCGGTTGAGAGTGAGCGTGGCAACACCGCGTTCATCGGTGGTGATCGTGAGGGTTTCGTATGTCATTTTATTTCCTCTCACTTGGCGTCGACTGCACGCATAGTACGCGCCATCTCTGCGGCTTGCGCCAATACTGTTGTGTCTAGCCCCGTCTCAAAGCCAAGCGCCTTGAAGCGCGCATCCACAGCCTCTGTGGCCACATTGCCTTTAGCCCCCGGCGCATAGGGACAGCCGCCAAGGCCTCCAACGGCGGCGTCAAACACCCGCACGCCGAGATCCAGCGACGCTTCAATATTCACCAAGGCGCGACCAGCCGTGTCGTGATAGTGCCCTGCCAACTTGTCCGCAGGGATCACGTCCAAGACAGCTTTCAACATCGCAGAGATGCTCTCCGGCGTGCCTTGACCAATGGTGTCGCCCAAGCTGATCTCATAACAGCCCGCGTCAAACAGGTGCTTCGCAACCTGCGCAACTTTCTCTGGCGATGTTGGGCCATCATACGGACAATCGGTTACACAACTTACATAGCCGCGCACAGGCAGACCGATATCTTTTGCGGCCGACACCACCGGCGCAAACCGGTCCAGACTCTCTGCGATGGTGGCGTTGATATTGGCTTTTGAAAAGCCCTCAGAGGCAGAGCCGAAGATCGCAATTTCATCTGCTTTGGCCGCAACCGCGCCCTCAAAACCGCGCATGTTTGGTGTGAGGGCTGCGTAACTGATCCCCTCGACGCGTGTAATACCCGCGAGGACGTCCGCCGAGTCCGCCATTTGCGGCACCCATTTGGGGCTGACAAAGCTGGCCACTTCGATGCGTTTAAAACCCGCGTGCGACAGGCAATCCACCAGCGCAATTTTTTCGGATGTAGGAATTTGACGTTTTTCATTCTGCAGCCCGTCCCGCGGGCCCATTTCGAAAATCTCAACGGTGTTGGACATGGTCACGCCCCCTGCTCCGGCAAGTCATAGAAGTCTTGTGTATAAAACTGCTGTTCCCCTTCAGCGACCTGAGCCATCTGATAGGCCGGACGCGCTTCAATCCGGCGCAGATAGGCCGTGGTCAACGGGTAGCCATCAAACCGCACATAACGGCTGGCGCTTTCAAGCGTGAAACCCATCATAACATCCGCAGCCGAAAACCCGCTTGCCAACAGAAACTCCCGTCCGTCGGCCAACGCGCCCTCAACAGCTTTCAAAGCAATAGCCAGACGTTTAGTTTCAATCCCCATCACAGTTGGGGACTTCATCCAGTCCTTCGGCAGGAACAGATGCTGCATGTTGAGGTTCTGAATGCCCGCCGCGATGGTCTCTGCGTAGTGCAGCCATTGTAGCCAGTCAGCCCGTTCCTCGCTGCCAACCTGTGGCATTAGGCCATGCCCCTCACGGGTTTCGCAGAGGTACTGCACGATCGCACCGCTTTCATAGAGAACCCGTCCGTCAATTTCCAACGCCGGTACGCGACGAGCCGGCGACATGGCTTTGAATTCAGGATGTTGCAGAGAGCCGTCCATGATCTGATACGGCACGATCTCTACCGCTTCATCCAGTTCATGCAGCAGCCAGTTCACCCGAAACGAGCGGCTGCCCGCGATGGAATGTAGGACCGTGCTCATGCCTCGTCTTCTTCTAGCAGGATCAGGGCAGTGCCGTCTTCAACCTGCGCGCCCTCGGTGGCCAAGACTTCCGCCACCACACCGTCGCGCGGTGCAAGCAGGGAATGCTCCATTTTCATGGCTTCCAGAATGGCCAAGCGGTCGCCTTCGCGCACCTGCTGGCCGGTTTCTGCAAAAATCGCTTTCACCAAGCCTGGCATCGGCGCGGCAATCACGTTGCCGCCTGCCCCGCCTTCGTCTTCACGGTCCAGCGGATCAACCACTGTGAAGCGGTAACCGTTGCCCCAGAACACGGTCAGCTCATCGCCGTTTCGCGCCGTGCGCGCGGGTACTTTGCTGGAGTCGACCCACCAGCTGCCACCTTTGTAGGTGACAGTGTGTTCCGCCTCGCCGACCTGAACGCTGCAATTGCCCGTGTCGTTCACACGTACATCTACATTGATACGCTCTTCATTGTGGATCAGGGACACGCTGTGTGTGAGCGGCGACCACAGTACCAACGTTTCGGCCGGCGCAGATCCATCCAGAGGACGCAATCCCAAAGCTGTGAGCGCCGCCACCGAGCGTGCCTTGGTACATGCCGACGGCTGCACCGCCAGCATGTCAATGTGACGCTCGATCAAACCGGTGTCGACATCACCCGCCACAAAGTTGGGCTGTGCCGCCAGCAAGGCTAGGAAGCTTACATTGGTCACTGTGCCGCCAACATCCGTCCACCGCAGGGCGCGCTCCAACTGCTTAAGCGCTATCTCGCGGGTGGAACCGTGCACCACCAGCTTGGCAATCATCGGATCATACCACGGGCTGATGGTATCCCCTGCCCGTACACCACTATCGATGCGGGCTTCAGCAGGGAACGCCAGATGTGAGAGTGTACCGGTTGCAGGCAAGAAGCCTTTTGGCACGTCCTCAGCATAAATGCGCGCTTCAAAAGAGTGACCAGTGATGGTCAGTTCGTCTTGCTGCTTCGGAAGTTGTTCACCAGAGGCAACACGCAACTGCCATTCCACAAGGTCGACGCCAGTGATGGCTTCGGTAACAGGGTGTTCCACCTGCAAGCGGGTGTTCATTTCCATGAACCAAAAACCATCAGTGCGCAGGCCGTCGGAGCCATCCACGATGAATTCGATGGTGCCCGCGCCTTTGTAGTTGATCGCCTCGGCCGCGCGCACGGCAGCGTCACCCATCGCGGCGCGCATCTCAGTGGTCATGCCCGGTGCGGGCGCTTCTTCGATAACCTTCTGGTGGCGGCGCTGTAGGGAGCAGTCACGTTCAAACAGGTGCACCGCCTTTTCGCCGTCGCCAAAGACCTGCACCTCAATGTGGCGTGGGCTGGTGACGTATTTTTCGATCAATACATCGGGATTGCCAAAGGCTGTGGTGGCCTCGCCTTGAGCTGAGGCCAACGCGTCGGCGAAATCGGCGGCTTTCTCGACAAGGCGCATGCCTTTGCCGCCACCACCTGCCACGGCTTTGATCAGCACGGGATAGCCGATTTTGTCGGCCTGCTCGGCCAAGAACGTGCCGTCTTGGTTGTCACCGTGATAGCCCGGCACGACCGGCACGCTGGCCTCTTCCATCAACGCCTTGGCGGCGTCTTTCAGTCCCATGGCGCGAATGGCCTTGGCGGAGGGGCCGATAAAGGTCAGGCCAGCGGCCTCTACCGCCTCAACAAACTCGGGGTTCTCCGAAAGAAAGCCGTAACCCGGGTGAATGCCTTGCGCGCCGGTGTCCAGCGCGGCCTGAATGATCACATCCCCTTTGAGGTAACTTTCCGCCGGCGCCGCGCCACCAATGTGCACGGCTTGATCCGCGAGCGCGACATGCTTCGCCGTCGCGTCCGCATCAGAATACGCAGCAACGGTTTTCACACCCATTGCGCGGGCGGTTTCCATCACACGGCAAGCGATTTCACCGCGGTTGGCTATCAGGATTTTTTCAAACATTCTTTTTCTCACCACCAGGATCCGTTGGATCGTTGTGTCAGATGCGCACGCACAAAAGCAGGCAACGGCCAAGCCTCTCTGTCCATACCGCTGATTTTTCCAAGATACCCATCGCGATACGCATGATCGTAAAGTTCGCGGTGGATAGTGATATCTATGCGCTCAAGCGCGGTTTCGACCTGTATTTTGGTCTTTTCGATTTCATCGCGCAGTTTGGTTTCATCACTTTTGGCGGCAAAAACCTTTGCAATGCCAAGTCCCTGCAACACCTTGCTACCAGCCGACAAAGCCACCGCAAGAACCAAGTTGGACACCAGACCACCAATAAGGTCGATCGCGTTGCCGAAACTCAGCCAGCCCCATTTGGAATTCTTACTTGCCGCCAGCTCAGCACGCATCCGGTCAAATTCATTTGCAAAGACTTCGCGGAACTGCCGGGCAAACAGTGTTCGACTAAAGTCGTCGCGTCCTGCAAACACTCGCAAAACAGGGCGGACAAACAGGCCTGACCGGGACTTGTCCACAAACTCCTCGAAGTCGAAGAGAAAGAAGTAGTCTTCGGCGTCGTTGGAATTGTGCATAAGATACACAGCAATTTCGACCTCTCGCGTGATATCTGGCAACGAGAGATCTCCAAGCGAAACGCTTGGCAGTTTTCCCATGAGCTTTTTTCCGAAATCACGCATTGTTCTTAACTATGACCTTACATCCGGAACACGCCGAAACGTGTCTCCTCAATTGGGGCGTTCAGGGAAGCCATGAGGCTCAGGTGCAGCACGTCGCGGGTTTTGCGCGGATCGACAATGCCGTCGTCCCACAGGCGGGCAGAGGCATATAGTGGGTGACTTTGTTCTTCGAACATGTCGAGAGTAGGCTGCTTGAAGGCGGCCTCTTCTTCAGCCGACCATTCCCCTCCCTGACGCTCGATGGCATCGCGCTTGACCGTCGCCAACACACCTGCCGCCTGTTCTCCGCCCATCACGGAGATGCGGCTGTTGGGCCAGCTCCACAGGAACCGCGGAGAGTAAGCACGACCAGCCATGCCGTAGTTGCCTGCGCCAAAGGAGCCGCCAACCAGCATGGTGATTTTTGGCACTTTGGTGGTGGCCACAGCGGTCACCATTTTGGCGCCATGGCGAGCGATGCCTTCGGCTTCGTATTTCTGGCCCACCATAAAGCCTGTGATGTTTTGCAAGAACACCAGAGGGATGCCGCGCTGGGAACATAGCTCGACAAAATGTGCGCCCTTGGCGGCGCTTTCGGAATAGAGCACGCCGTTGTTGGCGATGATGCCAACGGGACAGCCTTTGACGTGGGCGAAGCCGCACACCAACGTCTCGCCGAAGCGTTTTTTGAACTCGTCAAAGCGAGAGCCGTCGACCACACGAGCAATAACCTCGCGAATGTCATACGGTGTGCGCAGACCACCCGGCACCACGCCGAGGATTTCCTCAGGGTCGTAGGCAGGTTCTTCCGACGTTTGCCAATCCACGGTCTGTGGCTTGGTGCGATTGAGGTGCTTGAGTGCATCCCGCGCCAAGGCAAGCGCATGGGAATCGTCATCGGCCAAGTAGTCGGCCACTCCGGAGAGGCGTGTATGCACGTCGCCGCCGCCAAGATCCTCCGCACTCACAACTTCACCAGTCGCAGCTTTCACAAGTGGAGGCCCCGCAAGGAAGATGGTGCCCTGCTCTTTCACAATGATGGTCACGTCCGACATGGCGGGCACGTAGGCACCACCAGCAGTACAAGACCCCATCACTACGGCGATCTGCGGGATGCCTTTGGCGGACATGTTCGCCTGATTGAAGAAAATGCGGCCGAAGTGGTCGCGATCCGGGAAAACCTCGTCCTGCTGTGGCAGGTTGGCACCGCCGCTGTCCACCAGATACACGCAGGGCAGGTTGTTCTGCTCCGCAATCTCTTGCGCGCGCAGGTGTTTTTTGACGGTCATTGGGTAGTAGGTGCCACCTTTGACCGTGGCATCGTTGCACACCACCATGACCTCTTGCCCGTGCACGCGGCCAATCCCAGCCACGACACCGGCACAGGGCGCGGCGCCGTCATACATGCCATGCGCCGCTGTGGCGCCAACTTCCAGGAACGGCGAGCCGGGATCCAGCAAACCTGCCACACGCCGGCGCGGCAACATTTTGCCGCGGCTCTCATGGCGAGCACGGGATTTCTCGCCGCCGCCCATGCGGGCCGCCTCGGCCACCTTACGCACGTCGTCGATCATCTGAAGATGCGCCGCACGATTGGCGGCAAAATCCTCGGATGAGGTGATCACTTTGGATTGAAGTTTCATAAGACCCCCATTTTGGCGTCAGGCATACCCTGCTGGTTTGCAACAATTGAACGGTGCGAAGTTACCCCGCGAGGCGGGCATTGGCGCGCGTTATTCAGTCTGCGATCCCCCGAACCAAAAGATGTATTCTGCAGACACATTCCACTTTCTTGATCTATATCAGAGAGGCGACTCGCCATGATTGATAAGCACTCTTTGTTAACTGGAATTTCTAAAGAAGAATGGGTTTCACCATGAAACGTATCAGCGCAACATTGGCTCTCGCCACAGCCTTGGCTTCCACAATCGGAGGTAGCGCATTGGCCCAATCCGCCGGAGACTGGACTTTGGGTGTTGGTATTGGCTACTTGAAGCCGAAATCTGATAGCGGCACGATTGCGGGCGGTAGCGGCAGTATCGATAGCGACGTGCGGCCGATCTTCACCGCAGAGTACTTTGTCTGGGACAATGTCGGTATTGAGCTTCTTGCAGCGACACCTTTTAAACACGATATTTCCGTGAATGGTGGCTACGCCGCAACAACCAAGCACCTGCCGCCCACCCTGTCGCTCAACTACCATTTTGACACAGGCTCCAAGTGGAAACCTTACGCTGGCGTGGGTATCAACTACACCAAGTTCTTTGATGAATCGACGCCGCTGGGGACGATCAGCCTTGATGACAGCTGGGGTGTCGCCGTGCAGGCCGGTCTGGACTATCAGATCAGCGATCAAGGGTCTGTGCGCTTGAACGTGCGCTGGTTTGACATCGACACAGACGTCACCCTCAACGGTTCCGCCGCTGGTACTGCCGAAATTGACCCTATCTTGGTTGGCGTGTCTTACGTTCATAAATTCTGATCCGGTTTGGGGCGCGCCAGCGCCCCAGCTACTTCCGAGCATGGCTGTTCTTTCGCTCAGAGCCAGCCATGCCTTTCTTGCCCTTACGCCTGCGCGGCCATCAGCTCACGGCCGATCAGCATGCGCCGGATTTCGCTGGTGCCGGCGCCGATTTCCATCAATTTGGCATCTCGGAAGATGCGGCCCACAGGGTTGTCAGACAGATAACCAGCGCCGCCCATGGCCTGCACCGCTTGGTGCGCTTGAGTCATGGCCACCTCAGACGCGTAGAGACAGCAAGCGGCGGCGTCCTGACGGGTGATGCGGCCTTCGTCACAGGCTTTGGCACATTCGTAGACATAGGCGCGCGCGGAGTTCATCGCAGTGTACATGTCCGCGATCTTGCCCTGCATCAGTTGGAAGTTGCCAATGGATTGACCGAACTGTTTGCGCTCCACCATGTAGGGCATGATTTCATCCAAACAGGCCGCGATGATGCCGGTGCCGATGCCTGCCAGAACCACGCGTTCATAGTCCAGACCGGACATCAAAACCGCGACACCTTTACCCTCTTCGCCGAGGACATTCTCAAATGGCACTTCAACATCTTCAAAGATCAACTCCGCGGTGTTGGAACCACGCATACCCAATTTGTCGAAATGCGGAGAGGTGGAGAAACCTTTCATCTCTTTTTCGATCAAGAAAGCGGTGATGCCGCGTGGACCCGCGTCAGGATCGGTTTTGGCGTAGACAACCAACGTGTCTGCGTCCGGACCGTTGGTGATCCAATATTTGTTGCCGTTCAGAACAAAGCGGTCGTTGCGTTTTTCCGCCCGCAACTTCATCGACACCACGTCCGACCCAGCAGAAGGCTCTGACATCGCCAATGCCCCGACGTGCTCACCAGAAATCAGGCGCGGCAAGTATTTCGCCTTCTGCTCTTCGTTGCCATTAAGTTTGATCTGGTTCACGCAGAGGTTGGAATGCGCGCCGTAGGACAAAGACACAGAGGCCGACGCGCGGGCGATCTCTTCCACCGCAATTACATGCGCCAGATAGGACATGCCTGCTCCGCCGTACTCCTCCGGCACAGTCACACCCAGGAGACCCAAATCACCAAACTCTTTCCAAAGTTCGTTGGGGAATTCGTTCTTCAGATCGATGTCCGCAGCCATCGGCTTGATGCGCTCTTGCGCAAAGCGATGCACCATCTCGCGCAGCGCGTTGACGTCTTCACCCAGGTCAAAATTCATCGTGTGCATGAACATGGGGCACCCTCTCCGGTTATTGAACAGTTGTTCAATAACTAGACCGAGTCGGACGACGGATCAAGATTTTTTACTGCCATCCGAGCTACAGCTACGCAAAAGGGCGACATGTCCCCATGCCGCCCTGCGATATTCAATATTTTTCTCAGGGATTTAGGTCATTGCCGCGCCGCGCGCGCCTCCAAGGCAGGGTAGCGCAGGGCCAATGTCGCGCCGCGCGCCACGAAGCTCACCATCAACGCCAACCAGAGGCCATGATTGCCCCAAACCGGCACAAGTAACGCTAGAGAAGCGAAGTAAATCACGGTCGAAAGAAGCATCATGTTGCGCATATCTTTGGTTTGGGTGGCTCCAATAAAGACGCCATCCAACATAAATGGTGCAACGCCTAACAGGGGAGAGAGCACCACCCACGGCAAGTAAACCCGCGCCAGATCCCTCAAGGTTTCAGACGTTGTCATGAGGTCCACAATCCAGCCTCCGGCGATCCAGTAGACCACAGCAATCAGCACAGAGCCAACAACAGCCCAGACGGACGCCATATAAGTTGCGCGTCGGAGACCGACACGATCTTTTCCACCAAACGCCTGCCCCGCCAACGTTTCCACAGCAAAAGCAAAGCCGTCCAGCGCGTAAGCCGTGATATAAAGAAACTGTAGCAACACTTGATTTGCCGCCAACGTGTCATCCCCAAAGTCAGCGCCAAGAAACAGGAACGACATAAAGATCGCCTGCAACATCAAAGACCGCAACAGAATGTCGCCATTGACTGCCGCCATTTCACGCAAGGCCAACGGGTCAAAAACACGCACCTTCTCTTTCCAAGCAGGGTTTTGGAAAACATCGCGACACAGCCACACCGCCAAAACACAACCGGTAGCTTCAGCGATGACCGTGGCAATGGCGACACCTTCCACGCCCCAACCCAGCACCAACACAAACCACAGATCGAGCAGAATATTGACGCCGTTCATCCAAAGCTGAATGACCAACACTGCCTTCGTACGCTCCTGCGCGATCAGCCAACCGGTCAGGCCGTAAATCGCAATGGCCGCGGGCGCGGACCAAATGCGAATTTGCAGATATTGGCGCGCAAGCGTTTCCACTTCAGGGGAAGCGGGCGACAGCCAGAAAGCCGCGCGGAAAAACCAGACCTGCCCTAGGATCAGAAGCAGCCCAGCCGCAACACCGATCAGCACGGCACGGGTCAGCATCGCCGCCACCTCGCCTTGACGGCCTTCACCTTTTGCGCGTGCTGTTAGGCCAGTGGTGCCCATGCGAAGGAACCCAAAAATCCAATAGAGCCCGGCAAGGATGACCGCACCAATGCCCACGGCCCCAATGGGCGCGGCCTCGCCCATCTGTCCCACAACGCCCGTATCTACCGCGCCAAGGATCGGTACGGTCGCGTTGGACAATACGATAGGCAGCGCTGTGTGAAGAATGCGCCGATGGGTGATCTCGCCAACGCCGCCAGCCTGGGACGTATCAGTCATCTTTGGACGGCATCAGAAAATGGCCGGTGGCCTGCGCAAACAAAACGTCGCGCTGATCCTGCCAGGCTTCGACATGCACAGAGGCATAGCGCCGCCCGGACCGATTAACCCGCGCACGGGCATAGGCATCGCGCGGCAAGCCCGAACGTAGGTAGTCCACGGTGAAATCAATGGTTTTGGGCATACGCGGCAGATGGCCTTCAGTCAGACTCTCAAGCGAAATACGCCCGCTCTCAATGTCGTCCCACAAGCCTGACCACGCCAGACCAATCACAGCAGTTGTTTCAAGAAACCCGGCCGTGACGCCGCCGTGGATAGCAGGCAGCAAAGGATTGCCGATAAGCTTCTCATCAAATGGTAGAATGGCGGTCAACTCATCGCCACGACGCTCAAACTCAATGCTCAGGAAATTGATATAGGGCACGCCATGCACAAGCGCGGAAAGCGCAGCGTCGCGGCGTTGTTTTACGACCTGAACAGGTTCCGGACGGGGACGCGGCATCATTACTTCCTTTGCACAGTAAAGGCGCCAGTGGCGGTTGCCACGGGGCGACTGTCGTCATCATCAAAAGCTGTGGCCCGCACAAACGCGACCGAACGCGTGATATGGTAGCACTCCGCTTTGGTCCGCACGTTTTGCCCCGGCGTCGCCGCACGCATGTAGTCGATCCGCAGGTCAATCGTGGCCGTCCCGGACGGTGAAGACGGATGGCACATAGCCGCCGCGCCACAGCAGGTATCCATCAGCGCAGACACAGCGCCACCATGCAGGACACCGGATTCCGGATCTCCCACAATCTTGTTGTCGTAGGGCAGTTCCATTTCGGCTTTGCCAGCTCCGATGTCGGTCAGCCGCATGTTCAGCGCCTTGCAATGGGGAATCGCATTTATAAAATGCTCCGCCATTCTTGCCTTGTCTGGTTCCATGCCCGTCCTCCGATTGTAGTGGCCCATTTATGAGCGCCATTTGTCGCTCGCTTCAAGGGGGCGGTTGCTCTTGCTGCGGATGCAAACTAAGTTTCGCGCTTAAGGAGGCCCCGCAAATGTCTGATACTCGCCTGTCTTTTAAGGAAATGTGCGCACGATTCGACGTCACACCAAGGACGTTGCGTTACTACGAGTATATCGAACTGCTGCAACCTGAACGCGAAGGGCGCAGTCGTTTCTTTGGCCCACGCGAGATTGCCCGGATGACCTTGATCATGCGCGGGCGTCGCTTTGGCATTAAGCTGGAGGACATCCGCCAATGGCTGTTGATTTACGAAAACGACGGCACTTCGGCACAGATGCAGGCCTTTGTCGAAATGGCAGATCGCCAGATGGCAGAGTTGGAAGAACAGCGCCAGCAGTTGGACGAAGCGATGCGCGAACTAAAAGAACTTCGGGATGAAACTGCCGGCTTCCTGACCAAAGCAAAGTGAACTTCCCAGCTAAAGTAAACTCGTAAAGGTGCCCAATGAGGCGCCTTTTGTTTTGCGATCGCGGCACTGCATGTGGTGCGCGAGAGTCCGCCTAAGTAGAAAAAATTGATCCCACGTCACTTCAAAATGTGACGTGACGTCTTACTTACGTTAACGTCAAGCTGTATAGTATCTCAGTTCCCGAAGCCCATTTTGTACCCACCTTCCGACAAGAAAGGACGCAATGATGAGCGAAGAAACGATGACCATTCGCGAGATGTGTGACGCCTATGATGTCACCCCTCGCACCCTGCGTTTTTACGAGTCCAAGGAACTTTTGTTCCCCATTCGCGAGGGCCAGAAGCGTTTGTTCACCAAACGTGATCGTGCCCGTCTGAAACTGATCCTGCGCGGCAAACGCTTTGGCTTTTCTCTCGAGGAAATCCGCCAGCTGCTCGACCTCTACGACATGGGCGACCAGCAAGCGACCCAGCTGCAACGCACCTATGAGGTGGCGCAACACCGCCTCAAGGACATGGAAGAACAACGCGACGAGCTGAACGAAGCGATCGACGATCTGCGCGAACAGCTCAAATGGGGCGAGCAGTTCCTCGCCGACCTCGCAAACCAAAAAGACGCCGCTCAATAAGCGGCGACAGCCAAATTCCGTCTCGGATCATCCAAAAGGGAACCCCTTATGCCGACCTATACCGCGCCTGTAAAAGACCTGCAGTTTGTGCTGCACGATATGCTGAACGTCTCTAGCTCTGACATTCCCGGCTACAACGAGCTGGAAGCGGACTTTACCTCTGCTGTGTTGGAAGAAGCTGGCAAGCTGACCAGCGAAGTTCTGTCCCCGCTCAACGTGGTGGGTGACCACGAAGGCTGTCGCCTGGAAAACGGTGTGGTGTACACGCCAACCGGCTTCAAAGACGCGTTTGAGCAGGTGAAAGAAGGCGGCTGGACCGGTTTGGACATGCCGGAAGAGTACGGCGGCCAAAACATGCCAGTGGTGCTGGGCACCGCGGTGGGCGAGATGTTCTCCGCCTCCAACCAGGCCTTCACCATGTATCAGGGGCTGACCCACGGTGCAGCAGCGGCCATCCTCGCGCACGGCACTGACGAGCAGAAAAACAAATGGCTGCCCAAAATGGTCTCCTGCGAGTGGACCGGCACCATGAACCTGACTGAGCCGCACTGTGGTACAGATTTGGGCCTGATGCGCACCAAAGCGGAGCCTCAGGACAACGGCACTTACAAAATCTCCGGCCAGAAGATCTTTATCTCCGCTGGCGATCACGACATGGCCGACAACATTGTGCACCTCGTACTGGCCAAAGTACCGGGCGGCCCAGAAGGCATCAAAGGCGTGTCTCTCTTCATCGTGCCAAAGTTCCTGGTTGATGACGAGGGCAACATCGGTGCCCGCAATGGCGTGACCGTGGGCAGCATCGAAGAAAAGATGGGCATCCACGGCAACTCCACCTGCGTACTGAACTATGACGAAGCCGAAGGCTACCTGATTGGCGATCTGAACAAAGGCATGCGCGCCATGTTCACCATGATGAACGAAGCCCGTCTGGGTGTGGGTATGCAGGGTTTGGCGCAGGCAGAGGTCGCCTACCAGAACGCCCTGGCTTACGCTAAGGACCGCCTTCAGGGCCGCGCCGTGACCGGTGTGGAAAACCCAGATGGCCCAGCCGATCCGCTGATTGTGCATCCAGATATCCGTCGCTCGCTGATGGACCAGAAATCCTTTGTGGAAGGCGCCCGCGCGTTCATCCTCTGGGGCGCCACCATGTTGGATGAATCCCACCGCAAAGGGGACAAGGATGCAGACGGTCTGATCTCCCTGTTGACGCCAGTAATCAAAGGCTTCCTGACCGATGAAGGCTATGACATGACAGTCAAGGCCCAGCAGGTCTACGGCGGTCACGGCTACATCGAAGAATGGGGCATGAGCCAGTTCACCCGCGATGCCCGCATCGCGATGATCTACGAAGGCGCCAATGGCGTACAGGCGCTGGATCTTGTGGGCCGTAAACTCGCGGCTGACGGCGGCAAGCACGTAATGGCCTTCTTTGAGCTGGTAAAAGCCTTCTGCAAGGAAAACGGCGAAGACGAAGCACTGAAAGACTTTGTGGGCCCGCTTAAACAGGCCTCCAAAGATCTTCAGGCGGCAGGCATGTACTTCATGCAGGCTGGCATGAAGAACCCGAACGACGCGCTGTCCGGTTCCAACGATTTCATGCACCTCTTCGGTCATGTTTGCCTCGGCCTGATGTGGGCGCAGATGGCCAAAGCCGCCAACGCGGCGTTGGCATCCGGTGCAGAAGACAAGGACTTCTACGAAACCAAACTGACCACCGGTCGTTACTACATGGCACGTCGCCTGCCAGCGACCGGCATGCACCTGGCACGTATCCAGTCCGGTGGCGACACCGTGATGGCGCTGGCCGCAGACCAGTTCTGATCCGGTTGGCGGGGACCTCCCCGCCCTTCCCTCGTTCTAGCGTCACAACGGAGGACAGATGCCCAAACGTTTTCGACTGACCCGCCGTTTCCCTGTCGCAATGACAGAGGATGGATACCGCAAGCTTAAAAGCTTTGCGGCTGAGGCTGCTCTGGACGAAGGGGAGGCGCTGTCGTTTCTGTTTGAGAACTTCGACGCTGTGACAGACGACGACCAACTGGCGCATCGCTTGCGCCAGTTCAACGCGACTTTGGATGACCGCAAACGGTGAACAAACCCGCGCAGAATTTTGCCAAGGGGAGGACGGCATGACAATCAAACTCTACTGTTTTGGGGAAAGCGGCCATTCCTACAAAGCCGCTTTGGCATTGGAACTTTCCGGTCTCGAATGGGAGCCTGTGAAGGTGGACTTCTTTGCCGGTGAAACCCGCTCCGATGAATACCGCCAGAACGTCAATGAGATGGGTGAAGCCCCGGTGCTTGTGGATGGTGACCTTAGCCTGACACAATCCTCGGTCATTCAGGATTACATTTCCGAGAAAACCGGAAAATTTGCTGGCCGAGACAACGATGAACGCCGCGAAATCTTGCGTTGGCAGTTCTGGGACAACCACAAGCTTAGCTCGTTTGCAGGCATGACCCGTTTCCTGATCAACTTCCTGCCAGAAGACAAACAGCCCAAAGAGGTGATTGCCTTCAATCAGGGCCGCCTCAAAGGCGCTTATGACATCCTGAACAAGCACCTTGAAGGGCGCGAATGGATTGTGGGCGACGGCCTGACCAACGCGGACCTGACCTGCTGTTCCTACCTCTACTATCCTGAGCCGTTTGGCTTTGACCGTGCCGAGTGGTCGAACATCGACCGCTGGCTGACCAACATTTCCGACACTCCGGGGTGGAAACATCCCTACGACCTGATGCCCGGTTCCCCCGCGGACCGCGCCTGATCTCGCCTGATAATAGGAGACCACAATGACCGAAGCCTATATCTATGACGCTGTGCGCACGCCGCGCGGCAAAGGCCGCAAAGACGGCAGCCTGCATGAGGTGACTTCTGTTGCCTTGTCCAAAACCGTTCTGAACAGCTTGAAAGAACGTAACGGACTAGAAGGCCACGCCGTTGAAGACGTGATCTGGGGCAACGTAACCCAGGTTAAAGAGCAAGGTGGGTGCCTCGCGCGGACCGCCGTTCTTGCGTCTGATTTGGACGAAATGATCCCCGGCCTGTCGATCAACCGTTTCTGCGCCTCTGGCATGGAAGCCGTGAACCTCGCGGCGAACCAAGTCAAAGGTGGCGCAGGCGATGCCTACATAGCCGGTGGTGTCGAGATGATGGGTCGCGTGCCTATGGGCTCTGATGGCGCAGCCATCGCAGTGGATCCATCCGTGGCCATGGACATGTACTTTGTCCCACAAGGCATCTCTGCGGACATCATCGCAACCGAATATGGTTTCACCCGTGAGCAAGCGGACGAACTGGCGGTGGAATCTCAGCGCCGCGCGGCGCAGGCTTGGGAAGAAGGCCGGTTCGACAAGTCCATCGTCGCTGTGAAAGACATCAATGGCCTGACCATTCTGGACAAAGACGAGTACATGCGTCCGGGAACGGACATGCAATCCCTCGGTGGTCTGAAGCCTGCGTTCAAAGAGCAAGGCGAAGTGATGCCCGGTTTCGACAAGCTGGCGATCATGAAGTACCCGCATCTGGAGAAGATCAACCACATCCACCACGCGGGGAACTCCTCCGGCATCGTGGACGGCTCTGCCGGTGTGCTGATCGGCAACAAGGAGTTTGGCGAGAAGTACGGCATCAAGCCACGTGCGGTGATCAAACAGACCTGCAAAATTGGTCTGGACCCAACGATCATGCTGACGGGTCCGGTACCTGCCACTCAGAAAATTCTAAAAGACGCTGGCATGGCAATCAGCGATATTGATCTGTTTGAGGTCAACGAAGCTTTTGCTTCTGTTGTGATGCGCTTCCAGCAGGCGTTTGACGTTGATCCAGCGCTGGTGAACGTAAACGGCGGCTCGATCGCCATGGGTCACCCACTTGGCGCAACCGGCGCGATCATCATCGGCACATTGCTGGATGAATTGGAGCGCCAGGACAAAGAAACCGGTCTGGCCACCCTTTGCATCGCGTCCGGCATGGGCGCGGCCACCATCATCGAACGCGTGTAACCGGCTGACATTAGGATAAGAGACATGACTGATTTCACAATGAAAGTCGGCGACAACGGTGTCGCCATCATCACCTGGGACGTGAAGTCCAAATCGATGAACGTGCTAAGCCGTGAGGCCTTTGGCGACCTAGAAGCCTGTATCGACGAAGTGCTGGGCAACGACGACATCAAAGGTGCGGTGATCACTTCTGGCAAAGATACTTTTGCTGGTGGCATGGACCTGAACGTGCTTGGGTCCATCCGTGCGGACGCCGGAAACGAACCTGCACAGGCGCTGTTTGACTTCACCATGATGGGCCACAAGTTCCTGCGCAAAATTGAACGCGCGGGCATGGATCCAAAGACCAACAAAGGCGGCAAGCCGATCGCTTCTGCCCTGCCAGGTACCGCGCTTGGCATTGGCTTGGAGTTGCCTTTGGCAACCCACCGCATCTTTGCGGCTGATAACCCTAAGGCCAAAATCGGCCTGCCGGAAATCATGGTTGGCATTTTCCCTGGCATGGGCGGCACTACGCGCTTCATCCGCATGATGGGTGCGATGGCCGCGTCCCCGTTCTTGCTGCAGGGCAAGATGGTGGACCCAAAGAAAGCCAAAGCCGCGGGAATCATTCACGAAGTGGTGGACGATCCTGTTGCCGCCGCAACCGAATGGGTTCTGAACGCCACCGACAAAGACATCCTGAAGCCATGGGACGCCAAAGGCTACAAAATGCCAGGCGGCGAACCGTATCACCCAGCGGGCTTCATGACCTACGTAGGCGCGTCGGCCATGGTGAACGGCAACACATGGGGCGTGTACCCAGCGGCCAAGGCGCTACTGTCTGCCGCCTATGAGGGCGCGCAGGTGCCGTTTGACACCGCGCTGAAGATCGAAGCGCGCTGGTTCGTGAACGTTCTGATGAACCCGTCGTCTTCCGCGATGATCCAATCCTTGTTCATTAACAAGGAAGCGCTTGAAAAAGGCGCCAACCGTCCGGATGTACCGGATCAGTCCGTCAAGAAAGTTGGCGTTCTGGGCGCAGGCATGATGGGGGCAGGCATTGCGCTGGTCTCTGCGCAGGCAGGCATGGATGTTGTGCTGATCGACACCACGCAGGAAGCGGCGGATCGCGGCAAGTCCTACTCCGAGACCTATCTCGACAAGGGTATGAAGCGCGGCAAGGTCACGGCGGAAAAGAAAGAGGCCATGTTGGGCCGCATCAATGCCACGACCGACCTGGACAATCTGTCCGACGTCGACCTGATCATCGAGGCCGTTTTCGAAGATGTCGGTGTGAAAGCGGAGATGACCAAAAAGGTTGAGGCGATCATCCCAGAAGATGCGATCTTTGCGTCCAACACCTCTACCCTGCCGATCACTGGCCTGGCCGAAGCTTCGGTCCGCAAGGAGCAGTTCATTGGCATCCACTTCTTCTCTCCAGTAGAGAAAATGGCTCTGGTGGAGATCATCAAAGGTAAGGAAACCGGCGACCGCGCAGTGGCCAAGGCCTTGGACTACGTGCGTCAAATCCGCAAGACGCCAATCGTTGTAAACGATGAGCGCTTCTTCTACGCCAACCGCTGCATCATTCCTTACATCAACGAAGGTGTGATGATGGCGGGTGAAGGCGTGGGACGTCCGCTGTTGGACCACGCAGCACAGTTGCTAGGCTTCCCAGTGGGCCCAATCCAGCTGGTCGACGAGACTTCCCTGGACCTCGGTGCGAAGATCGCCAAGGCCACCATGGCAGCGATGGGCGACGCCTATCCCAAGTCTGTCGCGGATGATGTGACCTTCTGGATGGTTGAGGAAGGCCGTTTGGGCCGCAAGGCGAAGGCTGGCTTCTTTGACTATGATGAAAAGGGCAAGCGCGGCGATTACTGGAATGGCTTCAACGAGAAGTTCCCGCTGCTGGACGAACAGCCAGACCTGATCGAAGTGCAGCACCGTCTGATCTTTGCACAGGTTCTGGAAGCCGTACGCGCGCTGGAAGCCGGTGTTCTGGAAGACATCCGCGAAGGTGACGTGGGCGCGATCCTGGGCTGGGGCTTTATGCCGTGGTCCGGCGGCCCATTCAGCTGGCTCGACATCGTCGGCGCCGCCTGGGCAGCGGAACGCTGTGACCAATTGGCGGAGAAATTCGGCGACCGCTTTGCCTGTCCACCACTCTTGCGTGAGCTGGCGGACAAAGGTGAGACTTTCTATGGTCGCTTTGGACCACAGGCAAAAGCCGCAGCCTAAGCACTCTAGCTGAAAAAAGAAAACGCCCGATAGTTCTCGCTGTCGGGCGTTTTCCTTTGAGAGAGCTTTAAGCTGCGGCCAGCATCATCTCTGGCTTCACAGTTACATTTCGCACTGTGCCGTTTTCCAGCATGGTCATGGCGGTTTGCACTGGCACCATATTGTAGTTCGCTGCTCGACCAAAGCGCGGTTGCACACTTGCGTGAACGCCCCAGATGCATTGGGAAAACAATAGCGCACCACCGTTCACAAAGAGCATCTGGTCTTCTGCAAACACAGGCAAAACAGCGTTGAGCGGTGTCGCAGGCTCTATACGGTGGGTGCCGTCGAGCACATCTAATGCAGCCCCTGGTATGACAGCGTAAGGATCGCCCCATTTATCACGGACAGAAGGGCTTTCCACAAGGACACCTTCCCCAGGCTGCACCAAAAGATCGTGCCGGTTCTCCAGCGCACCGGCGGGGACAAAAACCGGCCAAAGCTGGCGGGGCGTCGCAAAGCTGTGGCTGAAAATCGGCGTGGTCACCAAGGCAGTGACACGCTGGAATCCGGCATCAAAGGTGAGCACTTCATCGCCGACATGCAGGCTTTCCACGGTAGCCCAACCGCCAGGCGTCACCACGCGCGTACCGGCCACGAACCCACACCCCGTGGTCGTGACCACCGGTTGCAGGTTGGCTTGGCGACGCTTGGCCGCCATAGCCAATCGGGCTTTGTCTCGAAGTGTTACCACCATCTATTCCACCACGGAGGGGGCCAAAATATTCGTATGGTTCTCCTATCAAGTGTAGGGAACTCACTGATCATTCTTTTGTGCCTGCCTCTACAATTCGTAAACAATCTCAGGAAGCTATCCGGCATTTAGCTCAACTTGGAGAGGGCACAAACTAAATGAAATTTGAGTAGAGCGGCCTAGTCTGAACTGTTGTGTCTCCCACTCACCCACCAGCACGCAACACGCACTAATGTTTCAACATCGCCGCTCAAAATGTGCGTATTATTACCGACTTCCCTTTTGAAACGACATCCGCGAAATTGCAGACAATATTTTTTGGGAGGGTTCACCGATGGGCTGGATGTCTGATGAAACTGGATTGGAAAAATGCGCGGCAAATTATGTGCCTTTATCTCCCCTATCCGGATTAAAGCGCGCCGCGGCGGTGTTCCAAAACCGCTTGGCTCTGGTCGACGGTGAGATCCGTCGCACTTACAGAGACTATCACGCGCGCTGCAGCCAATTGGCGAGCGGCCTTGCGGGGTTGGGTGTTGAGCCCGGTGATGTGGTGGCCTCACTCCTGCCCAACACGCCTGCGGCCTGTGAAGCGCATTTTGGCGTTCCAGCTTGCGGTGCGGTGCTCAACGCGATCAATATCCGACTGGACGTCGCGACGGTGACCTACATTTTTGAGCATGGTGAAGCCAAAGTCGTGCTGGTGGACAGTGCGTTTCTGGAGCTTGCCGAAGCGGCCTGTGCTGCGATGACCATGCCTGCACCTACGCTGATTGAAGTGGCGGCTCCGGAAGCAGGTCATCCAGCGTCTGGGCGGCACCAGACTTATGAAGACCTGCTGGCACAGGGTGATCCGGCATTTAACTGGATCATGCCGCAAGACGAGTGGGAGAGCATCGCGCTCAACTACACCTCGGGGACCACGGGCCAACCCAAGGGCGTGGTGTATCACCACCGTGGCGCCTACCTGAACGCCATGGGGCAGGTGTTGAGCTGGCGGATGACTTTGCACCCGGTATACCTGACCATTGTGCCGCTGTTTCACTGCAATGGTTGGTGCCACACTTGGATGATGCCCATGGTGGGGGGCACCATTGTCTGCTGTCGCGACATTACGGCACCCGCGATCTTCGATGCCATTGCGGACGAAGGCGTGACCCACTTTGGCGGGGCCCCTATCGTATTGAATATGCTGGTGAATGCCCCAGAGGAACAGCGCCGGGACTTTGATCACGTGGTGGAAGTCTTCACCGCAGGTGCCCCCCCTGCTCCAGCAACATTGGCCAAAATCGAGCCAATGGGTTTTCACGTGACGCAGGTTTATGGTCTGACCGAAGTCTATGGTCCGGCGACAGAATGCCTGTGGGATGACAGCCGCTGGGAAGACCTAGAAGGCCACGACCGCGCCGCAATCAAAGCCCGCCAGGGCGTCGCCATGCCGTTTATGGACGACATCACAGTGATGGATGACAGGATGCAGCAGATCACGATGGACGGTGCTGCGGACGGCGAAATTATGATCCGTGGCAATGCGGTGATGAAAGGCTACCTGAAGAATCCGGACGCGACCAAAGCGGCCTTTGAGGGCGGCTATTTCCATTCCGGCGATATCGCGGTGCAGCACCCCGATTGCTATGTGCAGATCACCGACCGCGCTAAAGACATCATTATCTCTGGCGGCGAAAACATCAGTTCAGTAGAGGTCGAAGGCGTTTTGATGCACCATCCGGCTGTGAACCTTGCGGCTGTTGTGGCCAAGCCGGATGAGAAATGGGGCGAAGTGCCTTGTGCTTTTGTCGAGTTACTGGACGGACAAACCACTGAGGAAAAAGAGATAATTTCCTTTGCGCGGGAACATCTTGCTGGCTTTAAAACCCCCAAAAAGGTGGTGTTTGGCGAGTTGCCCAAAACCTCGACTGGCAAGATTCAGAAGTTTGCCCTGCGTGAAAAAGCCAAGAGCCTCTGAGCGCTTGAAACATTGAGGATGGGGGCGCAGCCCCCGTCCTGCCGCTAGCAAACTTCCCCCGGGATATTTAAGGCCAAAAGAAGCCACCAGCATAAGCCCGCGGACACTGCGCTGCACCGCAAAAAAGTTGCGGCATTTGTTGCAACGCTCTGATAAGGTCGTCGCAACGACCAAAAATGGCGACGACATGAGCAGCAGTACTCCAAAAATCGAAGATGATATGCGCGAGAAAATCATCTCGCAGCCCGACGTAATCCTGGAAGACCGCGATCTGATGCGGGCGTTGATTGCCGCCAATGAAAAAACCATGGGTGGCAACATCGTGGACTTGCGGGGCATCGCCATGGAGCGGCTTGAGGCCCGTTTGGACCGGCTAGAAGACACCCATCGCAGCGTGATTGCCGCAGCTTATGACAATCTGGCAGGCACCAATCAGGTGCATCGCGCCATTCTGCGGATGCTCGATCCGGTGGAATTTGAAGGTTTCCTACACGATTTAGGCGGCGAAGTGGCCGATATTTTGCGCGTAGATGCGGTGCGATTGGTTCTGGAAACCGAGGCAGAGACCGAAGGCGACGCCAATATCGCGCGTTTGGGAGATGTTTTGTCGACAGCAGCTCCTGGGTTTGTGGAAGACTATTTGACCGGTGGCCGTAATATACCACAGCGACAAGTCACGTTGCGCCAAGTGCAGGGTGGGGGTTCGGTGGTCTATGGTGAAGACGCCGATTGGATCCGCTCAGAAGCCTGTCTGAAACTCGATTTTGGCACCGGTCGCTTGCCCGGACTGCTGGTGATGGGCGCCGAAGACCCGCATCAATTCACCCCACAACAAGGCACTGATCTGTTGACGTTTTTCGCCGGTGTCTTTGAGCGTGCCATGCGCCGCTGGCTGGCGTGATCAGCCCCGCGGCCAGCGACGCGGTCACGCGGTTTCTGGCGCATAAGGCGGCGTTGCATGGAGCCTCTGACAACACCATCACAGCGTATCAACGTGACCTTATTGAGTTCATGACGTTTTTGACCCTCCACAAGGGGGAACCGCAAGGGCTGGCGCCCTTGATGGAGGTCGGGGTGCCGGACATGCGCAGTTGGATGGCAAGTGCGCGATCCAGCGGGATTTCGTCGAGGTCTCTTGCGCGTAAACTCTCGTCAGTAAAGAGTTTTTACCGCTGGCTGGCGGAAAACGAAGGGTGTGACCCAACGGCGGTTTTGGCCACCCGGTCCCCAAAGTTCCAAGCAAAATTGCCACGCCCGTTGAGTGAAGATGCTGCCAAAGATGTGATTAAAACGGTGGAGTTTCAATCGCAGGAAGACTGGATCGGCGCACGTGATATTGCCGTGATTACAATGCTTTACGGCTGCGGATTGCGGATATCCGAAGCGCTGGGATTAACCGGTGCGGATGTACCTTTGCCCAACGCGCTCCGGATTGTCGGGAAGGGCGGCAAGGAACGCGTGGTGCCTGTGATTGACGCGGCATGGAAAGCGGTTGCGCGGTATATTCACCTTTGCCCTCATGCACTTAGCAACGATCTCCCGCTGTTCCGCGGGCTGCGTGGTGGCGCGCTTAATCCGCGACAGGTGCAGAAGGTCATGCAGCAGACGCGGCAGCAACTAGGATTGCCCGCGACCGCTACTCCGCATGCCCTGCGGCACAGCTTTGCAACGCATTTGTTAAGCGCTGGCGGGGACTTACGATCCATTCAAGAGCTGTTGGGGCACGCATCCCTATCCACCACACAGGCCTATACGCAGGTCGATGCGGCGCGCCTCATGGAAGTTTACAACAAGACCCATCCAAAGGCGTGAGTTAACCCTTGGGTTTTGGCCGAAAAACAACGTCGGTATTGCGTCGGTATTACGACTGTTTCGCGGAGGTGCGGGATGTTGCTTGCAAAGGTTAAGGATACGGGTGTTGCATGACGGCCTAATGCACCGTTACCGAACCGTGGGCCGCTTGTAGCGGTCATGGCGCAACATGCGCCCGGCATTCGCGTCACGACGGCGCCGGTCTGGCACGCGCAGTTCTAGCCATGTGGCCTGCGGGTCCACCATCAAAGCCCCCACCAGATGACCTTCCGCCTTGATCGCAGCCAGAAATCGCAGATGGTCGCGTTCCAACACCGAATTGAGCTGTGGATCGGCGCGTTTCTTTGGCGGAGCGATTTCCACAACATCTCCCGGACAGTAGAGCCGCAGGGTTGTGGTCTGATGCGCCGGAATTGGCAGGGTGGCGCTTTGCGGCAGCGAAATGGTCAGCGCCATGGTGGCATGCCCGCCCTGCATCAAGCCCCCACCGGGGTGCGCCGTGTACATCAGGAGCAACATCAGGTCGCCAAAAACCAAATCCTGCGCACTTGGGTTGTGGACCTCCGCCCAGAGCGTGGGAACGCCGGCGCCGCTTTTCTTCTGCCACAGCTTTAAGATTTCGACCTGTGGCACCTCATAGGCCGTGGCAGACGTCTGCCTGCTCGCGCCAGTTGGGGCAAACAAGCTTCTGAGAAACTGCCACAAGTCTTTGAGCATACGGTCTGGTCCCGCTGTCGTTTTCTTTCAAAGAGCATGACGTTGAGCAGCGAGCAACACAAACAGAGGGTTATCGTCCCTTCGGGATGACCTCATAGCCGGGTTCTTCGGGTTCATCATCGACCATCTCCGGTGGGAAGCCGGGGGCGAGGACCGACAGGCCTGTGGCCTCTTCCAGCCGCTTGATGATGTTGGGGCTCAGCTCGCGTTCACCATAGCGGGCAATGGCGTCGTCAAACATCGAGATCATCAGCGGGTTGAGTTCCAGCGGCACCCCTGCCCTGTCGGCGACGTCTTGGAACAGGCCGATGTCCTTTTTCACCAGATCCATGGTGAAAGAGATGTCGCGCGAGCCATTGAGAATGACTTGGCTCTCGGTTTCGTGGCTGAAGGAATTGCCGGAGCTGATGCGGATCGCCTCGTAAGCAGTGTTGAGGTCCATACCGGCGGCAGCGCAGGTGGTGAGCGCTTCGGCGCTGGCCACGAGGTGCGCGGTGGCGAGGTAGTTGGTCACCACTTTTAAGACGGAGGCGGAGCCAAGCGGGCCAGTGTGTAAGATGCGACGGCCCATAGTGGTCAGGAGCGGAAGGATGCGCTCAAAAGTTTCGCGATCACAGCCTGCGAAAATGGCGATATTGCCAGTGTCAGCCCGGTGACAGCCGCCTGAGACCGGGCAATCCACCGCCGCGCCGCCACGTGCGATGACCAATGCGCCGAGACGCTTGGCTTCGGCCTCATCCGTGGTGGACATTTCCATCCAGATTTTGCCTTCGGTGACTTCCGGCAGCATCTCCTGCATCACCGCGTCAGAAGCAGCAGGCGATGGCAGGCAGGTGATAACGGCATCACAGAGGCGCATCATTTCGGCGGGGCCGGAAACGGGTTTAGCCCCTGCGGCGGTTTTCTCTGCCACCAAATCGGGGTTGAGATCGTGCACATAGAGGTCTTTGCCATTGCGTAGCAGGCTGCCAGACAGTTTGCCGCCGACGTTGCCCAATCCTATGAAACCGATTTTCATGGCCGTTCTCCCTATTATTGGGATCAGCCTGCGCAGTGTGTGCCGCGGCGGCAGGCCCAAAACCGACAGGGAGAGGACGTTTTTAGCGTTTCAACAAACGCCCGGGGGCGTTGGAAGCCAATTTGGCGCCGGAGAGTTGTGCCATATGCCAAGCGAGCGCGAGGTTGCTGCCAAAGACCGGCTTGTCGAGGTCGGCTTCCAGACTGTCGATCACATCCAGTGTTTGCAGGTTGGTGCAACTGAGGAACACCGCGTCGACGTCTTGATGCCCCACTTGCAGCGCGGCGGCTTTGACAGAGGCGGCGTCGATGCGGGCGACATTTTCCTCGCCAGATTCGCCAAAAGACACCAGATGTGGCACAGAAATACCTGCGGCCTCAAAGGCTTGTTTGACCGGCAAGGAGACGCTTTCGACGTAAGGCGTGACCATGCCCAGACGGGTGATGCCCAACACCTTGCAGGCCGCGATGGATGCCGTGAGCGGGTCGGTTACGGCGGGGGTGTTTACGCCCCGTCGCACTAGTTCAGCCACTTTGGGAGCGCCGATCATGGTGGTGCCGGAGGTGCAGCCGTAGCCGACCACGTCAAACATGGCAGCAGGTGGAAACAGGGCAGCGCTGGCCGGCAGCGTGTTCGCCATCTCCGTAAGCGTGTCCTGCGTAACCTCGGCACCGGACGGCACGCGGCTGGTGTAAAGCGAGAGATCGCGGGACGGGAACAGGCGGCGGAAGTCCTGTTCCAGCGTCTCATCGAACTGGAGCACAATGAGGCCCAAAGTGGTTTGACCGGAAGCGGGCGCGCCAAGGGTGAAGGGGACGGTTTCCATGGGCATCACCTCAGGATTGGCAGTTGAGCGGCAGCGCGGGTCGAGAGCAGCTCCGGACCATCTTCGCGCAAGACGATGTTTTCTTCGTGCACCTGAAACACTCCGGGAGCGATTTCGACCCCCGGCTCAAGGGTGAGCACCATGCCCGCGCGCAGCTCGGTGTGGTCGTGTGGTGTGAAGCTGGGCCATTCGGTGAGCGTAATACCAAGGCCATGGCCGAGACGACCGCCGCCGACTTTGGCGCCTTGTTTGGTCAGGCTGTCGACAAACATGGCGTGCACATCGCTGGCCTTGTGACCGGGCCGCAGCGTGGCAAGCACGTGGTCGGTTGCTTGAAAGATCTGATCATAGGCGCGTTTGGCAGCATCATCGGCGTCTGTGATGGCGAAGTTGCGGTCAAAGTCACAGAAGTAGCCATCCAGCACCGCTCCGGTGTCCAGCATGAGGATGTCGCCAGCCATGAGGCGCTGATCCGTGGCCGGGGAGATCACGTCGCCGTAGCCGCCGGGACCTGCGCCGCCTGCGGTGTAGCTGACCCAATCTGCGCCTTCTTGCAGCAGGGTGCGTTGGAAGTCCCGGAAGACCTCGGCGTGGGTGCGGCCTTCGGCGGCGTACTCATGGATGCGTCCGAAGGTGCGATCAGCAACGCGGCAAGCATTGCGGATTTTGGCAACCTCCCCCTCGGATTTGATCTCGCGCGTGCGCTGCACTGTGTCTGTGGCGTCCACAAAGCAGCGCGGAGCAAGGTTAGTCGTGAGCTGGAGGTAATCCGCAAGCGGCATGCGCAGGTTGGTTTCCAGCCCCATGGGCAAGCCAATGGTGCCAGTGTCTGGCACGATATCGGCGAGGGTTTCGCAAAGCAAGCTGAGGCCGTCGTCACCCGGCATGGGCGCGTCCCAAGTGCGGATGTCGGTCAACCAGGTTTTGGACATCAGGTCCGCACCAATGGAGGGGATCACGGCGATGGGGTCGCCTTGCGTGGGGATGATCACAAACCACGGGCGTGCGGGGCTTTCCCAGAAGCGAGTGAGGAAGCCGGTGGTGTAGAAGATGTCGGCCTGCGAGGTCAGAAGGAGCGCGGTTTCGCCCGCCCGCGCCATGGCGGCTTGCAGGCGGGTGATGCGGCTGCGGAACTCTGCTGTCGGAAACCCACGTTCAGGCATCTTCTGGACCTTCGGAGACAAAACACAGAACGCGGGCGTCGGAAGGCAGGTCCGGACGCTTCAGAAGCGCGGCGGCGACACCGGCAATGCCCGAAGGCGTGCTGGCGATGCCGTGGGATTTGAGTGTGCCCACCGCGTCATGCGCCTCTTGCTCAGAAATGGTGACAAAACTGTCGGCATCCATCGCCAAGCCGTTGAGCGCCACCATGGAGGCGGTTTTGCAATCAAGCCGCCCCATATCGGACACCGGTCCGGTGGTGTCGACCAGTTCGCCTGCGCGGATGGACTCAATCAGCGCCGGGGCAGCTTCGGGTTCCACCACAGTAATGTGCGGTGTGTCACCCCACGTGGCACGGGCATAGGCGGCAACGGCGGCGGCCAGCCCGCCAACGCCCGCTTGCAGGAAAATATGCGTAGGGGGTGCGGGAATTTGCGCAGCCGCCTCAGAGGCCATTTGCAAATAGCCTTCCATCACGCGGTAGCCGCCATCCTCGTAGCCCGCCCATGTACTGTCAGACAGCAGCGTCCAGCCGTTGTCTTTGGCAGCTTGTGCGGCGGCCGCCATGCTGGCCTCGTAGTCATCTCCGGCCCAGGCCACCGTCGCGCCCAGCGCTTCCAGCCGTTTTCCAAACGCTTGCGGCACGGTGTGGGACAAGTAGATCACAGCCTTGGCGCCGAACACTCGTGCGCCGGCGGCGACGGACATGCCGTGGTTGCCAGCCGAGGCGGTGACATAGGTGCGGCCCGTCAAGGCGGTTGCCCAGTCGGTTGGGTCCGTACGGGCCGCGTCGTGAGCGATGGCGTAGGCGGCACCGAGGGCTTTGAAAGAGCCAAGCCCCATGCGGGGGCGCTCGTCTTTGATGTGGAAGCTTTGCACGTTCAAAGTGGCCGCGAGATCAGCCATGTCGCGCAGCGGCGTTTCGGCATGGGCTGGACACCGGGCGAGCAACTTGGCAACGGCTGTGGCGTCGCGGCTCGGGAGGGTTTCGGATTGGCGGTTCGGCAGGCCAGTGCCGCGGTGGGGGTTTTGCAGGATTTCGGTCATGGCTTGGAGTGGCTTTCTAGGTGAGTTTTGAGGCGTGACACCTCCCCTGCCCGCATGCGGCCGTCGCGCTGCTCAAACAGCGCGCGGATTTCGGTGCCTTCAAACGCCAGTTCGTCGCCGACAAAACCCAGATGGATCAATCGGTAGGATTTGGCGGACCACTCGGTGATTTCCATGCGGATGGTCAATGCGTCACCATCCTTGAGGGGAAGGCGGTATTTGGCATGGGTTTCCATTAGGCCAAGCCCCACAGCGTCGAGGTGGTCACAGACAGCCGCATGGCCGCCGTATTGCTGCAAAAACCGTTGAAAGGTGCCGTCCATCCAACGGTAGATGTTGGGGTAGTAGACAATGCCCGCCGGATCACAGTCGCCAAAGACAACGTTGTGGTGATTTTCGAAAGTAAAAGGCATGGCATGGGTCCGACTGAGGTTTCTTTGACGGTCAGAGTGGGCGGGGTTGCGGGGAAAGGCAATGGGCTGCGCGGGGTTGACAGAAGAGAGTTCAGAGCCAAAGGCTAGCGCCAGGATTTGGGCAAAATGTTCTGAAATTGACGAAACCTGAGCGATGTGCCCTCAATTTTCGCCAATGAGACCCAGATGACCGCCAAGCTAGACAACATCGACCGCCGCCTGCTCACCGCCATTCAAAAGAACAATCGGTTGACCGCGGATGAGCTGGGCGACATTGCGGGCATCTCACGTTCCGCTGTTCAGCGACGGCTGAAGCGGTTTCGCGACGAGAAGATTGTGGAGGCAGATATTTCTGTGGTCTCGGCTAAAGCCGTTGGCCGCCCGATGACCTTTGTCGTGGAGGTCGAGATGGAGCGCGAGCGCACAGACCTGCTCGATGAGTTCCGCCGCTCGATGCTGAAACTCGATGATGTGCAGCAATGCTACTATGTCACCGGTCAGGCAGATTTTATTCTGGTGGTCACCGCGCCGGATATGACCGCCTATGAGGAGTTCAGTCGGCGGGTGTTCAATGACAACCCCAATATTCGGCGGTTTCACAGCAATGTGGTGATTGATCGCGTGAAAGCAGGGCTACAGGTGCCGGTGTAAAGTCACGCGACCGTCAGTCCCTAAGGTGGGTGCGAAATTGTGTTGGGCACCATATACAGCACAAAAGCGGCGGACGCGGCCGCCAGGCCGAAGAATAACACAACGAGCAAACAATTGAGACACCAGTCGTGTTTGTCCAAGAAGTCCTTTAGTCGTCGCACTTAAGTTCCAGTCGCCATGGTCTGGTGTCACACCTTCGGCCCCATGCGCCAAAACGGAAACCAGACAATTCCATGCCAACTTTGCCAAAATAGCGCGATGCTTTTTATGGGAATAGGCAAAACCTTCTCCCCAGAACCGGTGGTTGCACGGATGCTGGTCGACTAACCTGTGCCAAAGGCGGGCTTGAGTGTGCATAAACAAGCGAAGGGGCGCACAAGGCGCCCCTTTGGCATTGGTGTCAGTTGCCAGTCAGATTTGATGGCACAGCTTGTAGAACGATAATCGCTCCAAGCGCGGCAAGTCCCAGAAAAACAGCAGCGACTTTGAGGTCGCCGCACCAAGGGTGCCGACGGCAGTAGTCTATCAGTTTGTTCATGTCTGTTCTCGTAAATTGATGACAGACACGAATTGATAGCGCTCACATGTATCGCATTTGGAATTTCAGACAGTGTTTTCAGCAGGAGCGACGTATGCGCGATTGTTGGGGTTTCTAGGCGATCAGAAGTGGACTATGGCGACGCCCCTGTGGCGAGCGTAAACCTGTTGAGATTTTTGAGCGGGCCCGCAGCAGCCGCAGGTGCTTTTGGGTTTGAGGTCTTCTTCGATCAAGGGCAGCTCACCGGTCAGCGCCTGCGTCGGGATTTGCCGTGCAGCGGCGAGGCGCAGAACAGCAGGTGCCGGCAATGTCGCGGTTTTGGCGGTTTCCAGTTTGGTCAGCTGACGCTCGGTGAGGCTCACCAGCTTGGCCAGCTTTGGACGGCCCAGTTTACGCGCCTTTCGCACGGTTTTGAGACGTTGCGGGTCGATGGTGAGCGTGGTCATGAGCGTGGGGTACTGATGGAAATGCGACATTGTTTCATTGGCCGTACAGGTTGGTAGAGTTTTTCATTGGGGGCTTTCAACCTCCCAATAAGGTTCCTTGGTTTTTCCCGCACTTTAGTCGCTAAATTCGCCAAACTGAAGCAAGTCCGCCCCAACATCTGGCCCTGAACGAATAGAAATCGTAACAGTGTTTTTGGGAAGGACCTTTGCGTTTTCTATCGAGTAATCTTTTCGCCTCGCCTTTTCGCCCAATTGGTTGATGAGTTCGCGGGCTTCAGTTTGATCACCTTCCGCAATTTTCCTCACTCGGTCGGTTTGTGATCCTTGACCTGGGGCACGAAGTAGGGTCAGGACTCATAGCCAGTAAATAACGAGAGCTGCGAGGGCGATGGCGGACAGGAAGACCTTCGGGCATCTGTCGTATCGAGTTGCGACACGCCGCCAATCCTTCAACCTGCCGAACA
>Ga0189288_10098_pt1 | contig 98139 bp, 96 predicted proteins | sample UW105minimetaG_FD_130316 | JGI IMG/M metagenome (GOLD analysis project Ga0189288, IMG submission 130316) | Marine microbial communities from the Costa Rica Dome - UW105 mini metaG | ecosystem: Environmental > Aquatic > Marine > Oceanic > Photic zone | place: Costa Rica: the Eastern Pacific...
GCATGGTGCTTTGGAAGGTCTCGATCCCTTGGCAGAGGGCCGGATGAGCCTGGTTGTGCGTCTGTTCAAAGACTAAGCTGTACCTAGAAGAAAAAAGAAAAGGCGACCCGTTGGGGCCGCCTTTTTTAAGGTTTCACCGTGCAGACGGGGTGTTAGCCCAATGCGGTGCTGCAGCGACCACAGGTGCCGGCATGGGTGTGTTTGCCCACATCCGGCAGGATCTTCCAGCAGCGCTGGCACTTCTCGCCGTCGGCTTTTTCAAACACAACACCCACGCCTTCGATCTCGGGCATGCGGAAGGCATCTGGCGAGATCGGGTCGTTGCTTAGGGTGATGGCCGAGGTGATGCAGACATCTTCGAAATCCACCGACTTCAGTGCCGCCAGCATGTCGTCATCGCGCACATGCACAACTGGGGCCGCCTCAAGCGACGCGCCGATCACCTTATCGGTCCGCTGCACCTCAAGCGCTGCGGTGACAACACGACGGGCGCGGCGCACCTCGGCCCATTTGGCGGCCAGAGGTTCATCCAGCCAGTCTTTCGGCGTGTCGGGCATATCGATCAGATGTACCGAGCTGTCGTCGCCGGGGAACCGCTCAAGCCAGACCTCTTCCATTGTGAAGACGAGGATCGGCGCGAGCCATGTGGTCAGGCGGTGGAACAGGATGTCCAGAACCGTGCGGGCCGCATGGGCGCGGGGGCTTTCGCCATCGCAATAGAGCGCGTCTTTGCGAATGTCGAAATAGAAGGCCGACAGATCCACGGTGGCAAAGTTGAACACTGCCGAGAACACGCCCTGGAAATCAAACTCGGCATAGCCTTTGCGAACCTGATGATCCAGCTCGGCCAGACGATGCAGAACCCAACGCTCAAGCTCGGGCATATCCGCCGGGGCCACGCGATCTTCTTCCCGGAAATCCGCCAGCGATCCGAGCATATAGCGCATGGTGTTGCGCAGGCGGCGATAGCTGTCGGCCACACCTTTCAGGATCTCCGGGCCAATGCGCTGGTCCGCCATATAGTCGGTCTGCGCCACCCAGAGACGCAGGATATCCGCGCCATATTGCTTGACCACGGTCTCGGGCACGATGGTGTTGCCCAAGGATTTGGACATCTTGTTGCCCTTCTCATCCAACGTGAACCCGTGGGTGACAACGTTGCGATAAGGCGCGCGGCCGGTGGTGCCCACCGATTGCAGCAACGAGCTGTGGAACCAGCCGCGGTGCTGGTCGGTGCCTTCCATATAGACATCGGCGATGCCATCGTCGGTGCCGTCCTCGCGGTCGCGCAGCACAAAGGCATGGGTCGAGCCACTGTCGAACCAGACGTCCAACACGTCGAACACCTGATCATAGTCATCTGGGTTGGCGATACCGTCCAGCATCTTGGCCTTAAAGCCCTCTTCGTACCAGACATCCGCGCCATGCTCGTCAAAGGCCGCTTTGATACGGGCATTCAGGTCAGCATTGCGCAGCAGGAAATCTGGCGCGGTTGGCAGCGTGTCTTTCTTGGTAAAGCAGGTCAGCGGCACACCCCAGGCGCGCTGGCGTGACAGAACCCAGTCAGGGCGCGCTTCCATCATCGAATGCAGGCGGTTGCGCCCGGCCTGTGGCCACCATGTGACCTCTTGATCGATGGCGGTCAGCGCGCGGGCGCGGATGGTCTTGCCCAGCTTGTCCTGCCCGTCGCCAACCTCTTTGTCGACGCTGGCAAACCACTGCGGTGTGTTGCGGTAGATCACCGGCGCTTTGGAGCGCCAGCTGTGCGGATAGCTGTGCTTGACGCGGCCACGGGCGATGATGCCACCGGCCTCAACCAGCTTGGCAATCACGGCGTTGTTGGCTTTGCCCTCTTTGCCCTTGCGGTCGATGACCTGAAGCCCGGCGAAGAACGGCACATGCGACAGGAATTCCGATTCCTCGCCGACGTTATGCGTCATCCGGTCGATCCAGTTGCGCGCCACAAAGGCCTCATAGTCTTCCTGACCGTGGCTGGGGGCGGTGTGAACAAAGCCCGTCCCGGCATCATCGGTGACGTGATCGCCGTCGATCATCGGCACGTCGTAATCCCAGAAGCCCTCGGCCCCGTCGACGCCGTGGAAGGGGTGCGCACAGATCAGGCCGTCAAATTCACTGGCTGCCACATCGCGGACGCGGGTGAACTCGGTCACGCGCGATTTGCCAAGGCATTCCTCTGCCAGTGTATCGGCAAAGAGATAGAGGTCGCCCGGCGCGGTCCAGCTTTCTTCCTCGGTCGCATCCACACGGTAGAGGCCATAGGAAATGCCACCGCCGTAGGCCACGGCGCGGTTGGACGGGATGGTCCAAGGCGTGGTGGTCCAGATCACGACGCGCGCTTCGGCCAGATCGCCAGTGGCATTCTGGAACCGGAACGGCACCCAGATGGTGTGGCTCTGGTGGTCGTGATATTCGATTTCGGCCTCAGCCAGCGCGGTCTTTTCAACCGGCGACCACATCACAGGTTTTGACCCCTGATACAGCGTGCCATTCATGAGGAACTTCATGAACTCATCGGCAATCACCGCTTCGGCGTGATAGTTCATGGTCAGATAGGGATCGGCCCAGTTGCCGGTGATGCCCAGACGTTTGAACTCGTCCCGCTGAATGCCAACCCACTCATCGGCAAAGGCACGGCATTCGCGGCGGAAATCCACCACGTTGACGTCATCCTTGTTCTTGCCTTTTTTGCGGTATTTCTCTTCGATCTTCCATTCGATCGGCAGACCGTGACAATCCCAACCCGGCACATACCGCGCGTCATGGCCCATCATCTGATGGCTGCGAACAATCATGTCTTTGATGGTTTTGTTCAGCGCGTGGCCGATGTGCAGGTGGCCGTTGGCATAGGGCGGGCCATCGTGCAGCGTAAAGGGCGTGCGGCCCTCTTTTTCGCGCAGACGGTCATAGACCCCTATCTTTTCCCAGCGTTCAAGCCAGCTTGGCTCGCGCTTGGGCAGGCCGGCGCGCATCGGAAATGCGGTCTTGGGCAGGTTCAGGGTTTGTTTGTACTCGGGTGTGTTTTGTTCGGGCGTGTCGGCGCACATAAGGGGCGTCCTTGGATCAGTATCTATTCAGGAAATTGTGGGGCGGCGCGGCAGTCCAAACGCCTTGTCCCGGCGGCTCAAGCAGCGAGCGCCGGGCATATAATTCGAATAATGATCGCACGGTCATACATCTTAGAGCCGCTTATAGGCCTGCTTTGAAGGCGCGTCCAGTGGGGGAGGCTGCGCCAATCTGTCGGATGGGGGCCGCGCCGCGAGTGACTACATTAACAGGGAGCGTAAGGAGCCCGAAATGACCCACCCCATGGCCCGTTTTCCGATCAGCGATTACCAGATTTGCCGCGTGATGGACGCGTTTTACGCGCGGGTTCGGGCGCATCCCGAGCTGGGCAAAGTGTTTGGCAACCACATTGGCACCACAGATGCCGATTGGGACGCGCATATCGAGAAAATCACCAATTTCTGGCGCAACGCAATCCTGCGCGAACCGGTGTACAACGGCAATCCGATGCAGGTCCACATGCAGGCGCGCGATGTGCGTGTGGGGCATTTTGACCCCTGGCTTGGGTTGTTTGAGGAGGTATTGCGGAGCGAACTGCCCAAGGACCTCGCCGAGACCTGGCTGGCTCTCACCCATCGCATTGCGCGCGGGTTTAAAATTCAGCTGGCAGATCGCGACAATCCAAGCGGTATTCCCGCTTTGGTTTAAGGCAGGCTGGCGTCCTCGCGGTAAGCTGGGGGGCTGGCGTGTGTTGAAAAGTCATAAAATTGAAAAGCGAGCGGTGCGGCCTTGCGCTTGGCGAGGTGGCTTGCTTGCCGGAATGCTTTGGACTGCCTGCACCAGCGGGAGGAGTGGGCCGCGTGATGTGGGTGGTCTGCGTGTCTTGGCGGGCGGCGCTGGCTGGCGACTGACACGTATAAGGTATCTCTGGGTTCAGATCTGGCTGGCGATGCGACCTGGCGAATAGCTGGGTGACTGGCGTGCTGATGTCTGAACAAAGCAACCCATGGCGATAAGTCGCGTGAAATTCATGGATGCTAGGAAGGCTGGCTTGCAGTGAACTGGCTGGCGGTTGCTGGCGATGTTCAAGCTGCTGGCTTGCTGTCTTGAGACTGAACTTAGGGACCGTGGGTCGTGCCGTCAATAGGAAAAATGCAATAAAATCATATACTTGATTGATTTACTCGGGAATATCGCGCCTGTATTTCCTGACTATTTTTGTCATTTGGCTATCCCCTTAAAACCATTCAAAAACTGGTCGGGCCAGCATCAGCCACAAGATCGCCGCCACGGCAAAGAAGGCGGGAAAACCACAGGCGAACCAGATCCGGTACAGAAAAAAGTAGCGCGGGGGCAGCTCGGTGTCCGTCGCCACAGCCACCCGTGCCAGATCGCGCAGGCGAATCTGTATCCAGACCACCGGCAGCCAGAACAGGCCGGTGACCACGTAAAGGATCAAAGACAGCGCAATCCAGGGCTCGGTCAGGTCCCAGCCGAGCTCACGGGCCAAGAGATATCCGGTGATCGGCTGCACAACCACGGCGCTGGCGGTGAACAGCGTGTCCGCCACAACAACCACGCCCGCCGTATGCGCAATCAGGCGTGCATCGCGGGTGTGATGGGCCATCAGCATGAAAAAGGCGATGCCCGCGCCGGTGCCCAGCAGAACAGTGGCGCCAACAACATGCATCCAACGCAGGGCAAGCTCGTAGAGCATCAGCGGTCCTCCAGCAGGTGCGCTGTGACCAGCGCCAGCATTAGCGCCGGTCCGATTTTGGCCAGCGGCCCAAGAGGATCTGCCCAAAGATGCGGTGTCACCACCGTGCCCATCACCAGATAAATCGCGCTGACACCTGCCATGGAGAGTGCCGCTTTTTGCGCCCACGGGCGGTACAAAAGCGCTGCGGCAAGGAGGATGTCGATAGCAGACCAGACCAGAACCGAGAGTTTCGCCAGTCCTGCGTTCCAGCCAATATCAAGCAGGGTGCGCATGGCCGCAGGCAGGCTAAAAACCCCCATCAATCCCGAAAACCCCCAGAACAGAGCCAGTGTCGCAACGCAAAGTGGCATAAGCAGTGCAGCTCGGGCCTGAGCACGGTGTTCCGGGCCAAGCTGCACCTGTTCCAGGCTCTCTTCAAGTGTGGGGACAGCAGAGGCCAGACGGTTCCAATGCGCAGGGTCGCCGATTGGCGCATTTTTGAGCACGGCAATGGCTGTGCTGCGCAGGGGACTGCGCCACCCGAAGCGGCCAAGGAGATCAGCGGATTTGGCGGTAATGGGGATCATCCAACCGGGCAATGAGAAGGTGGCACGGGCTGGCGATAGACCAAGGGCACGCCGATGGGCGGCAATGATCTGCGGTAGACTTTGGGGATCGGGTTCCACAAGATCCAGCTGCTGACCCAGCAGATCATCGGTTTCAATGGCACGCAGAACCGCGGTGCAGATGTCGGCTGTCCCGACGCTTTGCAGTTTGGCTTCTGGCAACGCAAGGGGCTGAATGAGTGGCACAGAGGCGAGCATGCGGATCAAGGTGGTGCCGCCGTAGGCACTGCGCGCCAAAACCAGACCTGGCCGCAGGACCGTGGCCTCGGCCCCAGACGCCAGAAGCGCCATGTCACCCCGGGCTTTGCTGGCGAGGAAGGGGATCGGGCTGTCAGGGGAGGCCCCAACCGCCGAGATCTGCACCACACGTGTGTTCGACCTGCAGGCCGCTGTGCCCAGAGCAGCAAGCGCATGATGATGGAGCGCTTCAAGATCGGTGTCAGGCCCGTCCTGTAGGGCACCTGCGCAATTCACCACGGCATCAAAGCCTTGCAGCATGTGCCAGGCCTCGGGGGTGGTGGTTTGCGCCATGTCCAGAGTGAGGAACTCCACACCGGGCAGGCGGCGATGGGCCGCTCTGGGGCTCCGCCCGGCGCCTGTCACCCGATGGCCCGCGCGGCGCAGGGCTGTGACAACCTCAGCCCCAATCAATCCATAGGCCCCCAGAACCAGAACATGTTTCTCGGTCATTTTGCGCTCTCCTGACGACAGGACATCACGAAATTGGGGGCGGAACACTGTGGTGTTGTAGCGCGGCGGGAGGAGCGCAGGCTCCATTTCACACTGTTTGAGCTTGAAGACATTTGGGTGGCTTAGGATTTCTCCGACTGAAACAGGCCGCCCAGGGCGCTGCGGATGATGCCGCGCACCGAGGGGCGCTTGCCCTCGCCAAAGGGCAGGGGACGGCAGACCTCCATGGCGGCAACGCCAACACGGGCGGTGAGCGAGCCATTGACCAACCCCTCGCCAAACCGGCGTGAGAGTTTACCCAAAAGGCCGCCCCCCAGAAGCGGTTCCAGCATGTCATCGCCCACGGCAACCGCACCGGTGGCCACGAGATGGGACATGACTGCGCGGGTCAGGCGCCAGCTTCCCAGCGTGCCCGAACGCCCGCCGTAGATCTCGGCAATCCGGCGGATCATGCGCAGGTTGGCCGAGAGAGCCGTGACCACATCAACCAAGGCCAAAGGCACAAGCGCGGTCACGGTGGCCACCTGGCGCGCGGCCGCCTCAACTTCGGCACGTGCGGCCAGATCAAGCGGGGTCATCAACTCGGTCTCCGCCATAGCAATCTGCCCTGCGGCATCAAACACCTCATCGCGGCGGGACTTCAGGCGATCCCGGCCCCAGCTGGTGTCCTCGCGCCCGGCGTAGAGCGCCACCAGACTGTCATTAAAGCGGCGCGCGGCTTCGAGATCATCATTGGCAAGCGCGTCTTTGGCCTGATGCTGCAATTTATCCAAGCGAGACAGGCGGGCAAAGGTGGCGACCTCTTTTATGGCAATGGCCAGCGCGACAAGCACAAAGACCGCAATCAACCCGGTCACCGCCCAGCCGAGCAAGGGCGTGGCGGCGATCAGACTGGTGGTGTAATTCCACGCCGCGATGGACACCACCGCGCCCAGTACGGCCATAAGCAATCGCCAGAACCAGCGCGCCAGTGCCGAGGGTTTGCGCGCGGCCAGAACGGCGGCGGTGGCCATGGCTTTGCCTTGGGGGGCAGGCTCGGACAGCAGTTCAGGGACCGGCGAGGCCTCTGAGGGACTGGGGGCCGTTGTTGTGTCACTGTCCAGATCGATCAGAACCGGGCCTTTGGTCATGGTGCTTCCCATTGAAAATGAATGTCAGGCAGCCGCTCTTCATTGCGGCTGCCATCGGTGCGGTGGGTTTCAGTAAACCCGTGACGCTCGTAAAACCGCTGGGCGCCTGTGTTCTCGACAAAGGTCCAGAGGTCCAGCTTGCTGCGCTTGTCCATCGCGTCTAGCAATAGCGCCGAGCCAACGCCTTGGTTTTGTGCGGTTTCATCCACAAACAGGGCGTGGATGTAGTCCTCGTCGCGGGCCAGAAACCCCAGAACACGGGTGTCTTCTGCGACCATGACCCAGCCATAGTCGATCAAGCGTCCCATATGGGCGATGTCTTCGGCTGCGGTGTGCAGCAGCGGTTTCCAATCACGTGCCGCCACGGCCTGTGTGATCATCGCGCCAAGCTTGCCGGCATCGGTTGAACGGGCAGGGCGCAGGATCATAACTTGTCTCCAAACAAAAACTGGGCCGCGCGGTCGAGCCGAATATGGGGCGGGCCTTCGCCGGGGTGCAGCGTCAGAGGCGCGGGGGCGAAGTTCATCACCTGATAGTCCTGATCCAGCCAACCCTCGGCCCCCTGACGGGCAGGCCCCAGAAGATGCGCCGGGTCTTCGGGCAATTCGCCGGGGTAAAAGGCGGCCTGTTTGCCACTGTCCAGCAAGGTGCCGCGCACCACGTTCAGATCCCGCCCCTGATGGGTGACGCTTTGTTCGGTGGTGGCCCGCAGGCTGGCCAGCGCAAGCGCCTGGGTTTCCGCCCCGGCAAAGCGCGCCCGGTCGCGGGCCTCGCGGGTCATGGCCTCCATGATCGCCGACAGGCGTGCGTGCTGGGTGTGGTGCAGGTGATCGGCTTTGGTGGCGGCAAAGAGGATCTTTTCCACCCGCTTGCCCAGCAAAAGCTTGCTGAGCCACGCGTTTAAACCGGGACGATAGGCGGTAAGAATATCCGCCATGGTCTGGCGCAGATCCTCAACGGCACGGGGACCGGCATGGATCGCCCCCAAGGCGTCCACCAACACCACCTGACGGTCGATGCGCGAAAAATGATCGCGGAAGAAGGGTTTCACGACGCGGGACTTATAGGCCTCAAAACGGCGCTCCATTTCGCGGTAGAGCGAACGGCGCGGCGGGGTGCCCATGGGCGGCAGCGGGGCAAAGGTCAGCACGGGCGAGCCTTCGAGTTCACCGGGCAGCAGGAACCGCCCCGGGGAACAGTCGGAAAACCCGGCCTTGCGCGCCGCATGCAGTGCCTCTGTATAGGTCGCGGTCAGGGCGCGGGCGCGGGTCTCGTCAAAATCGGCATCGGCGGGTTCGGATTTCGCCATCTCGACATAGCCCGGACCCTCGGGGCGGCTCTCCATCCGCGTGAGCATCTGCGAGGACCAGTCGGCAAAAGATTTGTCGAGCAGGGCCAGATCCAACAGCCATTCACCGGGATAGTCGATGATATCCAGATGCACCGTGCGCGGGCCTTGGAACCCAGACAGCAACCCATTGGGGCGCAGTTTCAGCGAGAGGCGCAGCTCTGAGACCGCGCGGGTGCTGTCGGGCCACTGCGGTGTACGGGCGGTCAAGGCCCCCAGATGCGTTTCATAGTCAAAACGCGGCACCGTATCGTCGGGCTGGGGCTGAAGATAACTCGACAGAATGCGCCCCTCGGATTGGGCCACAAGCTGCGGCATGCGCCCGCGATCCAGAAGGTTGGCAACCAGCGAGGTGATGAACACGGTTTTACCGGCCCGCGCTAGGCCGGTGACGCCCAGACGAATGGTGGTTTCACCAAAGGCATCGGACAGCGTATCGGTCACATTGCCCAGACTTTGGGTCACCGAATTGGTCAATGTGCTGATCACCATAAAATGCCTTTCGTCTTTTTGATGCTGTGAACCTAAGCATTGAGGCCACACTTAGCTAGGGCAACAACAAGGGGGAATTGCACGTCTTGTGCTTCCCAAAACTAAGGTCATGGTGGCGGCATGAGTGTATTTAAACGCAACCCGGGATTCGCCCGGCTTTTCTTCGCCTCGTCTATTACCAATCTTGGTGACGGTGTTTCGGTTCTGGCCTTTCCATGGCTCGCCTCCCTGATCACCCGCGATCCCTTTCTGATTTCACTGGTTGGATTTGCCACGCGCCTGCCCTGGCTTTTGTTCACGCTGCCTGCGGGGGTGATCACCGACCGTGCAAATCGGCTGCGCCTGATTGTGAATGCCGATCTGCTGCGCTTTGTTCTGACGGCTTTGGTGGTTGGGGTGATCCTGGTGATCCCTGAATTTCCGCCCGCGCAGCCGGGCCTGTGGATTACCGCGCTGGCGGCCTTGGCCTTTTGTCTTGGCAGCGCAGAGGTCCTGCGGGACAACGCGGCGCAAACGCTGTTGCCCTCGATCGTGCGCAAAGAGGATCTTGAGGTCGCCAATGGGCGGCTCTGGACCATCGAACATATTATGGGCCATTTTGTGGGCCCGCCTTTGGCCGGTGTGCTGATTGCGCTGGCGCTGCCCTTGCCCTTTGCGCTCGACGCGGTCAGTTTTCTGGTGGCGGCGCTACTGATCCTGCGCATTCCCGTGACCCCGCGGGCCGCCCGGCCTCTGCGCAAACCCCGCGAAGAGGTGGCCGAGGCCTGGAGCTGGCTCAAGGCGCATCCGGTGATCCTGCGGTTGGCGGTGATGTTGGGTTTTATGAACCTGATCTCGATGATGAGCCTCACGCTGATCGTTCTGATTTCGCAGGACATTCTTGGACTAGATGCGGCCCAGCACGGCCTGCTTCTGGCCGTGGCGGCCTTTGGTGGAGTGGCCGGGGGACTATGGGGGCCGAAGGTTATTGGCTGGATGGGCAATCAGATCAGCCTCTTTGTGGCGATAGTGCTCATCGCGCTGGGCCTTGCCCTGATCGCGCTGACCAACCAGATCTGGGTCGTTGCCATCGCGCTGTTTGTCGAAAGCTTTGCTGCGCTTTTGTGGAACATCGTCACGGTGTCCTATCGTCAGCGTGTGATCCCCGATGATCTCCTGGGGCGGGTCAATTCGGTGTACCGTTTCTTTGGCTGGGGCGGTGCCCCCATCGGCGCCCTTCTGGCGGGAGTGATGGTCAGTGTGAGTGAGCCAGCGCTGGGCCGCGAGATGGCGCTGCGTCTGCCCTATATGCTGGGGGCGGGCGGTATGGGAGTGATCCTGATCTATGCGCTCAGACGCTTGCGGCTCTGAGCATCACAGGCTAAGCCCCGCCCATGCCCAGATACGCACTATTGGTAGAATATGATGGCCGCCCCTTTGCGGGGTGGCAGCGACAGAAAGATCAATCCTCGGTTCAGGGGGCGATTGAGGCTGCGCTGGCCAAGCTTGAAAAACGCGACCACACCATCGCCGCAGCGGGACGAACCGACGCCGGTGTGCATGGGCGCGGGCAGGTGGCCCATTGCGACATGGAAAAGGATTGGGATCCGTTCCGTCTGTCTGAGGCACTGAACTATCACCTCAAACCAAACCCGGTTGCCATTCTGCGCGCCGAACAGGTGGCGGATGACTGGCACGCGCGGTTCTCGGCCATGGAACGGCGCTATCTGTTCCGTCTGTTGACCCGCCGTGCGCCTGCAACGCTTGAAGAGGGACATGTCTGGCAAGTCAAACACGAGCTGGATGTTGAGGCCATGCGGGCCGGGGCACGTCATCTCATTGGCCACCATGATTTCACCACCTTCCGTAGTGTGATCTGTCAGGCGCAATCGCCGGTCAAAACCATGGACGAGATTTCGATTGAGGCGGTGCAGGGACCGGCAGGGATCGAGATTCAGTTCCGTTTGCGCGCCCGCAGTTTCCTGCACAATCAGGTGCGCTCTATTGTGGGTACTCTGGAACGGGTCGGTGCCGGGTCGTGGGACCCTGAGGATGTGCGCGACGCGCTTGAGGCCAAGGAACGTGGGGCCTGTGGGCCGGTGTGTCCACCCTTTGGGCTGTACCTAGACGGCGTTGGCTATCCTGACGATCCCTTTGTGTGAAAGGCGCATATGGCTGTGCCCCCGCGCGGTGAAACCGGCGGGGTGAGGCGCGAGTGCAGGGGATGAAAACGGCGGCCGCCTGATGCGGATCCTAAACAGGCTGTGCCAAAGCCTGTCTTTTTGAGGGGCTGACCCCCAAACGCCACTAGAATCGCGATTCCCGAACGGGCGGGACAGATCCTGTTTTCATTGGTACCGCGTCCGATCATGCGGTGGTTTCGCCAATAGAAAGTTGCGCAAACGGCCGCAGGTGGCGCAACCCTCTTGCTTTTCCCTGCATGCCCGATTAATGACGCGGCCATGACGAACAAAGCGACCCTCCGACGAGCCTGAGCTCTTCTTGTCCCCGTGCCAAATTGGCGCGGCCTGTGTCTTTGCGTCACCTATCTCACATTCAAAAACTTGACAGCCCCCAATGTGCTTGGCACCAATCGGGCTTCACCACTGAGGACAGCGTTATGATCCCTTCCGTTCTGCCCACTTACGCACGCGCGCCGTTGAATTTCGTCAAAGGCGAAGGCAGCTGGTTGATCGAGGCCGATGGCCGACGTTTTCTTGATCTGGGATCGGGCATTGCCGTGAATGTTTTGGGCCATGCCCATCCCGATCTGGTAGAGGCGCTGACCTCGCAGGCCAACAACCTGTGGCATGTTTCAAACCTCTATGAGATCCCACAACAGCAGGCGCTGGCCGACAAACTGGTCGACAAAAGCTTTGCCGACACCGTGTTTTTCACCAACTCCGGCACCGAGGCTTGTGAGCTGGCGGTCAAAATGGCACGGAAATACTGGTTTGATAAGGATCAGCCCAACCGGGTTGAGATCATCACCTATGAGGGCAGTTTCCACGGCCGGTCGTCAGCGGGAATCGCGGCGGCTGGGTCGGAGAAAATGACCAAGGGGTTTGGTCCGCTTCTACCTGGTTTTGTGCATCTGCCATGGGGCGATATTGAGGCCACAAAGGCGGCGATCACTGAAAACACCGCCGCGGTTCTGGTTGAACCTGTCCAAGGTGAAGGCGGCATTCGCCCCATGCCCGATGCCGATCTCAAAGCGCTGCGCGAGATCTGTGATGAGGCGGGCATTCTGCTGATCTTGGATGAGGTGCAATGTGGCGTCGGTCGGACCGGCCGTCTGTTTGCCCATGAATGGGCGGGCATCACACCGGATATCATGATGGTGGCCAAAGGTATCGGCGGGGGCTTTCCTCTGGGCGCAGTTCTGGCCACCGAAGAGGCGGCAAGCGGCATGACCGCAGGCACCCATGGCTCGACCTATGGCGGCAACCCCTTGGGCTGTGCCGTGGGCAATGCGGTCATGACCCATGTGGCGGACGACGAGTTTCTGGCAAGTGTGAATGCACGGGCTGGTCTGCTGCGGCAGAAACTAGAAAGCCTTGTCGCCTCGCACCCGGATGTCTTTGAAGAGGTGCGTGGCACCGGCCTTATGCTGGGTCTGCGCTGCAAAGCCTCTGTGCCCTGTGGCGATGTGGTGAAGGCAGGATATGACGCGCAGGTCATCACCGTGCCCGCTGCGGACAATGTTGTGCGCCTCTTGCCCGCATTGAACCTGACCGAAGAGGACATCGCCGAGGCGCTGACCCGTCTCGAGACCGCCGCCGCATCATTGGAACAGCAACCGGCCTAAGTTGCCTCTAGTCCATCATTTTCCGGGGGTGAGCCGCAGGCTCTGGGGGCCTCGCCCCCTAGCCCCCCTTTCAGAAAAGACACCGATATGAACCATTTTCTCGACATCCACAAAACCGACAAAGCCGAGTTGCGGCAGATCATCGACAGCGCAGCAGCGATGAAGTCAAAGCGGCTGGGCCGCCCCAAGGCGGCGCCCGACGATGAGCTGCCGCTCAAAGACCGTATGGTTGCGCTGATTTTTGAAAAACCCTCGACCCGGACCCGAGTCTCCTTTGACGTTGGGGTGCGCCAGATGGGTGGCCAGACCATGGTGCTGTCGGGCAGTGACATGCAGCTGGGCCATGGCGAAACCATCGCCGACACCGCGCGGGTTTTGTCGCGGTATGTCGATATGATCATGATCCGCACCTTTGACGAAGCGGTTCTGGAAGAGATGGCGGAATATGCCAGCGTGCCGGTGATCAACGGCCTAACCGACCGCACCCACCCCTGCCAGATCATGGCGGATGTTCAGACCTATGAAGAGCACCGGGGCCCGATTGCGGGCAAAAAAGTGGTTTGGGCCGGGGACGGCAACAATGTCTGCGCCTCGTTCCTGCATGCGGCGGGTCAGTTTGGCTTTGATCTGACTTTCACCGGTCCGGTGCAGCTTGACCCTGAGATGGAATTTGTGGGTTTTGCCCGCAATCAAGGGGTGAATGTCACCATTGAACGCGATGCCTTTAAGGCGGTTGAGGGCGCGGATCTGATTGTCGCGGACACCTGGGTGTCGATGCATGATGCGCAATCCGCGAAAGAGCGGCGGCACAATATGCTGCGCCCTTATCAGGTGAACCAAAAGCTGATGGAAGCGGCCAAGCCGGACGCGTTGTTTATGCATTGCCTGCCCGCGCACCGCGAAGAAGAGGTCACTTCTGAGGTGATGGATGGACCAAACTCGGTGATCTGGGACGAGGCAGAGAACCGTCTGCACGCCCAGAAGGCCGTGATGCGCTGGTGCCTCGGCACCTAATCTGATCAAAAAGAAAGAGGGGAACAGGGCCCCTCTTTTTTATTTCTGTGACCTCAATCAGGTCTGGATCTGGACTTAAAATACAACCCGCGCAAACCAAGCCACCGTGGTGAGCCAAAACAGCGGCACAAACGTCAAGATAACCGCCCAAATCACGGGCTCTGTCGGGTTGCGGCGCGCAGCACGCCGTTCAAACCGTGCACCGTGTTGATACGGGGCCATGGCAAACCGGCCATTTTGCTCGGGGGACGAAGCGGGCAGCGATGTCGTCATAAAACGCCTTTCTAGCAGGGGAATTGCCCCTACTTTTTGACAGACGAATCTTAAAAACTGCCAAAAATTAGCGAGATCTCGGTTTGGCGCGCAGGGTTGGGTCGGCTTGGGTTGGGTCTTCGGGCCAGGGGTGGCGCGGGTATTTGGCGCGCATGTCTTTGCGCACATCCGCGTAAGACCCAGACCAGAACCCGGGCAGGTCCATGGTGGTCTGAACCGGACGTTGTGCGGGGGAAAGGAGCGTGACGCGCAGCGGGGTTTTCCCCACCATCGGGTGGGTGGTCTGGCCAAACAATTCTTGCAGGCGCAGCGAGATTTCCGGATGTTCACCTGAGTAATCAATCGGGGTTTGGCGCCCCAGCGGCGTGGTGAAATGGGCCGGGATTGCGCTGTCGAGCTGTTGCATCTGCCCCCAGTCCAACCGCGCGCGCAGCGCGGGAAGCAGGTCAAATTTTTTCCACCCTTCTGCGGTTTTTACTCCTGAGAGATAGGGCAAGAGCCAGTCGTCTATTGTCTCCATCAGTGCTTCGGGAGACATGTCGGGCAGGTCCATGCCCGCCTCGCGCCCCAGTGCCACGCGGGCGCAAAACCGGCGGGCGGCCTCTGACAGCGTGATGCCCAGATCGCGCACGCCGTCCAACATGGCTTCGGCCACCGCGTCATCGGGGGCGTCTTTCCAGATCCGGTCGTCCAGCGGGATGGCGCCAAACTTTTCCTGTCTACGGGCGACAACACGGCGGTCCCGTTTGGACCAGGCACAGCTGTCGTGCCAGCTGATTTGCTCCTCAAACAGGCCGCGCAGCTCGCCAGCCGAAATGGCAATCGCCTGCCGAATCTTGGCCTCACGCGGGTTGCCATCTGTATCTGTCACCACAATCAGGCGTTGACTGGCGAGCGGGTCGGCATCATCCAAACTGGCGCCTTTGCCCCCGGAGAGCTGAAACCGGGGGGTATCGCCCTTGCGGCGCAAACCAATGCGGTCAGGATAGGCCAGTGCGGCCATCTCTGCGGCGGAGTACCCCGCAGATTGTTCTGATTTCACCACCGATCTCAGGCGCTTGGCCTCGGATTTGATCCGTTCCAGCGCGGCGCGATTGACACCAAATGGGCGTTCGGACGTGAAACGGCGCAGGTCGGTGAGCGCCTCAAGACGATAGGTGAGGTCTGTGGATGAATTTGTGAGCGGGTCCCGATCCGACAAAAGCGCGGCAAGTTTCGCCGCCTCAGATCCGGAAAGGGATAGCATATGTGCAAGACGAGGGTGCAGAGGCAGGCGGGCCAGTTTCTGACCGTGATCGGTGATCCGGCCGCTGGCATCCAATGCGCCCAACATCTGCAACAGCGCCGTGGCCTCGGAAAAAGTGCCGTCAGGTGGCGGGGTTAGAAAGGGCAGGTCTCCGGGGCCCGCGCCCCAGAGCGCCAGTTCAAGCGCCAGCCCAGACAGGTCTGCGGCCTCGATCTCGGCAGGGGGATAGGCCTGTAATGCGCCTTCTTCGCCTTTTGTCCACAGGCGATAGGCCACACCGGGGGCCACACGCCCTGCGCGACCGGCCCGCTGGGTGGCTTCGGCTTTGGTGACCTTTTCGGTGACGAGGCGCGACATGCCCGAACCGGGATCAAAGCGCGCGCGACGGGCTTTGCCACCGTCGACGACAACCCGGATGTCTTCAATGGTCAGCGAGGTTTCGGCAATGCTTGTCGCAAGCACCAATTTCCTTCCGTCTGTTTCGGGGCGGATGGCTGCACGTTGCGCCGAAAGCTCCATCGCGCCAAACAGCGGCCGCAGATTGATGTCTTTGGGCAGGCGGGATTTCAGCAATCCCTCCACCCGCCGGATTTCACCTTCGCCGGGCAGAAAGGCCAGAATGCCGCCTTCAGTTTCCTGAGCCGCCTGCAAGATCAGATCGGCCATGGCCTCGTCAAAGCGGGCCCGTTTCGGCAAGGGCGCGGGCAGCCATTTGGTGTCGACGGGAAAGGACCGGCCCTCAGAGGTGACAATGGGGGCCTCCATCAAAGCGGCCACGGGACCGGCATCAAGGGTGGCAGACATAGCCAGCAGGATCAGATCCTCGCGCAGGGCGCCGGCAATCTCCAGACAGAGCGCCAGACCCAGATCGGCGTTCAGCGACCGTTCGTGAAATTCATCAAACAGCACCGCGCCCACACCGGACAATTCGGGATCGGACTGGATCATGCGGGTCAGAATGCCTTCGGTGACCACTTCGATCCGGGTGTGTTTCGAGACCTTGCTTTCGCCGCGAATGCGGTAGCCCACGGTCTCGCCCGTGGTTTCCCCAAGGCTCTCAGCCAGACGCTGGGCGGCGGCGCGCGCGGCCAACCGACGGGGTTCCAGCATGATGATCTTGCCCGTGGTCAATCCAGCCTCGAGCAGGGCCAGCGGCACCTTGGTGGTTTTACCGGCACCGGGCGGGGCCTGAAGCACAGCGCGCCCCGCAGAGCGCAGGGCGTCGAGAAGCGCGGGCAGGGCGCTGTCTATGGGCAATGTTTGGGTCACGCGCCCCTTATCCACAGGAGCGAAGAGGGCGCAAGGGGCGCGTGAGGCGAGAGAGCGCAAGTGTGGGGTTTAGGCGAACATGTCCAACCACTGATCAAGGGTGTGTACGGCACCGAAATGCGGCGCGGCGTTGACGATGATATCATCCTCCTGCACCAGATCGCCCTGCACCGTGATGGTGCCCAGCACATCCTGATCATGCGCGCCGCCATTGCCGCCCTGATCCGAAATCACGGTGATCAGGGTAAAGTCGTCGACGCCGTCATTGTCACTGTCGAGATGTTCCACAGCCCCCACCGCAACGGTATGGCCAATCAGCTGAATTTGGTCACCGTCCTCTAGAGAGAAATCGGTGATGGTGTCATCGCCAATGCCATCCACCCAGTGATCGTGCAGATTGTCGTTTTCACCGGCGACACCTGCCCAGTTGATCATGCCATTGTCTTTCGTGTGTTTGCGCACGATCTCTTCGGTGGCATTGATATCCACCTGAAAGACAAAATCATCCGCGCCACCGCCCCCGGTGAGAATATCATCGGCATCTTCATAGGGCTGGTCCGCGAAGTATAGCGGCGCATCGGGATCTTGGGCGATGGTCACCTCACCCGCATCCGAGCGGGAAATGATCGAGTCATCCTCATCCGTCCCCACAACCGTGTCATTGCCAAAGCGTGACGTGAGCTGATTGTCCAATTCAAAGTCATGACGCATCAGGTGTTTGTTGCCGCTGATGTTGACTTTGAAGTCGGCGGTGCCGTCCCCGTCGCTGTCGATTTCCAGCTTGTTGTTGGCAAAGCGCACCGCCTCGTGGCCGCCGGTGAAATTGGCCATGCCGATATAGGTCAATGTGCCAAAATCGGTGAGGCTGATCAGATCTTCGCCGCTGGCAAAGCCTTTGACAAAGTCGATCTGCCCATCGTCCACGCCACTGTCGCCCTGATTGAAGATCACAACATCGCGTTCATCATCGCGGTCCCACAGGCGGATGTGATCGGCCTCGGCCCCGCCCAGAATGGTGTCGCTGCCTTCTCCGGCGTGGATGTGATCGCGGCCAATGCCGCCATCGATCAAGTCTTCGCCAGCCCCGCCATAGAGCTTGTCCCCATCGTGGCCGCCGATGATCTCATCGTTGCCATCTCCGCCGGAAATGGTGTCTTCGTCCATTCCACCGATCAGCACGTCATCGCCGTCATGACCATAGAGTTTGTCAAATCCGGCCCCGCCGAGGATCATGTCGTTGCCGTCATGGCCGCCCAGTTTGTCATTGCCATCTCCGCCGTCGATCTGGTCATCACCCTCTCCGCCCCAGGCGCGGTCGTGTCCGTCACCTGCGGTCAGGATGTCGTCGCCGTCATGTCCGGCCAACGTGTCATCGCCGGTGCCGCCGTCAACAGTGTCATTGCCATCGCCGCCCCAGAGCTTGTCATTGCCTGCACCGCCCGACATGTCGTCGTCCCCATCGTGGCCGCCCAGACGGTCGTGCCCGTCGCCGCCATCTAGTGTGTCATCGCCATCATGCCCCCAGAGCCGGTCATTGCCCGCATCGCCCGAGATTTTGTCGTTGCCGTCGCCGCCCGAGGCCCGGTCGTCCCCGTCGCCGCCGGTGATGTCGTCGTCGCCGTCCTGACCGCTGAGACGGTCATCTCCGTCGCCACCGTCAATGACATCATTGCCATCGCCCCCCCAGGCGCGGTCCATGCCGTCGTCGCCCATCAAGGTGTCATTGCCGGTTCCGCCGCCGAGCTTGTCATTGCCCGCTCCGCCATCCATGGCATCGTCGCCGTCGTGGCCCCAGATGCGGTCATGGCCGTCGCCGCCCAGAGCAACATCATTGCCATCCCCTAGCATCACACGGTCATCCCCTGCGCCCGCATCCACGGTGTCGTCGCCCTCTTTGGCGATCACCTTGTCATTGCCTGCTCCGGCCAGAAACAGCTCATTGGCGGCATCAGAGAGCGGGTTGGAGTAATCTCCGCTGCGCAGCACATCATTACCATCGGTGCCAAATTTGATGGTGTCGCCGTTGAGAAAGTGGTTCAACCATCCCGCGATGTCGGTCACTTTTTCATTGGCCTTGCCGTCTTCGTTCACAAAACGTGTGCCATCATTGGCAAAGCCGATGTGATAAATGGCGTCGATGACCGTGTTGATCAGGTTTTTGCCCTGAAAGCGCAGCGCGCCACCGTCGTTCTGCACCAGATGAAACCCGGTTTCGACCCGGCCTGCGTCATCGCCATGGGCGGCGGTGAACGTGGCAAGGCGGTCGGCATCGCTGCGGATATAGCTGCTGATGGCCAGCACATCATCGGGGCTGATTTGCCCATCTTCATTGAGGGAAAGCGCGGTGATGGCCTCGGCAATCAGGCCATTGATCGCCTCGGCGGCCTGCGCGCCGGCCTCGATATCTGCGGCAGAGGCATTGACCGCGAGGCCGGGGTCCGTGCGGATCAGATCTGCGATGCGGTTCAGAGTGTCGAGAAAGGTCGCCATTGCACATATCCTTGCGATTTGGTGGTGGCCAATGGGGAATTGAGCCGAAAACAAGGATTGAATCGGTGCGAAATGCGGCAAGAATGTGGCGGTGCGCGCACTACCTATGCGCGATTATTAACGGATTTTAATCAAGTTCCCCTGCGGCGGCGGGGCCACTGGACAAGTGCCTGTTTGGCGGGGCACAAATACCTTCGGACCACGGGGGGAGTGCGGTGCGCGACATGACAGATTTTAACGAAATGGCGGAACAGATCCTTGCCGGAAACCGCCGGGCGCTGGCACGTGCCATCACGCTGGTGGAAAGCGGACGGGAGGATCACCGGACGCAGGCGCTGGAATTGCTCGACACTCTGCGCGGTCACGGACGTCAGGCGCTGCGCATTGGTTTGTCCGGCACGCCCGGTGTCGGCAAATCCACCTTTATCGAGAGTTTTGGCTGTCTGTTGACAGGGCAGGGCCTGCGGGTGGCCGTTCTGGCCGTTGATCCAAGTTCGGCGCGGTCGGGTGGCTCGATCCTGGGCGACAAAACCCGGATGGAACGTCTTAGCCGGGACCGCAATGCCTTTATCCGGCCTTCTCCTTCACAAACCCAATTGGGGGGCGTGGCACGGCGCACCCGTGAGGCGATTGATCTTTGTGAAGCCGCAGGCTTTGACGTGATCCTGATCGAAACCGTGGGGGTCGGGCAGTCCGAGACAATGGTCGCGGAAATGTCCGACCTGTTCCTGCTGCTGCTGGCACCGGCGGGCGGCGATGAGCTTCAAGGCGTCAAACGCGGCATTATGGAGATGGCGGATATTCTGATCATCAACAAAGCCGACGGCGATCTGAAGACCACGGCCATGCGCACCTGCGCCGATTATTCAGGCGCGCTGCGTCTCTTGCGCAAACGCGCCTATGACCCGGACACCTTCCCTAAGGCCATGACTGTCTCCGCGTTGGAAGAGAATGGCTTGGACGCGGCCTGGAGTGAGATGCAGGAACTGACGGACTGGCGCCGCAGCGAGGGGCATTTCGAATCGCGCCGCGTGGCGCAGGCGCGCTATTGGTTTGAGGCCGAAGTGCGCGATCGTTTGCTGGCGCGTTTGAACCAGGAACCGATGCGCGGCGCGATGAAATCCATGGCACAACAGGTCGAATCGGGGGATGTGTCGCCCTCTCAGGCCGCTGAACAGCTGTTGACCGTCTATATGGGGCGCTGAAGGGCATATTTTTCGGCTTGGTCCCGAGATTCAGCCGCCAGATCTCTGGGTCGGGCTTGACGCTAATCCCCCGCAGGCGTATAGCCCTGCGAACGAGATTCCGGGCGCCCCGCGTGGCGCCCTTTGATGTTAGCCTGCGGACTTCGGTCCGGGGCGGAGATTGGCAAGGCCCATCCTTGCCCGCAAGATGAGGATGACCCTATGTCGCGTGTATGCGAACTGACCGGTAAAGGCCCGATGGTGGGCAACAATGTTAGCCACGCCAACAACAAAACCAAGCGTCGCTTTCTGCCGAACTTGAACGACGTAACCCTGCAGTCCGAGACTCTGGGCCGTGGCATCAAACTGCGCATTTCGGCGCACGCCCTGCGTTCGGTTGACCACCGTGGTGGTCTGGACAAGTTCCTGGCGAAAGCAAAAGACACCGAGCTGAGCGCAACTGCTCTGAAGGTGAAAAAAGAGATCGCAAAAGCTCAGGCAGCCGCCTAAGTTTTTCTGAGATCATCTGATCCGAACAGCCCTGCGACGTTGCCGTCGCGGGGCTGTTTGCTTTTCGGGGTTTTGGTTTCGAAATCTCAGGCGTATAGATTTCCGTGATGTCCGTCCTGTTGCGATCTCTGAGCGGCCTGTTCCTGGCCATGATCCTGACAGCCACCAGCCTGACCATGGCGGTGGCACGTGGACAGACTTTGCCTGTCGATCAGATTGTGATCTGTCATGGCATGGGTGTGGCCACCGTTCTGGTGGATGCCGAGGGCAACCCGACAGGGCCCGCACATCTTTGTCCCGAGAGTGCGCTGTCGCTGTTTGCGGCTGTCACCGACCTGCCGCCCTCTCCAATGCCCCATGGCGTCTGGTATCGGACCCAGACCGAATGGACCTCTGTTCAGATCACAGGGCGCGACGAGCCTGCGGCCACCGCACGTGGGCCGCCGTTGATGGTGTGACTTTCCACCCTTCAACTGACTGACAGATAGGACATACCAAAATGAAATTTGCGACTCTTTTCGCGGGTGCGGCTGTAGCTGCGCTGATGGGTTCGGCTGCGATGGCCGAGGTTGTGGTCAAAGACGCCTATGCGCGGGCGGCGGGCAAAGCTGCCAAAGCGGGCGCGGCCTTTATGATGATCGAAAACACCGGGAATGCGGATGACCGTCTTGTCTCGGTGTCCTCTGACGTGGCGCACCGCACCGAGCTGCACACCCACAAAGATCTGGGCGACGGCGTGATGAAGATGATGCACGTCGAAGAGGGCTTTGTGATCCCGGCGGGCGGCATGCATATGCTCAAGCGTGGCGGCGACCATGTGATGTTCATGGGCCTCAAGCGCAGCCTGAACGACGGCGACACCGTGAGCGTGACCTTCACCTTTGAAAAGGCGGGCGAGCAGGTTGTTGAGATCCCCGTTGATCTCAAGCGTCAGGATGCCCATGGCGGCATGAAGCACGGCAACTGAGCTTTGCGTTTAAAGTAGACATGAGGCGGGGGAAACCCCGCCTTTTTCATGCCTATCCGGCGGTTTTGCGCATCAGGGCCTCAATGGGGCCGCGTTTGAACCAGCGCGCCCAAACCCAGGCGTAAAGCGTTGCAAGCGCACAAAAGATCAAAGATGCGGTGACCGATTGCGCAAGGCTCTGACCGCCCAGCATCCCCAAGGCCTCAAGCGTGCCCATGCCCAACACAATATGCGCCACATAAAGTGTCAGCGTCTGTCGCCCGGCGGGGGTTATCGTCTGCAACAGGTTCAACCGCCGCAGTGCTGGGGCCACCAGAAGGCTGACACCAATCACACCACAGGCCGCGCCAATTCCGGCCAGTGTATAAAGTGGCATGGGCGGAATGGGGGATGTTGTCGCCAGATCCGCCAGTTCGGGGTCCAGTGCGGCAAAGATCGGGGACAACAGGGTGCTGAGCAGTTCGGCCAGCCCCAGCGCACAGGCTCCGCCGATGGCAAGCGCCGCCTGAACGCGCCGCCGCGACAGGGGCAGGCGGCCGAGCGCAATACCAAACAGTAAAAAGCCCAGCCAGGGAATGACGGGGTGCCATCCGTTGAAGAACAGATTGCGAAGAAAGCCGGTGAGTGTCCAGAACCCGGAATAGCTGTAACTGGCCCAGTCCCACCCGGCCTCATAGTTCAGGGTCAGAATCATGACGCAAAACAGCAGGTTCAGCGCCACCACAGTGCTGATCAGCGCGCGGCTACCCAAAGGTAAGAGTAAGACGCCAAACAGGAAATAGGCTGCATAATAGTGCAGAATATCGGCGTCGAAGATGGTCATGTTCAACAGTCCAAGCACCATCAGAAACAGGGCGCGTTTGAGGGTGACATGGAGTGTCCGGTCCAGACCCCGCGCCCCGGCCAGCCCAAGCCCAACCCCGGCCAGCACCACAAAGGTCGCTGCGGCACGCCCCTCAAGCGCGGCGGTGAACCCGGCCAGACCCCCTGTGTCCGCGTCGGTGACCATGACGACTTTGAAATTGACGATAACCATGCCAACAAAGGCCAGAAACCGCGCGAGGTCGAGCCCCTCAAGCCGAGACGTCTGTGACATGCCTTACACCTGCTCCGCGACCCACTGAGGTACAATTTCCGAGGCTGGTCCGATCAGGTGGCGGGTGAAGGCGCCGGACACATCGGTGGAATTCAGGTTCAGCTCAACCGTATCTGCGCCCGCATAGCGCGCCTCTTGCACAAAGCCGGCTGCGGGATAGACCTGCCCCGAGGTGCCGATGGCAGCGAAGACCGTACAGCCCGCGAGGTGCTCGGCGATTTCATCCATGAAATAGGGCATTTCGCCAAACCAGACGATGTCGGGCCGCCCCTGAGGTGCCCCACATGACGGGCAGATCTGTCCGGGGGTCATTTCCAGCGGCGCGGGCCAGCGATGGTCACAGCTGGCACAGAGCGCACCTGCCAGCGCGCCATGCATGTGGATCACCGAAGACCCCGCCTTTTCATGCAGCCCATCCACGTTTTGGGTGACAATCACCACCTGGCCATCAAACTCGCGTTGCAGGCGGGACAGGGCGCGATGGGCGTCATTGGGGGTGGCCTCGGCGGCCTGAGCGCGGCGGGCGTTGTAAAAATCATGCACCAGCTGGGGATTGCGAGCAAAGCCCTCGGGCGTCGCGACATCTTCGATGCGATGCTGCGCCCAAAGCCCGCCCTCATCGCGAAAGGTGCCAAGACCGCTTTCCGCAGATAGGCCCGCCCCGGTCAGAATGACAATCTTCTCCATCTCCGCCCCCCTTGTTGTCGCGCGCACTCGCGCGTAGTCAGAGGTATGACCCATCGCATCCTCTTCGTCTGTCTTGGAAATATATGTCGCTCTCCCTCGGCCGAAGGGGTGGTGCGTCAGATGGCAGCCAAGCGTGGTCTGGATGTCACGCTGGACAGCGCGGGCACCGGAGCCTGGCACGCCGGTGAGCCGCCCTATGGCCCAATGCAAGCGGCGGCGGCGCGGCGGGGGTATGATCTGTCAGATTTGCGCGCGCGTCAGGTCACCAAAGGTGATTTTGACGCTTTTGATCTGATCATCGCCATGGACGCAGACAATCTCGCCAATCTCACGCGGATGGCGAAGGGGCGCGGTCAGGGGGCCGGACTGGCGCTGTTCACCGATTACGCGCCACAGACCGGGGCCGACCATGTGCCGGACCCCTATTACACCCGCGATTTTGACGGCACGCTGGATCTGGTTGAGATCTGCGCCGCCGGGCTGCTGGATCAGCTGGCGTAAATCGCTTTGGCGACGCCCCAGGTCACAGGCAGGGCCAACACAAAGCCTACGGCCGCCGCCGCGAGAATGGGAATGAGAGTGTCGTGTCCCATCACCAACACGGCGATGATACAAGAACCGGCCAAACTGGTGCCGATCAGCGAATAGAGCATACCTGCAAGGCGAAGCATCTGGGCCTCCTGTGAGTTTCTAAAGGAACCCTACCGTTTGGCGTTTGCCGTAGCTTTGATCTGCATCAGCCCACTGTGTGATCCATGACCCTGCGTGACTCTTGTCCCTTCCGTGACGCCGCGTTAGGAGGGCAAAAAGATTGAGTTTCAACGGATTGAAAATGCTGAGAGCGCTGTTTGGCCCGATTTGCCTGTTGGCTTTGGCGGGATGTGACACCCTCGAGCGTATGTCTGCTCAGGTGGCGCAAAACGCCGAACCCGAAGTGTCCTGCCGCACGCGCCCCGATGGCTGTGCGTTTGATCAGGGCACCCTGCGCGTTGACCCGGAGCCGCGGGTGCTCCCGCGCCGGTCGTATCAGTTTTTCCCCACTGCGGACGAGCTCAACTTCACAGATGCTAGGGGCCGTCGCTGGGTGGCGCCGAAAGGCACGCTGACGGACGGAGCCTCGATCCCCGAGATCTTTGTCGCCATTGTGGGTCAGCCCACCGCGCCGGAATATATCCATGCGGCGGCGGTACATGACGCTTATTGTGGGGTCGGCAATGAGACCGGCCTGCGCTTTCATGATGGACGATGGGAAGACGTGCACCGCATGTTCTACGACGGGTTGATCACCGGAGGCACACCTCCGCTGCGCGCCAAAGTGATGTATGCGGCGGTCTGGCTGGGCGGGCCGCGCTGGAACACGCATCGAGACCTGCGGCATCTCTCTGTGGGTGACAAACAAGACGCCATGCGCCGCGTAAAGCTCTTTATCGAAGACAACGACCCGCCGTTGCCTGCTCTGGTGGCCTTCCTTGAAGCACAGGAGAAGGGGATGCAGGCGCAGGCCTCTGGTGGGGATGAAGAAGAGCAGCAAAGCGAGGTGTCTCCGGAAACACCCCCCAGTGCAGGAGGGGAGTTACCCCCCGACCCAACCCCGCCCGGCGGAGGTGGAGGCATCGACCCACCACTCGATCCCCCCTATCTGGATCCCGATCCGCCGGGGGCTGTATTGTAGATGAACTAATTAGCCAAACAGCAAAGAGCGTTGCGTACTGCTGATGCTCTGATCCGGCACCTGTGAGGCAAGGCTAGATTGCCAACGCCAGAAGCATTCTTGGTGTTTAGTCATCGGGTAGATCAATCACTTGGTGGACTGAGAGAACTTTGTAAACGATCGCCTTTTCACCGCGAAGCTGTACCGATACGTCTACACTGAAGGCCTTTTTGTATATGTTCTCGTCGGGTTCTCTTATTTCGTGCTTGATTTTATTTTCTGCAAGCTCAGATGCATACATTATCGGAAGGTCGTGCTCGGAAATCGACCTAATCACAGCCCGTTCTCCGCTACGCTTTTCGATAGGTGCATTGCCGATGTCAGAGCGCGTGAAATACATGAGAACCCGCTCGTGGATCTTCTCGGAAGATTGCTCGAGTCTTTTATACTCTCCTTCGATAGTTTTGCTGATTTCAGTGGCATCGTTTGTTGTGAACTTAAATGCTGCTTTGATCTGTCGTTTGCCATCTTCAAAGGTCGCGGCCTCTAACAATTGACTGGCATTAGGATCTGCAGCCACAGCTTGAACGGTGTCAGTAAATACCTTTAAGTCAGATTTGGTGGTGCCCTCTGGAACAAAGCCGTTCTTGAGCTTTGTAAGGCGTTCGGCCCAAGAGTTTACAAAATCAACGGCTTGCCCCAATTGTTCCGTACTTGCTGCGATTGCAGGGAAGGCGGTTGCTACGACGGGCATAACGTCAGCGACAATGGAGCCAGAACGTACTTCGGTAATATAGAGTTCGGCTTCTGAATCCAGTCCTTTGCTTTCAAGGGATTTTTTGTACTCGGATGCCAATGATGTGAAGCTGTTAACAAAAGCATTGAGTTCAATCGGCTGGCTGTTGTCAATTGTCAGTGTGAGAACAACACTTGATTGCTCAAAGTGCTCTCTCGAAACTATTCCATTCATTTGTCTATTCTTTCCAAGTTAAATTGAATTTATATTGAATACATCGGGGCGAAAATCAACGAGATTGGCTCACTAGTCATGCAGTGAGATTTTTGGAAAAGGATGGGTGGATCAAATAACAAAGATGTTGATGCAAAGAAAAAACCCGGCGCTTGGCCGGGTTTTCTTTTAGTTGTCCATTTTGAGCGCCGAGATAAAGGCCTCTTGCGGGATGTCGACCTTGCCGAATTGCCGCATCTTTTTCTTACCGGCCTTCTGTTTCTCCAGAAGCTTTTTCTTCCGGGTGGCGTCGCCGCCGTAACATTTCGCGGTCACGTCCTTGCGCATCGCCGAGAGAGTTTCGCGGGCAATCACCTTGCCGCCGATCGCCGCCTGAATCGGGATTTTGAACATGTGGCGCGGGATCAGATCCTTAAGCTTTTCACACATGGCGCGGCCTCGAGTTTCGGCCCGGTCGCGGTGTACCATGGTCGAGAGCGCATCCACAGGTTCGTCGTTCACAAGGACCGACATCTTGACCAGACTGTCTTCGCGGTACTCTTCCATCTGGTAATCAAACGAGGCATAGCCCTTGGTCACCGATTTCAGACGGTCGTAGAAGTCAAACACGACTTCGTTCAGCGGCAGGTCATAGACCGCCATGGCGCGTGAGCCCGCATAGGTCAGATCAAGCTGAATGCCGCGACGATCCTGACAGAGCTTCAGCACATCGCCCAGATACTCATCAGGCACCATGATGGTGGCTTTGATGCGCGGCTCTTCCAGATGGTCGATGGTGGACGGGTCGGGCATGTCGGCCGGGTTGTGCAGATCGATCATGGTCCCGTCTTTCAGATAGACGTGATAGATCACCGACGGCGCGGTGGTGATCAGATCGATGTTGTATTCGCGTTCAATCCGGTCGCGGATCACTTCAAGGTGAAGCAGACCAAGGAAGCCACAGCGGAAGCCAAAGCCAAGTGCCGCCGAGGTCTCCATCTCATACGAGAAGGAGGCGTCATTCAGCGCCAGCTTTTCAATCGCTGTGCGCATGTCTTCAAACTCGGCGGTGTCGACCGGGAACAGACCACAGAACACCACAGGCTGGGCGGGTTTAAAGCCATCCAGCGCGGTTTCCGTGCGGCGTTTGTCATGGGTGATGGTGTCACCCACGCGGGTGTCGCGCACCTGTTTGATCGAGGCGGTCAGGAAGCCGATCTCGCCGGGACCAAGAACGTCGATGTTTTCCATCTGCGGACGGAAGACACCAATGCGGTCGACACTATAGCGCGCGTCGGTCTGCATCATGCGGATGATGTCACCCTTTTTCAGCTGACCGTCCATGACGCGCACCAGAACAACAACGCCCAGATAGGGGTCGTACCAGCTGTCAACCAGCATGGCTTTCAAAGGCGCGTCGGGGTCACCGGATTCGGGTGAGGGCAGGCGATTGACGATGGCTTCGAGTACGTCCGGGATGCCGATGCCGGTTTTCGCCGAAATCAGGCAGGCGTCCGAGGCGTCAATGCCAATCACGTCTTCAATCTGTTCGGCCACACGGTCGGGTTCGGCGGCGGGCAGATCCACCTTGTTCAGAACCGGCACGATCTCGTGGTCGGCCTCGATGGCGGTATAGACGTTCGCCAGCGTTTGCGCCTCAACCCCTTGGGAGGCGTCCACAACCAGAAGCGAGCCCTCAACGGCTTTCATCGAACGCGAGACTTCATAGGCAAAGTCCACGTGGCCGGGGGTGTCGATCAGGTTCAGCACATAGTCGTTGCCATCCGCTGCGGTGTAGTCAATCCGCACGGTGTTGGCTTTGATGGTGATGCCGCGCTCCCGCTCGATATCCATGGAATCGAGCAGTTGTGCCTGCATATCCCGCTCTTTAACGGTGCCGGTTTGCTGAATAAGCCGGTCGGCCAGGGTGGATTTCCCGTGGTCGATGTGGGCTACGATGGAGAAATTGCGGATGCGATCAAGAGGCGTCATGCCACGGCATATGCGGTGGATTCTTGAACGGGTCAAGATGGCTTGTGCCCTTTGAGACCGATGATCGTCACTTGTGCCCCATATAAGAGCCGATTTGGCGCAGGTTCCCGCTAGTCTTGCGGATATGTCGGGTTTGACAGGTGGGATGACCCCTGTTTATTTTGTGTGATGAATTAAATGATGCTGGATGGGGAGAGCGGCATGTATTTGGGTCTGGATCTGGGGACCTCGGGGCTGCGCGCCCTGTTGGTCGATGAGGGTGGTGTGGCAGTGGCCGAGGCGCAGGCCCACTATGAGGTACGCCACCCGCATCCTGGTTGGAGCGAACAGGACCCGTCCGATTGGATTCTGGCCTGTGGGTCGGTCATGACCGCGCTGCGTGACAAAGCCCCAGAGGCCATGGCTGCGTTAAAGGGCATTGGGTTGTCGGGGCATATGCACGGTGCTGTTGCACTTGATGGGCAGGGTGACGTCATCCGACCTTGCATTTTGTGGAACGATACCCGGTCGGCAGAGCAAGCGGCCAAGCTTGATGCCTTGCCCGGCGTACGGGAGGTCACGGGCAATATCGTGTTCCCCGGGTTCACGGCCCCCAAACTGGCATGGATGGCCGAACATGAGCCCGATCTGTTTGCCCGCATCGATAAGGTATTGTTGCCCAAAGACTATCTGGTCATGTGGATGACGGGCGAGGTCGTCAGCGATATGTCAGATGCCTCTGGATCGTCTTGGCTCGATACCGGCGCAAGGGTCTGGTCGGATGATCTGCTGGCGGCCAGTGGGATGCGGGCGGATCAAATGCCGCGCGTGGTTGAGGGCTGCGCGCGCGTTGGGGATCTTCGCGCGCCGCTTATGGCGGACTGGGGTATCTCCGGTCCTGTGACGGTTGCTGCTGGTGGGGCGGACAATGCCGTGGCGGCCTGCGGCGTTGGATGTTTTGCTGAGGGGCAGGGATTTGTGTCGCTTGGGACCTCTGGGGTGTTGTTGGCGGCGAAGGACAGCTTTGCGCCTGACCCGGCGACGGCGGTGCATACCTTTTGCCATGCGGTGCCAGATCGTTGGTATCAGATGGGGGTTATTCTGGCCGCGACGGATTGCCTGAACTGGTTGTCCAAACGCTTGAAAAAGACGCCTGCAGAGCTGGCCGGGCTTCTGGGCGACGTCACTGGCCCCTCAGATGTTTTGTTCCTGCCTTACCTGTCCGGGGAGCGCACGCCGCATAATGACAGCGATATTCGCGGGGCTTTTGTTGGCTTGGGTGTCGATACGGATGATGCCACCATGGTGCAGGCGGTGATGGAGGGCGTGTGTTTTGCTCTGCGTGACTGTCACGAGGCACTAAAGGCCACGGGAACGGACTTGAAGTCAGTCCTGGCGATTGGCGGGGGCACCAAATCGGCATTCTGGGTCGAAACACTGGCCACTGTTTTGGACCTGCCATTGGACCTCCCCGACGCAGGAGAGTTTGGCGCGGCACTGGGGGCGGCACATCTGGCGCGTGTTGCCGTGACGGAAGAGACGCCCGAAACCGTTATGACCCGGCCAAAAATAGCAGGCACCATCCACCCTCGGGATGACTTGCGAGAGGCCTATGACGCGGCCTATCATCGGTTCACCAGGTTGTACCCAGTGATGAAGGATGTTGTGTGATGCGGTGGATGGTTGTTGCGCTTTGGCCGGGGGTGGTGATGGCGCAGGATCTCGCCCCGCCCGTCTTTCCTGATCATGATCCGGCCAAAGTGTCATTGGGTCAGCTTTTGTTTTACGATCCGATCCTGTCCGGCAACCGCAACATTGCCTGCGCCACGTGCCACCACCCCAAGATGGGCACGGCGGATGCGGTGTCTTTGTCGCTGGGCGAGGGGGCCGTTGGGTTGGGGCGCAATCGCCATGTCGCGGGGCCAGACAATGTGCCCGAGCAACGTATCCCCCGCAATGCGCCGGCCTTGTTCAACCTTGGGGCCACGGAATATAGCGTGATGTTCCATGATGGTCGGCTGGAAATTGACGCCAGCCAGCCCGGTGGGATGCGCAATCCGCTGGGGGTGGCTTTGCCAGAGGGGCTCGACAGCATTCTCGCGGCGCAATCCATGTTCCCGGTGTTGTCCGCCGATGAGATGGCGGGGCACTATTCGGAAAACGAAGTGGCCGAGGCCGTGCGCCTAGGGCAGAGCTTTGAAGCCTGGGATCGGATCGCGGCCCGTGTGGCGGCAGAGCCCGGATACCGCCCCTTGTTTGATGGGGTCAACGGTGAAGGGAGTGAGATCCGCTATGTCGAGATCGCCAATGCGCTTGGGGCCTTTATGGATGTGGAATGGCGCGCGGTGAACAGTTCCTTCGATCGCTATCTGATTGAAGGCACACCTTTGTCCGCGCAGGCCGAACTGGGCCGAGAGTTATTTTATGGCCGGGCACAGTGCTCGACCTGCCATTCGGGCTGGTTTCAGACTGATCACAGCTTCCATGCAATTGCGCTGCCGCAGGTCGGCCCGGGCAAAGTGGCCCGGTTCGAAAACCATGCGCGGGATGAGGGCCGGATGCGGGTGACAGGGCAGGCCGAAGATGCCTATGCGTTCCGCACGCCATCGCTACGCAATGTGACCCTGACCGCTCCCTATGGGCATGACGGAGCTTATGCCGAGTTGTCGGATATGGTGCGCCATCATCTCGATCCTGTGCCCTCCCTTATGGGGTATCAGGGTGACAAGGCGGTGTTCCTAAAGCTTGACGGCGCGGATGACTGGAAAGCGCAGGGGGATTTGGCTGAGCTCACCAAAATTGCCGCGGCCAGTGATCTGGAACCGGTGGTTTTAAACGATGGTGATATTGCTGCCATCCTTGCCTTTCTGAAATCGCTTGAGGATCTGGACTGGCAAAATCGGATGGGTGTGCCGGAAACCGTGCCAAGTGGCTTGCCCGTGGATCGCTAACGGTCCACCTTTGGCTATTCGCATTTGAGGCCTGCCATGTTTGAAAAGTTCCAATCGCACGTCATTGATGTGGAGGGCGCGTCTATTCACCTGCGTGTTGGGGGATCTGGTCCGGCGTTGTTGTTATTGCACGGATATCCGCAAAGCCACGCGATGTGGCATCAAATGGCGCCAGAGCTTGCGAAGTCCTATCGGGTGATCGTAGCGGATTTGCGCGGATACGGGGCCTCGGTGTGTCACAACGAAGATTACACCTTTCGGGCCATGGCGGGGGATATGCTGGCGGTGATGACGGCGCTTGGCGAAGAGCGTTTTGATCTCATCGGGCATGACCGGGGCGCGCGGGTGTCGCATCGGATGGTTTTGGACGCGCCGGACCGGCTGCGTTCGGTGGCGATCTTGGATATTCTGCCAACGCTTGATGTCTGGCGTCTGATGGATGCGGAGCTGGCCAAGCGCTACTACCATTGGGGATTTCTGGCTCAACCCGGTGACATGCCGCAGCGCCTTATTAACTCGGATCCAGTGTTTTACCTGCACAACGCGCTGGGCGCTCTGTCGGGGCAGATCGAGATGTTTCACCCCGAGGCCCTGTCAGACTATGAGGCGGCGGCACGCAGGCCCGAGGTGGTTCGGGCGTGGTGCGGTGATTATCGCGCAGGGGCCTACGAGGATCTGGACATCGATCGCGCGGATCTTGGGCGGCAGGTTGATCTGCCCTGTCTGGTGCTCTGGGGAACGCGTGGTGTTGTTGATCTGCATGAAGACCCTGTGACGCTGTGGCGGAACTGGTTCCCGCAGGCCCGGGGGCAGGGCATTGAGGCCGGGCATTTCCTTGTCGAAGAAAGCCCGGACGAGGTGCTGCCGCTGCTTCGCGCGCATTTGGACGCAGTCAGTCGCGTGTGATCTCAACCGCCGAATTGGCCTTGGCATTTTGCCAGTCAGAGGTGCTTTGGTCGGGCCAGATAACCCGCAGTCTGGCCGAAGTCGCGGTTCCCAGTCCGAAATGCTCAGGGCCTGATTGACCTGAGGCATGGCCGCCGCCGATGGTCCGTTCGCGGATTTGACAGCGATCCGCAAAGCAGACTTCGAGATGTGCGCCAATCGCATTGCGGTTTGGGCCGGTCTGCTGCACTGAAACGGTAATCCAATTGCCTCCGGCACTCGTGTTTTCAAAGAGTTCCAGATCTGATCCCCGGTTGACCACAGCCAGATCCAAATCGCCATCCAGATCCAGATCGATCAAAGCGGCGCCTCGGCTCTTTGCCATGCTGGCCACCCCTGCGGTGGTGGATCCTTCAGAGAAACGCCCATCAGGTGCCTGCATCAACAAAGAATTGGGGTCTTTCATCGCGGCGGAGGGCATGAGTTCGACATTGCCTTTGGCGACAAAAATATCGTCCAGCCCATCGTTGTTTACATCGCCAAAGGCCGCATGCCATCCGGTTGATGGCCGTCCATCCCCACCCGTGTGCGGGCGATGGGCTGTGGTGCCCCGGTCATAGGTGGCATCGCGATAGGAGGGCGTATTGGCGGCGCCGTCAAAGGTCTGAAACTTCTGGTCGCCCATCGAGGTCAGATAAACATCAGCGAACCCATCACCTGAGAGATCACGCGAGGCAATGCCCATGCCCCAGATCTGGGTGCGCTGCCATCCGTCCGCCGCCTCATAGAGGCGCGGGGTCTGTTCCATCGCCCAAAGCTGTTCTTCCCCGTCGCGCACGTAATAGTGCCGGTCATTTGAAACCCGAAGATCCTGACGACCTGTGCGGGACCAGTCGGTAAAGAGCATGGAGAGCGCACAATGACCTGTCAGGCGAAGCGGGTCGCCATACCGATTGCCCTCTGGGCGATACAGAAGCGTGTCATCGCAGGTTTCAAATGGACCCTCTGGGTCGCTGCGATCAACATAGGTGCCAAAGGCCAATGTGGGCAGGGCTTGACCGGGCTCCCAGGTTGCAGAAAAGGCGGTGGTCCAGTGATCACCGCTGGAAAACCCAAGGTCAAATTCGGTGAACTGACAATTGCCCAAACCGCGCATCATCTTGTCGGGACCGGCCCGCAGAAGCGCCAGATCCAGAATGCCATCTCCATCGATGTCGATGGGATAGGCCCCGGTCAGCCCGGTCAGGGCCAAAGTATCCGGTGTTTCTTCTGAAAAAGTCATCCCAGGCGCGTTCAGAAAAAGTTGCGAGGGGGAATCGCCTCCGGCCGCAAAAAGCTCGGGCAGTCCATCACCCGAGCAATCAAAGGCGGCGACGCCACCACCGACGTAATGCTCCCATCCGCCGGTGTAGACGTGTGAGGGGATCTCACGTGGGATAAAGCTCGGGTCGGCCATGGCGGGTGTTGCGAGGCTCAGCGCCAGAACGAAAACTTCAGGCCGCATCTTTCGACAGCTCCTTTACCTTCAGAGCGGAGACTTCTTCGATGGCATAGGCGGCTGCCCCCTTGGCCCACATCTCGTCACCCCAGGCGTGAATGCGAATCTCTGGCAGGGGGGCATCGATCTGAATGACAGAATTGCGCATCTGTTCTGCAACGCGGTCGGCACTGAGGTAGTCAAACGACAGTCGCCCACCGGAGAGAATAATCAGTTTAGGGTCAAAAATATTGACGACATTTGCAAGACCAAGCGCAAACATGCGACCCGCCCGTTCAAAGATGGACTGCGCCAGTGGGTCACCGGATTCGGCGTTTTTCACAAGCTCAGTGATATGGCTCAATGGGCGGTCCCGATCCATGATATTGGCCTCGCGCAGAAGGGCGTAATCCCCGACATAGGCTTCGAGGCATCCACGCTGGCCACATTGGCACAGAGCCCCTTCCAGCTGGACTTTGGTGTGGCCGAATTCCGCACCACAACCGCGTGCGCCGCGGTAGATCTTGCCGCCTGAAATGATACCCATACCCACACCGTGTTCGACGGTGATGACAACAAAGTCGCTTTCATTGCGTGCCTTGCCAAAGAGGTGTTCCGCCTTGGCCACCAGATTGGCGTCATTGTCGAGGAAGACGGGGCAGGGGGCCTGATCTGCCATCACGGTTCCGAAATCGACATTTCTCTCGGTAAGTGCAGACGACCAATAAATAAAGTTCCTGCGCGCGTCGACCAATCCGGGGATGGCGAGGCCAATTCCAGAGAGATCCGACGGCTGGACGTCGGCCAGCTCACAGGTTTCCGCAACCGCCTTCAAGACGGCTTCGCCCAGCTGTTTCGGAGGCATCCGAGGTTCGGTCAGTTGCATGTCATGGGTGGCAATTTCGTGCCCTTCGAAATCCAGAAACAGGACGGAAATGTGATTGTGGGCAATTTTGACGCCCGCGACACGATAGGCCGCGCCGCGCACCCGCAGGGCGACACGTGGGCGACCGCGGCGGGCCTCTGGTGGCTGGTTGCTGAGGTCGGGTGTGATCTCTTCAATCAGACCACCTTCCAAAAGCTGAGAGGTCAGCACCGTGACTGTCGCCGGGCTCAGTTGTGTTTCGCGGGCGATGTCGATTCGGGCGATGCATCCGGCGGCTCGGATCAGATCAAACACCTGAAGTCGCCCCGCCTCACGTGGGTCAGATGACGGGCTGCTGCGCGTGCTGAGTGTCATGATATGTCCTTACTCCTCCTGTCTTCACCGTATTTAATTTTTGAAATGAAAAAAAGTTATTTTTTTGCTCGAAAAAAATGTGTAGGCTCTGATTCCAAGGTCACCTGCTGTCGGAGGTTGGGTGCGCCGAATGTTTAAGGGAGGAATGAAATGACCCATTTGAAAGGTGTGTCCGCACTTGCCATCGCTATGTCTCTGGCGTCGGGGGCAATGGCCGCGGATCTGACCGTTGGCGTCAGCTGGTCGAACTTTCAGGAAGAGCGCTGGAAAACCGACGAAGCGGCCATCAAAGGCGCGCTTGAAGCCGGGGGCGCTGATTATGTCTCAGCAGACGCACAGTCGTCTTCAGCCAAACAGCTTGCAGATGTTGAGAGCCTGATCGCTCAGGGCGTGGACGCTCTGATCATTCTGGCGCAGGACGCGCAGGCGATTGGCCCGGCGGTTCAGGCCGCGGCCGATGAAGGTATTCCTGTGGTTGCCTATGACCGTCTGATCGAAGACCCGCGTGCCTTCTATCTGACGTTTGACAACGTTGAAGTGGGTCGCATGCAGGCCCGCGCCGTGCTGGAAACCCAGCCCAGCGGCAACTATGTCATGATCAAAGGCTCGCCCACCGATCCAAACGCAGACTTCCTGCGTGGTGGTCAGCAGGAGATCCTGCAGGCGGCGATTGACAGCGGTGCGATTAAGATTGTTGGCGAAGCCTACACCGATGGCTGGCTGCCCGCGAATGCTCAGCGCAACATGGAACAGATCCTGACCGCGCAGGACAACAAGGTTGATGCCATTGTTGCCTCAAACGACGGCACCGCAGGTGGTGTTGTTGCCGCGCTGACCGCGCAGGGCCTCGACGGTCTCCCCGTGTCGGGTCAGGACGGCGACCACGCCGCGCTGAACCGCGTTGCCAAAGGCACGCAGACCGTTTCGGTCTGGAAAGACGCCCGTGATCTGGGCCGCGCAGCGGGTGAGATTGCCGTGGCTCTGGCTGGTGGCGCAGAGATGAGTGCCGTGGACGGCGCAGGCTCGTGGACGTCGCCAGGTGGCACCGCCATGACATCGATGTTCCTGGCGCCGGTTCCGGTGACCAAAGACAATCTGACTTTGGTTGTAGATGCGGGCTGGATCACCCAAGAGGCGCTCTGCCAGGGCGTGTCGAACGGTCCAGCACCCTGTAACTGATCTCATCAATTGGCCGCGCCCCCCCATTTGTGGGGGCGTGCGCCACCTCTTTTGACGCTGACGAATGGAGTGCGCCATGAGCGACACCACCTCTCAGCCGGTTTCCCAACAGACGTCGCGCAATCTTTTCCAGCAGCTTGAGCTGGATATGCGGCTATTGGGCATGATCGGCGCCTTTGTCATCCTGTGCATTGGGTTCAACATCTTTACGGATGGACGATTCCTGACCCCGCGCAATCTGTTCAACCTGACGATCCAGACCGTTTCCGTGGCGATCATGGCCACCGGCATGGTGTTTATCATCGTCACCCGCCATATTGACCTGTCGGTGGGTGGGTTGCTCGCGGTGAGCTCGGCCGTGATGGCGATCACCCAGACCGATATCCTGCCGACCGCTTTGGGGCTTGGGTTTGACCACCCGCTGATCTGGGTTGTGACCATTCTGGCGGGCCTAGCTGTAGGTACGTTGATCGGGGCCTTGCAGGGCTGGCTTGTTGGCTATCATGCCATTCCGGCCTTTATCGTGACCCTTGGCGGGTTCCTGCTTTGGCGCAACGTGGGGTGGTTTATGACCGATGGTCAAACCATAGCACCGTTGGATGCGACCTTTCTGAAACTTGGCGGCATCAACGGCACGCTGGGTGAGTTTTGGAGCTGGGTGATTGGTGCTGTTGCAGCGGTGCTCTCCGTTTGGGGCCTGTGGATGGGGCGCAAATCGCGTGCCGGTCATGGCTTTCACGTCAAGCCGATGTGGGCTGAACTGACGGTTATGGGCATTGTCGCAGGCGCCATTTTGGGGTTTGTCGCAGTTCTGAACGCCTATCATATTCCGTCTCGCAAACTGAAACGCATGTTTGAGGCGCGTGGAGAGGTGATGCCTGAAGGATTGGAAGTGGGTTACGGCCTGCCGATCTCGGTGCTCATCCTGATCGCTGTGGCCGTTGTGATGACGGTGATTGCAAAACGCACACGCTTTGGCCGCTATATCTTTGCCACGGGTGGCAATCCCGATGCGGCGGAGCTTTCGGGGATCAACACCCGTCTTCTGACCGTCAAAATCTTTGCGCTCATGGGGTTCCTCTGTGCCTTGTCCGCAGTTGTCGCTTCGGCCCGTCTGTCGAGCCACACCAATGACATTGGTACTCTAGACGAGTTGCGCGTGATTGCGGCGGCGGTGATCGGCGGCACAGCGCTCTCTGGCGGGCTTGGCACGATCTATGGCGCGATCCTTGGCGCGCTGGTGATGCAAAGCCTGCAGTCGGGCATGGCGATGGTGGGCGTGGATGCACCGCTGCAAAACATCGTTGTAGGTGCCGTTCTGGTCTTTGCGGTCTGGATCGACATTCAATATCGCAAGCGTTTGGGGACAAAGTGATGGCGCGTAATCCACATAGAAACGCAGGCGAAACGCCTCTGGTCGAAATGAAGGACATTTCGATTTCCTTCGGTGGGGTCAAAGCGGTGGACCACGTTTCGGTCGATCTGCATCCGGGCGAAGTTGTGGGCCTGTTGGGGCACAACGGTGCCGGTAAATCGACCCTGATCAAGATCCTCTCGGGCGCCTACGCCATGGACAGCGGCGAAATCCGCGTCAATGGCAACAAGGTTGAGATCTACACACCACGCGATGCGCGGGCGCAAAACATCGAGACGATCTATCAGACACTTGCTCTGGCGGACAATCTTGATGCGGCGGCGAACCTGTTCCTAGGGCGCGAATTGGTCACGCCGTTGGGTTTGGTGGATGATGCCGCCATGGAATCGGAATGCCGCAAGATCATGGGGCGCCTGAACCCGAACTTCCGCAAGTTTTCGGAACCGGTCAGCGCTCTGTCAGGGGGGCAGCGCCAGTCGGTCGCGATTGCCCGCGCGGTGTATTTCAACGCCAAGATCTTGATCATGGACGAACCCACGGCAGCACTTGGTCCGCATGAAACCCAGATGGTGGCCGAGCTGATCCAGCAGCTCAAGGCGGAAGGGATCGGCATCTTCCTGATCGATCACGATGTGCATGCGGTGATGGAGCTCTGTGACCGTGCCAGCGTGATGAAAAACGGTCAGCTGGTGGGCACGGTTGAGATCGACGATGTCACCGATGATGATCTGTTGTCGATGATTATTCTGGGCAAAAAGCCCGGCGAAGCTGCCGCCTAAAAGATCTCCGGCCCCGGTAGAGATTGGGGTCGGCTTACGACATGGAGACACGCCGATGACAACCGGTTTTTTCGACGGCCTGAGTAAGGTCGCCTATGAAGGTGTGGACAGCACCAACCCCCTGGCGTTCCGCCATTACAACCCGGATGAGATCGTGCTGGGCAAGCGGATGGAAGACCATCTGCGCTTTGCCGTCGCCTGGTGGCACAGTTTTGCCTGGGAAGGCGGCGACCCCTTTGGTGGCCAGACCTTTATCCGTCCATGGCACCCGCAGGATGATATGGGCCGCGCCAAAATGAAGGCGGATGTGGCCTTTGAGATGTTTGATCTGCTGGGCGCGCCGTACTTCTGCTGGCATGACGCGGATATTCGCCCCGAGCAGGGCAATTTCGCCGACAATCTGGCGACGCTGAATGAGATCACCGATTACATTGGCGAGAAAATGCAGGCCGGTGGCACCAAGCTGCTGTGGGGCACCGCCAATATGTTCAGCCACCGCCGCTGGATGTCCGGCGCCTCGACCAACCCGGACCCGGATGTCTTTGCCTTTGCCGCGGCGACGGTGAAATCCTGCATGGATGCGACCCACAAACTGGGCGGTGAAAACTATGTGCTTTGGGGTGGCCGCGAAGGTTATGAAACCCTGCTGAATACCGACATGGGGCAAGAGCTTGACCATATGGGGCGGTTCCTCAACATGGTGGTCGAGTATAAGCACAAAATCGGGTTCAAAGGGGCCATTCTGGTCGAGCCCAAACCGCAGGAACCGTCGAAACATCAGTATGATTTTGACGCGGCCACTTGCATCGGGTTCCTGCGTAAATACGGTCTAGAGGATGAGGTCAAACTCAACCTCGAACAGGGCCACGCCATTCTGGCAGGACATTCGTTTGAGCATGAGATTGCGGTGGCCACCTCGGAAGGCATGCTGGGATCGATCGACATGAACCGCAATGATTATCAAAGCGGCTGGGACACCGATCAGTTCCCCAACAACACCCCGGAAGTGGCGCTGGCCTATTACCACATCCTGAAATCGGGTGGGTTTACCACCGGCGGCACCAATTTCGACGCCAAGCTGCGCCGTCAGTCACTGGATGCAGAAGACCTGATTGCCGCCCATGTGGGGGGCATGGACATCTGCGCACGTGGCCTCAAGGCGGCGGCAGCGATGATCGAAGACGGTGGTTTGGACCAGGCTCTGGACACGCGGTATGCCGGATGGCAGTCGCCAGAGGCGCAGGAGATGCTAGAGAGCGATCTCGACAGCATCACCGCGCGGGTGTTGTCCGAGGGTATCAACCCCGAGCCCCGGTCTGGGCGGCAGGAGATCCTGGAAAACTACGTAAATCGCTTTGTATGAGCGGAAATTGGGGCTGACGATCTTGTCAGCCCCTCTTCGATTGAACCCCTGCGTGTTTTACACCATGATGGCGCCAAGGCAGATTTCCGGACAGACGGGCAAACCCGCGCCGGTACAGGCAAAATAGGTGTGATGTGATGAAAACAACGGCAGTTGTGGTTTTGGCTGCGTTTGCTCTGACCGCATGTGGCGGTGGCGGACAAACCCGGGTCGAACGCTATTACGGCAGTCCCAGCGTCAGCATGGCCAGCGGTCCCGTGTCTCAGGCCTGTCTGAGCGCCAATCGCAAATCGGCCAACCGACGTCTGTGTGGCTGTATTCAGGGCGTCGCCAATTCGTCGTTGTCCAGCTCGGACCAACGCCTTGCCGCGAGTTTCTTTTCCAACCCGCACAAAGCGCAGGAAATTCGTCAGTCGGATGTGTCGAGCAACGAACGCTTCTGGAAGAAGTACAAAGCCTTTGCCGCCCATTCGGAGCGTGTCTGCAAAGGCCTCTGAACTCGATTTCTGTGAGGTGGGGGCAAAGCCCCCAGTCTCATTTAGCGTTTATCCAACAAGTTTGACCGGAGGTGGGGTGTGCATCCGCACCTCGGCTGTCATGGCATGACCGACCATACCTTCGGCGCGTGAAATCAGCGAGGTGGCCTGCGCCAGATCTGGCAGGGCCTCATCGTCAACCTGTTGCCATGTCACGGTTTTCAGGAACTTATGCACCGATAGACCACCTGTATAGCGCGCGGCTCCTGATGTGGGTAAAACATGGTTTGGCCCGGCGGCTTTGTCGCCAAAGGCCACGGTCGTGTTTGCCCCAAGGAACAGGGATCCATAGGCCGCGAGATTGTCACGCCACCATTGGAGATCGGCGCATTGCACGTGCAGATGTTCCGGCGCAAAGCGGTTGGCCTCGGCCAGCATCTCATCGCGGGTGTCACATAGGATAATCTCACCCATCGCGTCCCAGGCCGCACGGGCGGCGGCGGCATTCTCAGGTGGCAGGCTGGCGATGGTTGCGGGCATCATGGCCTGCACCGACCGCGCCAAACCTTCATCATCCGTCACCAGCCAGCAGGGCGATGTCACCCCGTGTTCGGCCTGGCCGGCGAGATCCAGTGCAACCGTGGCCGGATCTGCGGTTTTATCGGCGAGGATCAAGACATCGGTTGGCCCGGCGAACATGTCGATACCGACCGGACCAAACAGCTGGCGTTTGGCTTCGGCCACAAAGGCGTTGCCGGGTCCCGCCAGAACATCGGCTTTGGGTGCGCCAAATAGGCCATAGGCCATGGCGGCAATTCCTTGCACCCCCCCCAGCGAGAGGATGGTGTCTGCGCCCGCCAGATGCATGGCATAAAGGGTTGGTGCGTCGATGGTTTCTCCACGTGGTGGGGCCACGGCGGTGACATGTGGCACACCAGCGGCGCGGGCCGTGGTGATGGTCATCAGCGCGGATGCAATATGGGCATAGCGCCCACCGGGGACGTAACATCCCGCTGCCGATACCGGGATCACCTTCTGCCCTGTTTTCAGGCCGGGTCGAATTTCGGTTTCAAAATCCTGCACCGAGGCGCGCTGGGCTTCGGCAAAGCGACGAATGTTATCATGGGCATAGCCAAGAGCCTGTTTCAGCTCGGGTGAGACCTGCGCGCTGGCCTCTTCGATCTGCTCTGGGGTGACTACCGGATCTCCGTGCCAATTGTCCAACCGTTTGGCATAATCAAGGGCCATCTCTTCGCCCCCCTCACGCAGACGGGTCAACATGATCTGGACCGTGTCAGAGACATCAGCCTGAACTTCGGCGCTCAGACCGGGGGCTGATTTTATGGAACGGATGGGCATGATGCGGAAATCCTTGACGAGAGCGGTGGAGTTTTGGAAAAACGAAATTTAGGACCGGAAGGTCGGTGAGGCGCAGAGAGGAAGTTTTCATGTTGATGAAAGGGGTCACCCTGCGCGGGCTTGAGGTGTTTGAGGCACTTGCGGCAACGGGATCCGTGGCCAAGGCCGCCGAGCGCACGGGACTGAGCCAGCCAGCGGTCAGTCAACAGATGCGTAATCTTGAAACGGCGCTGGGCACCGATCTGGTGGATCACGGGCGACGCCCGATGCAGCTTACTCCGGCGGGACGGTCGTTTTTGCAGCGCACGCGGGCTGTGCTGACCCAGCTCAGACTGGCGCAAAATGAGCTGACGGTGATGGATCTGACCCATCTCAGCACCCTCAATCTCGGAGTGATCGACGATTTCGACAACGACCTGACGCCGCGCCTTGTGACCATTCTGGCCGAAAGCATGACCCGATGCCGGTTCAAACTGATCACAGCCCCCAGCCACGAGATCTCGAATGAGATGAAGGCCAAGCGGCTGCATCTGGCCATTTCGGCCTCGAGCGGTGAGGTCATGGATGGCATCGTCGAGTATCCGATGGTGCGCGACCCGTTCATTTTTGTCTGCAGGCGCGGTGCCGTGGCCGATCTGGGCAGTGTAGAGGCGGTGATGCAGAACCAGCCTTTGCTGCGCTATGACCGAGAGCAGTTGATCGGCCGTCAGATTGAGGCGCATCTGGCGCGGCAAAAGCTGAACTTTGTCGAGCGCTTTGAGATTGGTGCCCATCTGTCTTTGATGACACTGGTGTCGCGTGGCATGGGTTGGGGCATCACCACACCCTTGGGGTATATGCGCGCGGGCCGTTTCCATGATGAGATGGAGGCCCATCCCGTACCGTTCAAACCGTTCTCGCGCACCATTTCGCTGTTTGCCGGCAGCGATTGGGCGGATCGGGTGCCGCGCGATGTCGCGCGGACGACGCGGATGTTGGTCAACGAAATGGTGATTTCCCCAGCCCTGCACCAGCTGCCCTGGCTGGAAGGCGAACTTCGCGTTTTCGAGGGGTGATCTAGCGCATCTCATACTGCGAAATTGCGTATGGAATTCAATCGCGCAAGTGCGCGCTAGATGGTTTCGAAAAACCGGCTCTGCCTATTCGAAAAACCTAAAACTATCGCGCAAAAATAGACCAGATTTCGCGAAAGTGCCTGACCAGATTTATCTTCGTGGGATTTGGCAGGGCGGCCAAGAGGGGCATCCCCCTCCCGGCGTTAGGCTTTGGCACGCTCCAAAAAGGCCCGCACTGAGGCCTCAAATTCACGCGGTTTTTCGGCGTGCAACCAATGGCCTGCTCCGGGGATTTTGGCAAATCGCGCCTTTGGGAAAAGGCCACGGGTCAGATCGCGATACTCCGGTTTGACGTAGTCGGATTCCGCCCCAGACAAAAACAGGGTTGGGCCAGAGAACGACCCAGAGACATCTGCTGGAAATCCAATGACATTGGCCATCTGATCTTCCAGAGCATCCAAGTTCAACCGCCAGCGTTTGTTGGGCAGATCCAGTGACTGGGTGAAAAAGGTCTGCAGCGTGGTGTCCGGCACATTCACGGCCAGCTGGTCAATGGCGTCACTGCGCTTTTCAACCTTAGAAAGATCCACGGCGCGCATGGCTTGAATGAACTGGGTCTGGTCGTGGGTGTAGGGCACCGGCGCGATATCTGCGACGATCAGGCGGGAAACCAGCTCAGGGCGGGTGAGCGCCAGCATCATCGAGGCTTTGCCGCCCATAGAATGCCCGACCACGTCCGCCTCGCCCCCGAGGGATTCGATCAGTTTTGCCAAATCTTCTGCCAGAGCAGGGTAGTCATGCCGGTCATCCCAGAAACTATGGGCATGGTTGCGCATGTCGGGTGTCACCACCTGCCGTCCATCGGACAGGCGGCGGGCGATTACCCCCCAGTTGCGTCCCGAACCATAAAGGCCGTGGACAATCACAAGGGGGCGTTCGGCGGTTGCATCGCCGTGGGTTGTATAATGCAGCATGTCAGTCCGTCAGTGGGCGGCCGTGGAGACGCAGGAACAGGCTTTCCTCGTCGTCATTGCGAAAGAAGGGCACCGAGTTTGGGGGCGTGTCATCATGGGCGCGGGCCGCGACCTCGGCCAGCACCACCTCGGTGATAAACGGCAGGTCAAAATTGCGGATCTCATCCAGCGGGATCCATTGCAGGTGGGACAGCTCGTCTTCTGCGCCGGAGAAATCATCCGGGTCTGAGGCTAGGGCCTCGGCATCGAGCAGGAAGAACCGCGCGTCAAACCGGCGGGGACGTCCGGGGGGCGTGATGGCGCGAAAGACAAACTGCAACCCGTCTGCGACAGGGCGGTGGCCTGTGCCCGCAAATCCCAGCCATTCCTCTGGAACCGCACCGGGCCAGGGGGCCTGTGTGCCCAATATCTGACCGGTTTCTTCCCAGAGCTCGCGGATAGCGGCGGCGGCCAATGTCCGGGCCATACCGGGTTCCGCACCCTCCGACAGACGTGCCGCACAGAGTGGCGGCAACGGGCGCGCAAGCGCCACCTTGCTGTCATCGGGGTCAACGGCCCCACCGGGAAAGACAACCTTATTGGGCATGAAGGCGGCTTTGGAGCCGCGCTGTCCCATCAGGACACGTGGATTGGTGCTGCGATCGCGCAGAACAATGATGGTGGCGGCGTTGCGGATGGCTGTTTTGTCGATTGTGTCGCTGCTCATTCTGGCCCTCGGTTTACGAACGGGCAAACCCGTGCAGTTCGCGTGCCCATTGATAGGCGACAATAACGCCTTTGAATTTTGGGAGAAGATAAAGCGACAAGCCGACACAGCCAACCGCAAAGATTGTGAAGAGGATCAAAGGGTCGGGGCGATAGCTGGCGAAGATGACGTTCAACAGAGGTGCCATGATGATCGCGACAAGGATCAGGGTCAAATAGGCCGGCGCGTCACCTGCCTTCTGATGATAAAGCTCTTCGCGGCAGACCGGGCAATGGTCCCGAACCTTGAGATACCCCGCCAGCATTGGACCAGACCCGCACCGGGGGCAGCGCAGGCGCCAGCCACGGTGTAACGACGGCCCGAGCGGCCGTGTGTCGTTTTTTGGGGTTGTGGGGGCCATGCGATCCTCAGGGTGTTAGCGCCTTGAGGATGGCCCGCGTCGCGAATGTGCGGAAGGGTGCAATCTGTCCTTGCGGCGGCGTGTCACAGCAGATTTCCGATAAAAACCGAGGGGCTGCGAAAAAAGTTTCATTTCTTGCGACGGGAGTTTCGGGCCGGGCCGTAACAGTATGCAGAGACGCTCAGAGAAGGGCGGATCATACAGGTTACGAATTGGAATGGAGACCTCCGACATGAAAAAGACTGCACTGATGATCACCGGCGCGTTGGTTCTGGCTCTGGGGACCGCAGGCGTTGCCTCGGCCATGGGTCCAAAAGACGGACGCGGCCCAAACTTTGAACAGATGTTTCAGGAGCTGGACGCCAATGCGGATGGCAAGCTGACAAAAGAGGAAATTGAGGCAGGGGCCGCAAGACGCTTTGCCGATGCGGATACCAACGGCGACGGCCTGCTGAGCAAAGAAGAACTGACCGCGGCGTCTGAGAAACGTGTTGAAAGCCGTCGTGGCAATCGGATCGATCGGATGTTCGAGCACAAAGACGCCAACAACGATGGGCTGCTGAGCCAGGAAGAAATGGCTTCGGGCAAGAAACGCGGCATGAGTGCGGATCGTATGATTGAGCGTCTAGATACCGATGGGGATGGCGCCATCACGCTGGCCGAAGCGGAAGCTGCCAAAGGCAAATGGCGCGGCAAGCGTCATGGTCACAGCGACAACTGATCTGGCTGTGTCTTCCGGGGTCTTTCGGGACCCCGGTGATCAGGGCTGCCATCTTGTCCCAGCAGCCCTGATCTCAACGGGCCCAAGAGGAATGGTTTGGGTCAACGTGTAGGTGCAAGGTGTGGACCGCATGGCATTTGACGCCCATAAGGAATGTATGAGCACTCTCGGAGATGATGCGCTTTTGGTGGCTTTCGCCGGTGGCGATGCTGGTGCCGCACGTGAGCTGACCCAACGGTTGGCCCCACGTGTGTTTTCGCACGCAGTGCGGATGTTGGGCGGCGACAGGGCCGAGGCGGAAGACGTTGCACAGGAGGCGCTGTTGCGGCTGTGGCGCGCGGCTCCGGGGTGGCGTGAAGGTGAGGCCAAGGTCACCACCTGGCTGTATCGTGTTACCGCGAACCTCTGCATTGACCGGATGCGCAAACGTCGCGGCGGCCCGGATCTCGATTCGGTGCCAGAACCGGTGGATGAGGCACCCTCGGCGGCGGAAGAAATGCAGAACGCCGCGCGGGCCGAGGCTTTGCAGGGCGCTTTGAATCAGCTGCCCGACCGTCAGAGACAGGCGGTGATCCTGCGTCATATCGAAGGGATGTCCAATCCTGAGATTGCGCAGATCATGGACATTGGCCCACGGGCCGTGGAAAGTTTGACCGCGCGTGGTAAACGCGCTCTGGAGGCATTGCTTTCGGGGCGTCGCGCGGAACTGGGGTATGAAGACGATGACTGAACGCAAAGACGATATCGATCTGGATCTGTTTTTTGCTGCGGCGCGAGAGGACGACCCCGCACCGTCAACAGATTTCATGGCCCGCATGGAGGCCCAGGCACTTGCGGCTCTGCCGGACCCGGCGCCGCGCCGCAGCCTGTGGTCTCACTTGATGTCAGCCGTTGGAGGCTGGCCGGGGGTTGCGGGACTTGCCGCAGCCTGTGCGGCAGGGGTTTGGATTGGTGTTGTTTCTCCCGATGGGATCAACACCCTGTTTTTGCTGCAAGACAACGCGCTTGGCACCATAGGTGTTGATCCCCTGAGTGGTTTTGATCTTGCGATGATGGAGGGTTGAGATGACCATCTCTCAGGAACCCAAACAGAAACTTGGCATGAAACGCTGGCAAAAGGGGCTGTTGTTTGGCTCTTTGGCGATGAATCTGGCGGTTGTCGGATTGGTTGCCGGTGTGGCCTTCGGCGGGGGCAAATTCGGCCCTCCGCGCATGCATGGCCCCGACAAAGACGCCGTGGCCCCCTTCACCCGCGCCTTTACTGCGGACCAGCGTGACGCTCTGAAGAAATCATTGCGCCGGAGTTTTTTCGAAAACCGGGGGGAACGCGTAGGGATTGTGCAGGATTACCGCGAAGCTTTGAGTGTTCTGCGCACCGAGCCTTATGACCGGGATCGGATGGATACCCTGCTGGATCAGCAAAGCGCGCGCGGCCAAAGTAGGCGACAAAAGGGGCAGGTCGTTTTGTCCGAGTTTCTTGCAGGTTTGACTGCGGAAGAGCGCGCAACCTACGCGGATCGGTTGGAAGAAGAGATCGAGAACTTTGCGCGGCGGCGCAAACCTAAGCGTCACAACTGATCGCAGAACTCCGACAATATAAAAAAACCGGCATCCGAAGATGCCGGTGTTCCAGTTTTAGGGGAAGAGAGAAACTGGAGAGTTAGGTTCCGTTGACCTGGCGTTTGACCGTGTCAAAGAGAGAGAGCTGGCGCACCGGTTCGATGGTCTTTTTGCGACGGCGCGGCACCATGGGGCGTACTGTATCGGCCAGAACAACTGTGTTGCGACCTTGGCTTTTGGCGGCATAGAGGGCCTGATCTGCCTTTTCGATCAGTGTGTCTGGCGTTTCTTCGCCTTCGATTGTCAGGCTGGAAACACCAATTGACAGTGTCACAGTCAGGCGGCGACCTCCGGGCAGGGTGACCGGTTGTTGGGCCATGATCTGGCAGAGGCGCTGGGCGATGGTGACCGCTGAATTGCGGTCGGTGTCGGGCATGGCGACAAGGAACTCTTCGCCACCCCAGCGGGCGATCAGATCAGAGGGGCGCAGGTTGTCTTTCAACCGTCGGGCCAGCGTCACCAGAACCGCATCTCCTGCGGCGTGCCCGTATTTGTCATTGACCTTTTTGAAGAAGTCGAGGTCCAGAACAAGTAGAGAGAAAGGGCGGCGGCGCTGCGTGGCGCGGTCGGTCAGGCGTGCCAGGTGTGGCTGGGTATAGCGGCGGTTGTACAGTCCAGTGAGCGAGTCTGTCACCGCAGCGCGCAGCCCGTCACGCATATCTTCGCGCAGCCGATCGTTGGTGCGTTTGCGAGCGATCTGCTTGCGCAAGCGAATGGCGAGTTCCTGAACATCGGGTCCGTTCACCAGAAGGTCATTGGCCCCCATATCAAGGGCGCTTGCGGCTTCGCGCTGTTGGTGGGGATAGGCCACATAGATAAGTGCTGCGTGACGCGTGTGACTGTTGGCGCGCATCTGTGCCAGAAGCGTGAGCCCACGACCGTTTGCACCGCGACCTTCCGCGATTACGATGACATCCGGCGCAGGGCGGCGTTCACGCAGCGCGTGATCGGGTTTGATCAGTTCGATCTGCGCGCCCAGAGCGTCGCCAAGTTCATGGGTCAGAGATTTACCCGTTGGCATGTCGCCCACAGGCACAAAAGCAACCAGCGCCGGGTGATCGAAGCCGGGGTTGTCCTCTTGCAGGCCAAGCGCGCGGCGCGTGTCTTCGCGCAGCTGCAGCTCGGCTTCCGCATCCCGTGCACGTAGAAGCGAGCGCAGGCGGGCAAGCATCACCTGGTCATCCAGAGGGCGTGACAGCACATCATCGGCCCCCGCGATGAGCGAGGTGTGGCGTTCTTCGGGAAGGTTGTCGCTGTGAATGATGACGACGGGAAGATGCATGTCCTGAGCGGCGTCACGGAGCGCGGCGCAAAGGTCACGACCCGCCATATCGGGAAGATCCGAAGAGATGATCACCAGATCAGGTAGAGATTTTTTGATCAGATCAAGCGCCGCGGCGGCGGTGCCAGCCTGGGCTACTTCGTAGAAGGCAGCCGCCAGTTTGACCCGCAAGATGATGCGGTTCGTCGGCACTGCATCGACCACCAAAATCCGTCCTGTCATCTGCTCTTCCTCGGTTGGGGGGTTAACGTCCCTTACTTGCACTCTTTCGCAGTTTAAGATTTGTCTACATTGGTTAAGAAATCCTTTCGGGAATGGATCTAAATGTCTTTTTCTCACGACCAAGCTGAAATAATTGGGCTTCAGGCGGTGGCCTGGCTGGCGGCAAACGATGATTTGCTGCCGGTATTCATGGGTGCCAGCGGTGTGTCCGAGGCCGATCTGCGCGAAAATCTGACAGATCCGGCGTTTCAGGGCTCGGTTCTGGACTTTTTGTTAATGGACGATGTCTGGATTATTGCCTTTTGTGATGCGCAGGGATTGGCGTATGACGTGCCCATGCAGGCGCGGGCGGTTTTGCCCGGCGGCGGGGAGATGCATTGGACATGAAATTAAAAGCGGATGCGGTTCTGTTCGACAAAGACGGAACCTTGTTTGATTTTGGGGCCACCTGGAATGTGTGGATCGCCAAAGTGATTGAAGATCTGTCGGAAGGGGATGTGTTCAAAGCCCAGGCCATGGCAGATGCGGCACGCTATGATCTGACTGAAATGGTCTATCTGCCGGACAGCCCGATCATCGCCGGGACCAATCGTGAGGCGGCGGAATGTCTGGCCGTCGCTTTGCCCGACTGGTCGGTGGACGATCTGGAAGTGTATCTGATGAAAAGTTCCGCCCAAGCGCCTCTGGTCGAGGCGGCGCCTCTGGTGCCGCTTTTGGCGCGTCTGTCTGCGATGGATCTCTCGCTGGGTGTGATGACCAATGACACGGAATATGGGGCGCGTTCGCATCTGCGATTTGCCGGTGTGGAGGGGATGTTTGATTTTATCGCGGGGTTTGACAGCGGCTATGGCGCCAAACCCTCGCCGGCGCCTTTGTTGGCCTTTGCTCATGGTATGGGACACCCGCCTGAGCGTGTCGTGATGGTTGGGGATAGCACCCATGATCTCGAAGCCGGCCGCGCGGCGGGCATGTTGACAGTGGGCGTTTTGACCGGACCGGCTGGCGCCGAGGATCTGGCCTCGCTGGCGGATGTTGTATTGCCCGATATCGGCCACCTGCCGGAGTGGCTCCAGGCCTGACCCCGACACAACATGTCGCAAATTTGAAACCTCCTTTCAGATCGAAAGGGGGTTTTCTTTTGCCTGCGTTGCACGGTCGCGATCTAAAAACGACGATTTACGTCGCGAACCGACAGGCTGCCCGTCAACTCGCGGTGTGTGATCAGGGGGAATTGGATCGGAGTACATCATGAGCGAAGCAGAAACCGCAAAGGGCGGGCGTCGTCGGCGCGGCGGAGGCCGGGCTGGAAACACACGTGGCAAGACAGGTCTGGCGACGGAACAACCGGCATGGACATTGCCCAAAAACATTGACCGCCCCACCGAGCCACTGACCCCTGAGGGGGTTGAACGCCTGCATGATGCGACGATGCGGATTATCGAGACCATCGGCATCGAGTTTCTCAATCATGAGGCGCTTGAGATTTTGCGGGCCTCGGGGGGCTGCATCATCAACGGTGAAAACGTCCGGATGGAGCGGGATTTTGTGATGGAAATGGTGGGCAAGGCGCCCTCCAGTTTCACCATGACGCCGCGCAACCTTGACCGAAAGATCACCATCGGTGACGGCAATATCCTGTTTGGCAATGTGTCGTCCCCGCCAAACTATTGGGATCTTGAGCTGGGAAAAAAGGTGTCGGGGACGCGCGAACAATGCGCAAATCTGCTGAAACTGTCACAGCACTTTAATTGTATTCACTTTGTTGGTGGCTATCCGGTTGAACCCGTCGACGTGCACGCAAGCGTACGTCACCTAGACGTGCTGTACGACAAGCTTACCCTGACAGACAAAGTGGCGCATGCCTATTCGTTGGGCGAGGAGCGTGTTGAAGACGTTATGGAAATGGTGCGGATCGCTGGCGGTCTGACCCATGAGGAATTTAATGCCAGCCCGCGGATGTACACCAACATCAATTCGACGTCTCCACTGAAACACGACATCCCCATGCTAGATGGCTGGATGCGTCTGGCGCGTCGGGGGCAGGGGCTTGTGGTGACCCCCTTCACATTGGCCGGGGCTATGGCTCCGGTGACCATGGCAGGCGCTGTGGCACAGTCGCTTGCCGAAGGTCTGACAGCGATTGTTCTGGCGCAGATTATCAACCCGGGCGCACCCTGTGCGATTGGCACGTTTACATCGAATGTGGACATGAAAAGCGGCGCACCCGCCTTTGGCACACCGGAATACATGCGCGCGACACAGATGACCGGCCAGATGGCGCGGTTCTATGACTTGCCGATGCGGTCGTCAGGTGTATGCGCCGCTAACGTGCCCGATGGTCAGGCCATGTGGGAGACCGAACATAGCCTCTGGGCGGCAATTCAGTCGGGCACCAATATGGTGTATCACGCGGCGGGGTGGCTTGAAGGAGGTCTGATCGCCAGCCCCGAGAAGTTCATTATGGACTGCGAAGTGATCAACCAGTTGATCCGCTATCTGGATCCGTCGATCTGTGATGTCTCGGAGGATGCGCTGGCCGTGGATGCAATTGCTGAGGTCGGACCAGAAGGGCACTTCTTTGGCATCCAGCACACGCAGGACCGCTATGAGACTGCATTTTATCAGCCATCGCTCTCCGACTGGAAAAACTATGAGGCCTGGGAGGCCGGGGGCGCCATCTGGACCCCTGAACGCGCCCATGCTCAGTTTAAGCAGATCATTCACGAATTTGAGGCCCCGGAGATGGATGTGGCGATCCGTGATGAGCTTGCAGATTTTGTGGCTCGGAGGAAATCTGAAGGCGGGGCTCCAACCGATTTCTGATCTCGGGGGGCTTCCTCTCCAGACCCAAAACAGAGAAAGCGCTCCTCAGGAGCGCTTTTTTGCTATTCTGCTGAAACGAGGTCGGGTATTCCGCCGCTACGGTTGATACCAACCCCATGATACCCAAGTAAAAGTTAAGACAGTCCGATTAAGGAGAGCCAAAATGCAGAGTGACACGCAACCGGGTTACCTCTTGTATTTGGTGTTGGCTGCGATCGGAGCCTGGGCGGGATTGACGGGCTGGTGGCTGACCGAAGGGTGGCAGAATGGCCTTTTGCCTGAGCGTGAAATGCTCGGTGTGTCCTTTGTCCTGTTTGCATTTTTTACCATGATGTTGTCGCTGATTGGTCCGGTGACGGTGCACCGTACAATTTTGCCGGCCGCGGGGGCCGCGGTGCTCTTGGGGGGGGCTGTGTGGTGGGCGTCGGGACGGCATGAGGATGTCGGTGATTTTATGGATCTGGGTTATCCGGTCCTGTGCTTTGCCCTGGCGTTGCTTGTGGTGACCCCATTTGTGGCGGCGACACTGAGCGCACCTGCAGGGTGGCAGGATTACCCGATGCTGTACCGTCTGAGCTGGCGGATTGCGGTGCGTCATGTGGCGGCCTTTGTGTTCACCGCGATGTTCTGGGGGATCTTTGCGCTCTCGGATGCGGTGCTGAGCATTGTCGGTCTGGATCTCTGGGATCTGGTGTTACGCCATGATGCGACGGTCTGGGCGCTCAGTGGTGCGGTGTTTGGGCTGGCTCTCACCGTTGTCCACGAGCTGCGCGAGTTCATTTCCCCCTATCTTGTTTTGCGGCTGTTGCGCTTGTTTGTGCCTGTGGTGCTTGTCGTGGCGGTGATCTTTGTGGTGGCCTTGCCTCTGCGCGGGTGGGGGGGCTTGCTCAATGGCTGGTCTCCGGCCGCGGCACTTTTGGCATTTTCTTTGGCGGCGGTTGTTCTGGTCACCGTCTCTGTGGATTGTGAAAGCTCAGATGCGGCGCAGAACCCGGTGTTTCGGCTGTTGGTGGCGGGGTTGGCGGTTTTGGTGCCTTTCCTGGCAGGGCTCGCCTTGTGGGCGGTTTGGCTTCGTGTGGGCCAATATGGCTGGACACCCGAACGACTAACTGCATTGACCATCGGACTTGTTCTTGTGGCCTATGGGGCGGCCTATGCCCTGGCTGTGGCGATGAGACTGGACTGGATGGAGCGCATTCGGCAGGCCAATATCTGGCTTGCCTTGATGGTGGTGGTGACCTGTCTGTTTTGGCTGAGCCCCTTGTTTTCGCCCGAAGCGGTGTCTTCGCGGTCGCAATTGGCACGCCTTGTTCACGATGACAAAGTCGACGAAGGTGTGTTGTCACAGCTGGCATTTGACTGGGGTCACGCAGGGCAAACGGCACTTGAAGGTCTGGCCGTTGCACGACCGGAATTGATCGCGACAATTGACGCGGTGCGTGAGGGTGGGCGTTACTTTGTGTCGGCACATGAAGAGGTTGTACGCCCTCTCTCGGCGCAGATCCCGGTTTATCCGGAAGGGGTGACCCTGCCTGATGGAGCGTTTTCGGAATTGAATGCAGGGTTCGCACGGCGGGTCTCTGCGGCCTGCGATCTGGCGCTGCCCTCTGGTCCGGGATGTGGATTATTTGTAATTCCCAGCGAAACGACCGAGACATCTATGGTACTGTTTCTGCGCGAAGCTGAAAATGTGGTACGGGTAGAGCCTATGCGTCTCTCCGACGGTGTGCTGGAGCGCGAAGGGCATGTCAGCCGCCTGGGGGCCAACAATAGCCCGCTGGGCGACCGCGCGCTTACTGATCTGCATGCTGGAAAAGCACAGGTTGGACTGATTGAGGTGGAGGTGATCAAATTGAGCGGGAGATCTCTATTTACGCACAATTGAATATGTTACCTCAAATTTAACGTCCCTTGCGACATGTTAGAAGGGGATGACAATGGTGGAGCTCTCATGCACGGGCTGATCTTAAAAACTCTGCAGGTGTTTGTGCAGGATACATATGGCCCCGATAGCTGGGCTGACATCGCGGATCAGGCGGCATTGGATGTCCCTGAATTCGAAGCGATGTTGAACTATCCGAAAGAGATTTTTTCAGATGTCCTGCAAGCGGGTGAAAAGGTGCTGAATAAACCCTGGGAGGCCATTCTCGAGGATGTCGGCACCTATCTTGTCTCTCACCCCAACAGCGAAGGGCTCAGGCGGCTTTTGCGGTTTGGTGGCGTGGATTTCACCGAGTTTCTGCATTCGCTGGACGATTTGCCCGATCGGGCGCGTCTGGCTGTGGCTGACCTCAAACTTCCCGATCTTGAGCTTCGTGATCTCACCTCTGTGCAATTCAGCTTGAAAGTTGAGGGCGATTTACCGGGGTTTTGCTTTGTTATTATGGGTGTTCTGCGTGCAATGGCGGATGATTACGGGGCACTGGTGTTGCTCGATCATGCCGGCGGCCCGTCAGAGCGTTTGCAATTGGTGGATGTGACTGTGGTTGAAACAGCCTATGCTGAAGGGCGAGAATTTGAATTGGGGGCCGTGCATGTACCCTCAGAGGGGGCGGCATGAGCCACGTGCCAATTGAAGTGCTCCACCGGATCAATCCGTTACACGCGGTATTGGACAATACGGGTCATATCATTCAGGCGGGGCCAACCCTGCGCAAAGTTGCGGGCGCAGATATTGAGGGGCGTCGCTTCCTTGAAATCTTCGAAATTTACCGCCCGCGTGCGATCACGGGTATGTCTCCGCTGTTGCAGGCCGAGGGCCGCAAATTGCACCTGCGTTTGCGTGGAGGTGTGCGGACTCCGCTCAAAGGTGTGCTAGCTGCGGATGACAATGGTGGTGGGGTGATCAGCTTGTCCTTTGGTATTTCGGTGGTGGACGCCGTGCGGGACTATGCGCTGACCAGCACAGATTTTGCACCCACAGACCTGGCCATCGAAATGCTGTATCTGGTCGAGGCGAAATCTGCGGCGATGGACGCCTCGCGCAATCTCAATACGCGATTGCAGGGCGCGATGGTTGCGGCGGAAGAACGGGCCTTTACCGATACCCTGACCGGGTTGCGCAACCGCCGGGCCGCGGATCAGCTTCTGGAAAAACTGTGCCGTAGCGGGCGCCCCTTTTCGCTGGTGCATATCGATCTGGATTTCTTCAAACAGGTCAATGACACCATGGGACACGCCGCCGGGGACCATGTGCTCAAAGCGGCGGCTCGCATCATGGGTGATATGGCCCGCAAAGAAGATGTCGCTGCCCGCGTGGGGGGCGATGAGTTTGTAATGATTTTCGCCGATCTAATCAGCCGTCGTCGTCTGTCAGACATCTCGACGCAATTGATTAGGCGGATCGAAGAACCCGTGCCGTTTGAAGGGCAGGAGTGCAAGATTTCGGCAAGCATTGGCATCAGTATCAGTGACGGCACTGTGCTTGAACCCTCGCAGATGCTCGAGATGGCGGATATCGCACTTTATGCCTCAAAACGGGCCGGTCGCGCACAGTTTCGGTTCCACGAAGATGAGGTTCTTGCAGGAGAAATTCTGCCCCAGAATGTTGCCGCGGAAAATTGATTTTTCGGGCAAAAAAGGGGTTGCAGTGCTGAGACTTCGGGCTTAAATACGCCTCCACGGTTGGGATGTAGCCAAGTGGTAAGGCAACTGTTTTTGGTACAGTGTACCGTAGGTTCGAATCCTACCATCCCAGCCAGTTTCATATACATCACCTACACAAAATGCCTTGATGTTTGAGTAGGCGTTGTGCCGCTAGGTTGCGGCCTGCGGCAATGGCACATCCGTGACTAGACAAATTAGGTTCACCTTAGGCAGCAGTTCGTTTCCCGGAGGACCTCCTCCATCCGGAACGATAGTCAGCGAGCAGCTTCCCAGATCGCACTGCAATCTGACAAGGAATGGAATCGTGGCCATGAATACCCGTGGCACTCATAGTCAAAACTCTGAATTTTTTGGAACAATTTTTGAGACGTCTTTCAGCCTGTGCAGTTTTGGCATCTTGAACCGGGCCTTTTGATCTCGGAGTGCAAAGCGTCCGAGATGAGAATGTCTGGATCGAGTGTCCGTCAACAAGGAATTTGGGACAAATGGCGCTCTGATCTAAGAGTGAGTGTTGGTCAACTGGTTGAATTGGTTTTGCGACAAGTTTGCTGTGAAGCAATCGCCGGGTTCGTTGGTCTTCTGTCTGATCTTTTCTAGTGTTTTAGAATGGTCTGCCCTCGTCCGGAATAAGCGTCAGCGGGCGTGAGTTTTGTAAGCTCATCCTGTCAAAAGCAGATTTAGACACCTGCACTTTGGCGTATTGCGACGCCGGTTGAAGCAGGAGCCATCCACCCCATCAGCTTTCGAGAAGTTGGGTCAGACGCTTTGCTCTCGCAGCATAGCTGAAGTCGCACCTAGGTTGAGTGTCGCGAAAGGGCTGGCTGCTATTCCTTTGAAGAGCGTGGTTAGCCCTTTAGCCGACCAAGACGTTCCCCCAATCCCTGATTGTATTGGCGGTGGTGGCAAGGTGATCCTCAAGGGTTAAACCTGTTTCCCGTTTCCTGGGTTTCAGGTCGTGATCTCCGTCTGGCAGCCAGTGGATTCGGATTGCAGAGGGAAGGTTGTAGCTCTGGACCTCTTCCTTTGTGCCAAGCGGATCACGTGTGCCTTGGCAGATCAGGGTGGGCACGGTGAGGGGTCTCAGATGGTCTGTGCGCAGGCTTTCCGGCTTACCGCGTGGATGGAATGGATATCCTAGGCACAAAAGGCCTGCGATTTTGCCAGACTGAAACAGATCCTCGGCATTCATGCTGGCCACACGTCCCCCCATAGATTTCCCTGCGAGAATTAACGGGCCATCGGGGGCAAGCGCGTCAATGGCGCTTTGGTATTCCTCAAGCAGCAGATCGATCTTTGGCGGCGGGCGTTTGGGACCGCCTGTTCGGCGTGCCGCCATATAGGCGAACTCGAACCGTGCAACGCGCATGTCCCTGGCCGCGAGCCGTTCGGCAATTGAGGTCATCCAAGGCGTGTCCATCGCGGCACCGGCGCCGTGGGCCAAGAGGATGGTAGGGCGCTCTGGCCTGTCGCCATTCATCATGAAATCAATCGGCATGGCGGGTTCCGTGAAATGCAGAAAAGGCGCCCGAGGGGCGCCCTAAATGATGACTTTCCCACATCTTGCGGGATCTTTGCACCGATTCCGCGGCAACTTTAGCCCGATTTACAACGCTCAATGAGTCCAAGGCGTGCGGCGGTCGACGGCGAAGTTTTCGGCATAGCCGCGGGCGCGGATGTTGGGTTTGCGTTTGTTGGGCTCAAGAACCGTCGCCTGAATGCCGTTGTCCTTGGCATAGGCCTCTGCCGCTTCCTTACTATCAAAGCGCATGCGCACCTGGCTCTGGGTGTCACCCGACGAGGTCCAGCCCATCAGCGGATCAACTTCGCGGCGTTCCGCCGGTGAAAATTCAAGAATCCAAGTCTTGGTCTTACCCTGACCCGAAGACATGGCGGTTTTGGCTGGCTGAAAAATACGTGCGAGCATATCGGATCTCCTTGAACCGCTGTGGTTATCGGAGATTCCCGACCTAATCTCAAGCCCTAGGACATCGCAGATTTGTCGCGGCTTCTAACAAAGATCTCAACACGCGGCCAAACAGACGTCGACATCACTCTGCTGGCAGAGGTTTGGCCAAACGTCGGCGCACGGGGAGCGAGGGGTAGTTGACTGCGTGCCGAGTTGGCCAAACCGACTGCGCCCTTTAAAGGTACATTCAAACGTAAAATTCACAAAATGGTTACACTTAAATCTGGCGTGAATCTGCCAGTGGCCAGTGCATCCACAGAAATCTGAGGGAAAACTGCCCAAAAAACAGGCAGCGGCTGAAGCGGAAGGGGCGCCTGACACAGAATTGTGCCAGCTGCTGTTGGTCAATCGACACCGTTTTGCGCGGGTCCCAGAAGAAATTTACAGCTCTCTGGTCATCTGCCTCTTGTCTGCGTCTGAGAAAAGAACAAATGTGGGACATCCTGCGGCAAGAGACCTCCATCATGCACAATAACTCGCCAGAACAGATGCAGATCCTGCACGCCCCGGCTCCGGATGTGAAACATCGCGAAAAGCTGGAAGGGGGGAAGCAATTTGTCCTGCAGACCGAGTTTGAGCCTGCGGGCGATCAGCCAACGGCCATTGCCGAGCTGTCCTCGGGGGTGAACGAAGGCGAGCGTGATCAGGTTCTGTTGGGGGCCACAGGCACCGGTAAGACCTTTACCATGGCCAAGATCATTGCCGAGACACAGCGTCCTGCGATCATTCTTGCGCCGAACAAAACGCTGGCCGCGCAGCTATATGGCGAGTTCAAAGGCTTCTTCCCTGACAATGCGGTCGAGTATTTTGTTTCATACTACGACTATTACCAACCGGAAGCCTATGTCGCTCGGTCTGATACCTTCATTGAGAAGGAATCTCAGATCAACGAACAGATCGACCGCATGCGCCATGCGGCCACACGGTCGCTGTTGGAGCGCGATGATGTGATTATCGTTGCCTCGGTGTCCTGCATCTACGGCATTGGCTCGGTCGAGACCTATGGGGCCATGACGCAGGATCTGTTTCTGGGGCAGGAGTATGATCAGCGCAAAGTCATCGCAGATCTGGTGGCCCAGCAATACCGGCGCAATGATCAGGGGTTTCAGCGCGGATCGTTCCGGGTGCGCGGTGACAGTCTGGAAGTCTGGCCCGCGCACCTCGAAGACCGGGCGTGGAAGCTGTCCTTTTTTGGTGAAGAGCTGGAAGGGATCAGCGAGTTTGATCCTCTGACCGGACAACGCACCGATGATTTTGAGCGCATCCGCATCTATGCGAATTCCCACTATGTGACCCCGCGGCCCACCATGCAGCAGGCGGTCATTGGCATTAAAAAGGAACTGCGTCAGCGGTTGGATCAACTGGTCGGTGAAGGCAAGTTGCTTGAGGCGCAGCGCCTAGAGCAACGCTGTAACTTTGATCTTGAGATGTTGGAGGCGACGGGGGTCTGCAACGGCATTGAGAACTATTCGCGTTACCTGACTGGGCGTGCTCCGGGTGAACCACCGCCCACCTTGTTTGAGTTTATCCCAGACACCGCCATTGTCTTTGCCGATGAAAGTCACGTTTCGGTGCCTCAGATTGGCGGCATGTACCGAGGGGACTATCGACGCAAATTTACCTTGGCGGAACACGGGTTCCGTCTGCCGTCCTGTATGGACAACCGCCCGCTCAAGTTCGAAGAGTGGGATGCCATGCGCCCGCAGTCGATCTTTGTGTCGGCGACCCCGGCCTCCTGGGAGATGGAGCAGACGGGGGGCGTGTTCACAGAACAGGTTATCCGCCCGACGGGCCTTCTTGATCCTGTCATTGAGATCCGACCGGTTGAAACCCAAGTGGATGATTTGCTGGATGAAATCCGCAAAGTCACGGCCGATGGATACCGGGTGCTTTGCACCACGCTGACCAAACGCATGGCCGAAGATCTGACGGAGTACCTGCATGAGCAGGGGATCAAAGTCCGGTATATGCACTCAGACATCGACACCATCGAGCGGATCGAAATTCTGCGCGATCTACGGCTAGGGGCCTTTGATGTTCTGATCGGGATCAACCTTTTGCGTGAGGGATTGGACATTCCTGAATGTGGCTTGGTCGCTATTCTGGATGCGGACAAAGAAGGGTTTTTGCGGTCGGAAACATCCTTGGTGCAGACCATCGGGCGGGCGGCGCGAAATGCTGAAGGCCGGGTGATCATGTATGCCGACAAGGTGACCGGCAGCATGGAGCGCGCGATTGGCGAAACCAATCGTCGTCGCGCGAAACAGATGGCCTATAACGAAGAGCATGGCATCACGCCTGCCACGGTGAAGAAAAACGTCGAAGATATTCTGGCGGGTCTCTATCAGGGCGACACTGATCAATCGCGGGTCACGGCAACCATTGATCCGGCGGCGGCCGGGGGCAATCTGCAATCGGTTCTGGAAGGCCTGCGCAACGATATGCGCAAGGCGGCTGAAAATCTTGAGTTTGAAGAGGCGGCGCGCCTGCGCGATGAGGTCAAACGGCTTGAAGCCGTTGATTTGGCTGTGTCGGACGATCCTCTCGCACGTCAGTCGGCGGTGGATGCGGCGGCGGAGGCGGCGGTCAAATCCAAGGGGCGCTCTACCGCAGGGCGGCCGGGCCAACGGGGTGGGGTGAAACGCCGGAAAAGATGATTTTGGCGCTTGGCCCGATCAAATGCCCATGTCAGACATCGGAACATGACAAAATCTGATCTTTTCCAACCTGTTGATGACGAGGTGCGCGCGCAGGGGCAGGCGATGATCCGCGCGGCGAGCGCGGCCTCCCTGTCTTTCCTGCAGCCGGGCACGCATTTGCCGTCGGTGACGCGCGTGGCTTTGGCCACAGACCGGGCGGGGTATCCCGTTGCATTGATCTCAACGCTGGCCAGCCATACCGCCGCGCTTGAGAGTAACCCCAATTGTGCGCTGCTGATTGGAGAGCCGGGCCCAAAAGGAGACCCGCTGACCCATCCGCGTTTGACGCTGCATTGTACCGCCGAATTTATTCTGCGCGACAACGACGGCTATGCGGATCTGCGCGCGTTTTTCCTCGAACAGCGCCCGAAATCAAAGCTTTATATCGATTTCCCGGATTTCCGATTTGTCCGCTTTATCGCCCACGAGGGGTTGATGAATGGCGGATTTGCCAAAGCTTATCGGTTTACGCCCGAAGATTTGGTGCGGGTTTAGAGGGCGAGGACAAAGGCCTTGTTTCCGGCCTTTGTCTAGATTTTACGAGCCGTGCTAGGCTTTGAGCAACCGTAGGGCATTGGCCACAACGGCAAGCGACACCCCAACGTCGGCCAGAATAGCCCCCCACATCGAGGCCATGCCCAAGGCCGTCAGCGCAACAAACAGCGCCTTTGTCGCCAGCGCAAACGCGATGTTTTGCCGGATGATCGACATGGCGTGACGTGAATGGGAGACCAGCCAGGGCAATTTGCCAATGTCGTCGCTCATCAGGGCGATGTCTGCGGTCTCAATTGCGGCGTCTGAGCCCACGGCCCCCATGGCGATGGCAAAATCTGCGCGTGCCATCGCGGGGGCGTCATTCACGCCATCGCCGATCATGGCCACAGTTTTGTGTGTCTGGGTCAGCGCCTCGATGGCGGTAGCCTTATCCTGCGGCAACAGATCTGAGCGCACCTCATCAATCCCCACCGCATCGGCGACGGCCTGCGCTGTGTGCCGGGTGTCGCCGGTCAGCATAACAATGGTCTCAACACCCTGCGCGTGCAGTTTGGTGATAACCTCTTTGGCATCCGGGCGAATACGGTCGCGCAACTCTAACAGGCCAAGCAGGGACGTGCCTTCCCCAACCGCGACCAAAGTGCTCCCGGCTTTTTCTATTTCGGACCGCAGGTCATCCGGGATCTGCGCGCCATATTCAGATGCAAAGCGGGCCGAGCCCAGCCAGATCTGACGTCCGGCCACCGTTCCGACAATACCGCGCCCGGGCACCGTTCGCGTGTCTTCAGCGGGCGCGTCCGGAGTTTTGCGGGCCAGTATGGCGCGGGCCAGAGGGTGTGACGATCGCGCCTCGAGTGCTGAGGCCAGCGTGAGCAGGCTGTTTTCGTCTTCCTTCAAAGCATGCACAGCGGCGACCTCGGGTTCTCCTTCGGTGAGTGTCCCGGTCTTATCCATGGCCAGAGCAGTGACACGTCCCGGTGTCTCGACATAGGCGCCGCCTTTGATCAGCACCCCGTTTCGGGCAGACGCGGCCAAAGCGGCGACGATGGAAACCGGCGTAGAGATAACCAGGGCGCAGGGGCAGGCGATCACAAGCAAAACCAAGGCGTTGTAGATCCAGGCGCTCCACATCCCGCCAAGCACCAAGGGCGGGACAACAGCAATCGCTGCGGCCAGCGCCATGATGATTGGGGTGTAGATGCGGGCAAACTTTGTCACCCACTGTTCGACCTCGGCGCGGCGGGCATGGGCGTCGCCCACCATTCGGGTGATTTTGGCGAGAACGGTATCGGTGGCGGGTTTGGTGGCGCGAATGGTGAGCGTGCCATCGCCGTTGATCGTGCCTGCAAAAACCTCGTCTCCGGGTTCTTTCGCGACCAATGCGCTTTCCCCAGTGATGGGGGCCTGATCGACGGCACCCAGACCGGCGGTCACGGCGCCATCGAGCGGGATACGATCCCCGCCGCGCACAATAAACTCTGTGCCAACCTGAACCTCTGACGCGGGCCTGTCTGTTTCCTGGCCGTCTGGAGACAGCACACGCGCTGTAGCAGGGGCAAGGTCCAAAAGCGCGGCCACGGCTGACCGGGCCCGTCCAACGCTCCAGCTTTCGAGGGTCAGGGATAGAGCAAAAAAGAAGGACACGGTGGCCGCTTCGAAAAACTCCCCCAAGGCCAGTGCCCCTGCGACGGCGATCACCATCAACAGGTTCATATCCGGGGAGATACGTCGTGCGGCCGACAGGGCTTTGGGCGCGACAAGCCAGACCCCAAAGAGCACGGCCAAAAGAAACGCGCCAATCTCAAATATGGGCATGGCCGTGCCCCCATGACCGGAAAAGATCTGAACTGCGCCGGACAATCCGGTTTCTACCACATGGTATCCAAGACCCACGGCCCAGAACCCAGCAGAGAGGCCCGTAAACAGTTTCTGTCGGGTCAGATGGGCCGCTGCATCGGCCTCGGCGCTCCCTGCATCCCAAATTTTTGCTGACATCCCCGTGCTTGCGACACGGTCGATGACCTCCTGGGCGGACATAGGGTTTGCGGTTTTCAGGATGGTCATCCGTGCATTGATGACATCGAAGGCAAGATGCTCTTCCCCCCCGAGATCGTGGGCAAGCACCTTGTTGAGGATGGCCACTTCCTCCGCGCAATCCAACCCGTTCACGCGAAAGCTCTGGCCGTCTTCTGCAGAAGCGGTTGGGTTGGGGATCGTGGCAGATGATCCGCAGCACCCTCCACCATGATTATGTGAGGAGGAGTTGGAATGGGGCAGGTCTGGGTTCGTTTGGCCGCAGGGATTGGTTGCGTCGTCGCGCACGAGATCACCTCTTAAATCTATCTGCCATCCTAGATGCGACCTCTAGTGGCTGTAGGGTCAAGAGAAAAATTGAGAATTTTGCACGGGGTTGCGTAACCGGTTTGCCGGATCTACATCTATAAAGCTATATTCACTTGAGGTTTTCATGCTGACAATTGGAGCGCTTGCCCGCAAAACCGGCACCAAGGTGCAAACCATCCGCTACTATGAGCAGATTGGTCTGCTGAATGAGCCGGGCCGTACTGCGGGCGGCCAACGTCGCTATGCCCAAAGTGATCTGGATCGGCTGGCCTTTGTGCGCCATGGGCGACAGCTCGGATTTTCTCTCGATGCAATCCGCGATCTGCTCGGGCTGTCGGACAATCCAGACCAATCCTGTTCGCAGGCGGATTCGATTGCCCAACAACAGCTGGTTCAGGTTCGGCAACGCATTCTGCGTTTGCAGGCGCTTGAAACCGAACTTCAGCGCATGATTGCGGAATGTGAGGGGGGGCAAACCGGGGATTGTCGTGTGCTTGAGGTGCTGCGCGACCATTCCGAATGCCTGACGGACCACGACAACATCGGCGAATGATCGCGCTCACGATGTTGTGAGTGAAACGTGTGTTGATCCTCTAGTGGGGGGAAGGTGTAGCAGGGGAGGGAGCAATGACAACAGAGCAGACATATGGCCCGTTTCCTGACCCGTCGGAACTTTATCGCAACCGCCGCAACCTCTTTGGCGACGCCTGTCTTGGCGCAAGCCGTGGAGGAAGAGACCATTTCCCGACGCAACAGCTCGGGGTTTCGTTTGCCCGACTGGCGCGATCACTTTGAGACGCTCAAACATGGGGCGATCCTCTGTGATATCGACTCACGGGCTGTGCAATATTGGTCAGAGGATGAGACAACCTACAAAGTCTATCCTTCCAGCGTTCCGATGAGCGAAGAGCTGACCAAACGGGGCTATACCAAAGTCATTCGCAAGGTAGATGGTCCGAGCTGGCGTCCAACGCCATCGATGAAGAAGCGTAACCCGGAATGGCCAGATTTTGTGGGGCCGGGGCCGGACAATCCGCTGGGCACCCATGCGCTCTATTTGTCGTGGCAGTACTACCGCGTTCACGGATCAAACGACACGCGCAAAATCGGCCGCCAGTCGTCGAATGGCTGCATTGGTCTCTACAACGAGCACATCTCTGAATTGTTTGCGCTGGCTGAGGTCGGAACGCAGGTTAAAATCTTCTGATCCAATGGCTTTGCCTTTGCTCTCTGTGCTGTAAGGTGCGGCCAATGACACGTGGCCGCAGCAGGGGAGAGAGCAATGGCATCCGCAACATTTCATGATCTTGAGGGCGCATCGGTTTTCATCACTGGTGGCGGTTCGGGGATTGGTGCGGCCCTGACCGAAGGATTTCTGCGGCAAGGCGCAAGGGTTGCATTTGTCCAGCGTTCGGACGCCCGTGATTTCTGTGATGAAATGGAGGGGCTCACCGGCACGCGGCCGTTGTTTATCCCGTGTGACATCACCGATGTATCGGCGCTAAAGGCCGCGATTGATCAGGCAGCCGAGGCCCATGGGCCTATTGGGATCTTGGTGAACAATGCCGCAAATGATCAGCGCCATGTGCTTGAAGACACAGATGAGGCCTATTGGGACTGGGCGCAGGCCATCAATCTCAAGGCCTACTATTTTGCCTGCCAAAGCGTGGTGCCGGGGATGAAGGCGATGGGCGGTGGCTCGATCGTCAACTTCAGCTCAATCACCTATATGCTTGGGGTGTCCGGACTGACGGCCTACACCACGGCAAATGCGGGAATCATGGGGATGACGCGGGCTTTGGCGCGCGAGCTTGGCCCGGATAAGATCCGCGTCAATTCGCTTGCGCCGGGCTGGGTGATGACCGAACGACAGGAACGTCTTTGGGCCACACCGGATAAAGTGGCGGCACATGTCGAAACACAATGTCTGAAAGAGGCGCTGGTGCCGGAAGACATCGTCGACAGCGTTCTGTTTCTTGCCTCAAACAGCAGCCGAATGATGACCGCTCAGACGCTTGTGGTTGACGGTGGTGCCGCGATGACCGGTTAAGTCAGGGCTATGACGGCGGTGCCACAGATGGCTAGTCCCGCGCCTGCCGCGGCTAGGGTTGTGGGGGGCTGACGGTCTTTGATCCACAGGATTGCGAGAACAAGAACCGGCGAGAGCGATCCCAGCACCGTGGCTATCCCTGCATCAAAAGTGGCAATCGCATAAAGCAGGAGCGTTGAGGACAGCACATAACCGATCAGACCCGGCAAAACGGTTTGTCCCAACATGCGCTTAGACATTGGATTGGCCGGACGGAACATCTCAGCAGGCCAAAGCGCGACAAGTGAGATCACCAGCGCGGCTCCCAGAAGGCGCAGAGCGGTTGCGGCCAGAGGGGCAGTGCCTTCTACCATCGCGGGTTTTAGCGCCAGAAACCCGACCCCCTGAAACAGCGTCGCACAGAAACCCAGTGCGATAACCTGCCAGATCGGCGCGCTGAGCTGGTCACTTTTTCCAGAATTGTCAGATGCGAAGAGAACCGCAAGCAGGATGCCTATGAGCGCAAGCCCAGCCCCGGCAAGATCCCAAGGACTGAGCGTTTCACCAAGCCACAGATAGGCCATGCCCGCGACAAGGGGGCCTTTGAATGATAAAATAACCTCGGTCCGACGCGGTCCTCCGCGTCTCAGGCAGGCGATCATTGCGAGATTGCCGAGAAGGATCCCAAACAAGCTGCTGATCGCGAAGGCCGGCCAATGGTGCCAGGTGACGGTTGGCCACAGTCCGAGCACGGCGCACAGCCCAGCGACAAAGGCCGAGCAGGCAATCAGTTGAATCCGGGTGAACTCAAAGGCACCCAGTTTGCGGGCCGGAGATTGCGCCAGAACAATGCCAGTCGCCCATCCACCGGAGGCCCCCAATGCAGCCAGAACAGGAAAAATCGCCATGACATCCTCATGCAGATTCGCTATCATTTGTGTAGCAATTAATTCGCTACGCAAATGATAGCAAGAGGCAATATGGCACCGATATCTCCCAAACCCGGCACCCCGGTGCGCGGATCGAAGACAGGCAAACCCATAATGGCGCTGTTCGACCTTCTCGGGCGCAGTTGGGCGATGGGTGTGATTTGGCAGTTGTCAGAGGCACCATTGACGTTCCGGCAGCTGCAAGACGCCTGTGGCGGTGTTTCCCCAACGGTGCTGAACAAACGCCTCAAAGAGCTGCGCGAGGCAGCTATGGTGACTCATGGCGAGGGGGGATATCACCTGACCCCTTTGGGGCAGGAGCTGTTTGATCTCATTCGACCTTTTGGCCAGTGGTCCCAGGGTTGGGCGCAGGCGATCGAAGTGGATGGTTAAGCTTCGCCCACCAGTTTGAGAACCATAAGCCGCAGCGTTTCCAACATTTGCTCGAGCTTCTGTTCCGAGGTCGCCCCGTATTTCAACCCGTTGCACGTGGTCACGATGAACTCGGCCAAATCTTCGGCGGTTTGACCGTTCTGGGCGAGGGCGGCCTGATGTGGGATGAAGAGGGGCTCAAGCATGGCCATCTTGTGCCGCATCATTTGATGTGAGGCCTTCTCAGACTCTTTGTCGCCGCCGGAAATCAGATCCTCGGCATCCGGCATTTGCTGGACCATCGTGTAAAAGCGAATCGTGGTATGGTCGAAAAAGCTCCATAGCTTGTCCGACAGGGTGTTTTGCCTGCCCCAGTCGGCGCGGACCTGAGCCAACATCTGGGCCACGACGTATTCCATCGCCGCCAGCATGACCCCATCTTTGTTGGTGTATCGCCCGTAAAGGGTTTGGCGGGACACATCCGCTTCGCGTGCGATGTCATTCATCGTGGTGCGGCGGACGCCATACCGCGTGATGACACGCACAACAGCGTCAAGGATAGGGTCTTGGTCTGGGATGGTTGCTTGGGTCATGGGGTCAGATGAACAAATGGACAGAGTTTGTCAAATGATAGATTGACAAATGGCGTTCAAATGTAAATGTGTAAAGCGAAGCCGCCGCAGATCTCTGTGGCGACCCCAGAGTGATCCCCAAAATGGGGCAAGGAGTTCACGATGATCCGGCTCAAGGTGAATGGCGAAACGCGCGAAGTTGATGTCTCTCCCGAGATGCCCCTGCTGTGGGTGTTGCGGGATGAGCTTGGCATGGCGGGCACGAAATATGGCTGCGGCGTTGCCCAATGTGGTGCTTGCACCGTGCATGTGGATGGAACGGCGGTTCGGTCCTGTCAGGAGCAGATCGGCGATCTGGAGGGTGCAGAGGTGACCACCATCGAAGGGCTGGGCACCCCGGATCTTATGCATGCGGTGCAGGCCGCCTGGGTAGACCATCAGGTGGCGCAATGTGGATACTGCCAGTCAGGCCAGATCATGCAGGCCGCATCGCTTTTGGCGGAAACACCCAATCCGACCGATGATGAGATCGATGAGGCCATGTCTGGCAACCTGTGCAGGTGTGGCACGTATCCCCGAATCCGCGCGGCTGTGAAAACCGCGGCTGCCGCTGTTCAGGAGGGTTAAGACATGAGCTGCATTGGAAAAATCGCCCGACGTTCGTTTTTGGTAGGCGCTGCTGCTTTGGTGGGTGGCGTGGCCTTTGGCGTCTACGCGGTGCGCCGCGATCCTGGCAACCCGCTGCATGACGATCTGAAAACCGGCGATGCCGCGTTTAACCCCTGGGTGCTGATCGATCAGGACAAGATCACGCTCATTGCGCCCCATGGCGACAAAGGGCAGGGGATCTATTCGGCGCAGGCCGCGCTGATCGCGGAAGAGTTGGATCTGGAGTGGGGCGACTTTGAGGTGAGCTTTGGCAAACCGGCCAAGGCCTATTGGAACACCGCCATGGCGGACGAGGCCGTGCCCTTTATGTCCACAGACGAGAGCTTTGGTGCCGAAACCATGCGCAGTGTCATGGGCGGCGTCATGAAGGTCATGGGGATGCAGGGCACCGGGGGATCCTCTGCCATTCCAGACAGCTTTGTCAAACTGCGCGAGGCCGGAGCCATGGCGCGGGAGACCCTGAAGCTTGCCGCCAGCAACCGCAGCGGCGTCCCCGTGGCTAAGTTGAAAACCGAAAAGGGGGCCGTGATCCTGCCGAATGGGGATCGGATCGCTTATACGGACCTGGCCGCTGAGGCTGCGGCGTTGGAGCCCGTAACAGGCACAGCCCTGCGTGATCCAAGCCAATGGCGTCTGGTTGGGAAACCGATGCAGCGATTGGATATCGTTGGAAAATCAACGGGCACACAGACTTACGGCATCGATATCACCGTGCCGGACATGGTTTATGCCACGGTTAAGATGAACCCACGTCAGGGCGGTGGCCTGAATGGGTTTGACGCCTCCGAGGCCCTGGCACTTCCCGGTGTGAACCAGGTGGTTGAGATCACAGGTGGGGTCGCCGTGATTGCGACCAATACGTGGTATGCCATCCAAGGGGCCGAGGCGATTGAATTCGACTGGGCTGAGGCACCTTATCCCGCAGAGCAAGACCAGCATTGGGAGGCGCTCAGCGCCGCGTTTAGCCCAGAAAAGCTAGACAAAGAATGGCGCAATGACGGGGATGTCGAGGCGGCCGATGGGGATGCGATTGAGCTTGAATATCGCTCACCCTATGTGGCGCATGCCCCGCTTGAACCCCTGAATGCAGTTGTGAAGGTGACCGATGCGGGCATAGAGATTTGGACCGGCCATCAGTTGCAGCGGATGCTGCAGCAGCAGCTCGCCCCAATCACCGGGCACGAGCCCGAGCAGGTCACCTTGCACAACCAATTCATGGGCGGGAGCTTTGGTCACCGACTGGAATTCGAACATCTGAAGCAGGCCACTGAGATTGCCAACCAGATGCGCGGCACGCCTGTGAAGATGACCTATTCACGGGAAGAAGACTTCGCCCACGACTTCCCGCGTCATATTGCGATGGGACGCGCGCGCATGGTGACACAGGCCGGTAAAGTCGAGGGCATGGACCTGTCGATTGCCTCACCCTCGGTAGTGGTGTCGCAAATGGGGCGCGCTGGGCTGAATATCCCGGGCCCTGATGTCCAGATCGTGGCCGGTGCGTGGAACAATCCCTATGCGCTGCCGAACTACCGCGTGCGTGGATATCGCGCCCCTGAACTGGCGCCAGTGTCATCGTGGCGCGCCGTCGGCGCAAATGCGGCCGGGTTCTTTTTTGACTGCGCATTGGATGAAGCTATCCATGCCGCAGGGGCCGATCCTCTGGCCGAGCGCCTGCGACTGATCGATCACGACCCAAGCCGCAAGGTTCTGGAAGCGGTCGGGGAAATGTCAAACTGGGGCGGCGCACTGGCTCCCAATCAAGGGCGCGGGATTGCCTTTGTCGAAAGCTTTGGGGTGCCCACCGCCGAGGTTGTTCAGGTCACCAACACCGATGAGGGCATCAAGATCGACAAGGTCTGGGTCGCCTGTGACGTGGGCACTATTGTCGATCCGGTCAATTTCGAAGGTCTGGTGCAGGGCGGCGTGATCTTTGGTCTGGCCCATGCCATCAACAGCGAAATCACCTATTCCGACGGCATGGCAGAGCAATCAAACTACTATGATGCGGAAGGGCTGCGGATGCGTCAGGTGCCCGAGATCATGGTGCGCGGCCTTGAGAACGGCGACAAGATCCGCGGGATTGGGGAACCACCCGTGCCGCCTGCCGCTCCGGCGCTGGCAAATGCAATCTTCGCGGCCACGGGGCAGCGTATTCGCGAGTTGCCGCTCTATCACCACATCGATTTTGTGTGACGGACCAGACAGACGAATAGGAAGAGGGGGCACAAAGGCCCCCTTTTTCTTGTCAGTCCCGATCAAAGAGATCGTCATTCATATGAAAATCCCATTTGTTTGATGTGCTGAACCAGCGGTCTGGCAGGAACCAGAAGGCAAGCCCGGCTGCGAAAAACAGCACAGCGCCTCCCAGAAACATGGTCCAAAAGATTGCGTCGCCCACCATCAGATAGGCCTTTTCGGGGTTTGTTGGAGACACAAAGGCCGTGACCTGCTCTCCGAGGGGGAACTCCGCAAGGCGCGTTTCTATCTGCGCAGCAATCGAGCTTGAGATGGTGTAGCTCGCCAGAGTGGTCGCGCTGTAACGGGTGCCATCCACAGTGTAAGAAAAGGCGACGTCAGGGCGATACATCACCACGGCCTGACCATCGTTGATCGAGGTATAGCGTTCAACCTGCACCCGATCCATGACGGCATTGACCTGAGGCCAGGATTTGACGGCTCGCTCGTGTAGATAAAACCCCACGCTCAGAGCCACAAAGATCATTCCAGCGAGGAAAAATACGTAGCTCGCCAGCTTTTTCAATCGAGACATGGAAGATGCCAACCTATCACCAAAGACACAGGGGAAACCTAATACTAAATTGGTGGCAAAGCGGGCGGCTTGGCGCAACAGCTAACGCCGAGACGTGCTAAAAATGAGAGCGTGAAAACAAACAAGGCGCCGTCGGTGGATCCGACGACGCCATGCTGCTCGATTGTTTTTTCTTACCTCGGTCCTGCCAAGACCGTCGCGATCCAAGGGATGTTGGACCGCAAAACTAGGGTGGAGCGCCGGAGTAGTTCAGAACCGATTCGGCCTCAACCCCCCAATTGAATCTCACTGCCTAATTTTCGCCATTTTCGTTAATATTTTATGATCCGGCGATGGAGACCAGCGGTGCACAGGTAAGGCTTTGGCTTAAGCCTGCGTGCTCAATTCTTGAACAATTTGGGCGCATTTACGGTGCAGACCCTTGCTTTGTTAGAGAAACATTGGCCTAGATTGGCTCTGAAAGGAGCCCCCATGACCCAATCCCAACTCACTGAGGTAACCGCCCCTCATGCAGGTGTCGAAACCCTTCTGGCCCGGCATCATGCGGCGATGCGCGCGGGCAGCCCGGAAGAGAGCTGTCATGTAATGACTGGGGATGAATTGCGGGCTTCGGGCGCACGGATCTTTGCCCTCGAAAAAGAGGGTGAAGTTGCGGCCATTGGGGCGTTCAAGGTGCTCGATGATCCGACCGCGATTGAGCTGAAAAGCATGCACACCGCGCAGGAATTTCGCGGTCAGGGGCTAGGCGGCATTGTGTTGCAGGGATTGCTACAAGAGGCCATTCGCGCAGGGGCCCAAAGTGCTTGGCTCGAAACCGGATCAGATGACGGTTTTGCACCAGCGCGTGCACTATATGAACGGGCCGGATTTGTGTATTGCGCGCCCTTTGGCAGCTACACAACAGACCCGCTAAGCGTCTTTATGACCATGGAATTTGGCCTTCAGCACACCTCAGGCTCGGCATAGTCGTTTGCGTCGTTGTGCCGCAAATTCAACGGCCCCAACAATAAACCACGCGGCTATTTCGGGGCGCAGAACATGTCGTACAGAAGGCCGATCACCCGGCTCGTGTCTTCATTGGCGAGACTGTAGTAGATCGTTTTGCCGTCGCGCCGGGTAGAAACCAAACCTTCTTCGCGCAGGCGGGCCAGCATCTGGCTGACAGCCGCCTGTCGAATTTCCAGCAAACCTTCCAGCTCACCGACAGACTTTTCGCCTGATCCGAGATGACAGAGGATCATGAGCCGGCCCTCATGGGCCAGCGTCTTGAGAAACGCTGCGGCATTGCGGGCGCTGCCTGCCATTTCCGAAGGGGGCGCGGTTGGTGCGTCGATGGTCATGTCGTCTCGTCGTCTTGTTCGCGATTTCGGAGGACCATATCAGCGCCAACACAAAAATGCGAGGTTAGCTTTCAGGTGCCGGTGCGCCACCCTGAAATGCATTGCCATTGGCATAGTCACACGGCGCATCCTGCATCTCAAGATGCAGCCCGGTGCCGGTATAGGGGTGCGCCCGTGCCAGATCTTCGTCCACCTCGATACCGAGGCCTGGCGCGGTTGGCGCGGTGACAAAGCCCTGTTCCACCCGGATCGAGCCCTTGATCAGCTGATCATGGAACGGCGTTTCGATGGTTTCGGCAATCAGCAGGTTGGGAATGGACACGCCAAGGTGGATATTGGCGGCCCATTCAATGGGACCTGCATAAAGATGCGGCGCCATCTCGGCATTGTAGACTTCGGCCAAAGCCGCCAGTTTGCGCATTTCCCAGATCCCGCCTGCACGTCCCAGCGCCGGTTGCAGAATTTTGGCCCCGCCGTTTTTGAGGACTGCAGCAAATTCGGCCCGTGTGGTCATACGCTCGCCCGTTGCGATGGGGATGCGTACTGCGCGGGCGACCTCGGTGAACTGGTCCAGATTGTCTGGTGGAATTGGTTCTTCGTACCAGAGCGGCGAATAGGGTTCGATCGCTTGACCCAGCCGGATGGCCCCGGCGGTGTTGAACTGGCCATGGGTGCCAAACAGAAGATCGGCCCGATCGCCGACCGCCTCGCGGATGGCTTTGCAGAAGGCCACCGAGCGGGTGATGTCGGACATAGCGGGCATATGGCCGCCGCGCATGGTATAGGGACCGGCCGGGTCAAATTTGACGGCGGTAAATCCACGGGCGACATAATCCTGCGCCGCCTCAGCCGCCATCTCGGGTGAGACCCAAAACTCGGAGATATCATGGTGGGGCAGGGGATAGAGATAGGAATAGGTGCGGATGCGCTCATTCATCATCCCGCCCAACAGCGCCCAGACCGGACGGCCGCGCGCCTTGCCCAGAATATCCCAGCAGGCCATCTCAAGCCCAGAGAAGGCCCCCATCACGGTAAGATCGGGGCGCTGGGTGAAGCCAGAACTGTAGGTGCGGCGGAACATGCGCTCGATGTTTTCGGGGTTTTCGCCCTCGAAATAGCGCTGGAACACATCAGCGATCACTGCCTTCATGGCCTCTGGGCCAATGGAGGAGGCGTAACATTCGCCCCAGCCGCTGATGCCGTCTGAGGTGGTGAGTTTCACCAAAATCCAATAGCGCCCCCCCCAACCGGGGGCGGGTGGGGCCGTGACGATGATGTCGAGGTCTTGCAGTTTCACGTTTCAGGTCCTGTGATTGCGCAGAGACGGGGGCCAGCCCCCGAACCCCCGGAGTATTTTTGAAAAGAAGAAGGGCTTAGCGGTTGAAGAGGATCACATTGCGGCGGGCGCCGCCGGATTTGGTATCGGCGATGGCCTCGTTGATCTGATCCAGAGACCAGCGGCCCGAGATCAGTTCATCGAGTTTCAGGCGGCCCTGTTGATAGAGATCTGCCATCCAGGGGATATCGCGTGAAATGACAACATCGCCCATTTTGGAGCCGATCATGCTTTGGCCGGTGAAGGCTGGCACCACGGGTTCATATTCGGCTTTGTCCCCTGAGGCGGGCATGCCCACCATGACCATGCGACCACCCCAGCCCAGATAGCGCGGCGCGCTGTTATAGGCCGGGATCGCCCCTACGGTGACGGCCACGAGATCAGCCCCTTTGCGCATGGCTTTGAAGGCGGATTTCCAGGGCGATTTCTCGGAGGCCAGAACGCCATCTGTGGCGCCGAACTCGCGCGCGATTGCGAGCTTTTCTTCGCTCATATCCACCGCGACGATGCGGCGGGCTCCGGCAATGCGCGCGCCCTGGATGGCGTTGAGACCGACACCGCCTGCGCCAATGACAACGACATCTTCGCCTGCGCGTAGCTTGCCAGCGTGAACCACGGCCCCAATGCCGGTGATCACCCCGCAAGCCAAAAGCGCGACCGCCTCAGACGGCAGTGAGGCCGGCAGCGCAACAACCTGACTTTGATCCACAACCACCTTTTCCGCAAAGGCACCGCAGTTCATGGATTGATCAACCTTGGTTCCATCTGGACGGGAGAGGATCGGCGGGGCCTGAGTGGGGGTGGCACAGATGGTTGGCTTGCCTGAGGCGCAATTTCCGCAGTGTCCACAGGCGCGGATCAGGGTCACGGCCACTGTGTCGCCAACGTGGAGCGTGGTGACCCCTGCGCCAACCGAGGTGACACGGCCTGCGGCCTCGTGACCATAGACCGCTGGCAGATCACCGCCCCACAGGCCTTCGGCGTAGGAGATGTCAGAGTGGCAGATTGCAACGGCGTCAAGCGTGACCTCCACCTCTCCGGACAAAGGCGCACGTAGTTCCAGCTCTTCGATCTGAAGGGGGGTGTTGAACGCAGTGCAGACGGCGGCGCGAATTCGGGTCATGGGTGTCCTCCTGCGCCCAGCCTGCGGTGTGTTAGGCAAAGCCGCAAGCCGGAAAACGACGATGTTTCGTCGCGTTACTGCTTTCTGCCCGGCATCACGACATAGGCCAGAGTGACCAGCACAAGAGACAGAAGGAAGGGGGCGCCGGGAAAATAGATCGCCGCATCTGGGGCGGTGAAGCCTGCGAAGACCTGTGTCATCAGCAGCGGGGAAATGATTGTGGCCATGGCCGCGGCCGAGCTGAGAACACCTTGGATTTCGCCTTGCCGGGCGGGGCCGATCTGGCGTGACAGCATACCTTGTAGCGCCGGGGCAAAAGCGGCCCCAAGGGCCGCGACCGGGGTCAGGATCAGCGCCAATGTGCCATTGGTGACGATGGCAATCAATCCATAGGCAATGGCGGAAAATCCAAGCCCAAATAGCGCGGTGCCCTGTTCTCCGAGCCGGGCAATCAACAGCCGGATCAGTCCCGCCTGCACCACGGCCATTGAGACGCCAAACAGCCCAAGCGAGATGCCGATTGTGCCCACATCCCAGTTGAAACGCGCATGACCGAAATAGGCCCAAACGGCAGGATAGACGGCATAGCTCACCTGATAGAGGAAATAGGCCGAAAGCCCTCTGGCGATGCCCGGTAGTTCGGATACAGCGGCAAAGGCACCAAACGGGTTCATGCGGCGCCAGCCCAGCGGGCGGCGGATTTCATCGGTAACTGTTTCTTTTAAAACCACATATCCAAGCCCCGCATTGGCGGCGGCCAGCACCGCCGCAGCCCAGAACGGTGCGCGCGTGCCCCATTCGCCAAGAACACCGCCAAGGAGAGGGCCAAGCACAAAGCCTATGCCAAAGGCCGCGCTGATCAGGCCAAAGCCCTGTGCCTTTTTGTCGTCCTCAGACAGATCGGCCATGGCGGCCGAGGCGGCGGCATGGGTTGCGGCGGTGACCCCGCCGACGAGACGCCCGGCCAGCAGAAGCCAGATCGAGCCTGCAACCGCCATCACGGCGTAATCGGCTGCCATGATTGCGAGTGAGACCAACAGGACCGGCCTGCGGCCAAAGCGATCGGACAGGCCGCCCAGCATAGGGGAAAACAGGAATTGCATCACCGCGAAGCCAGCGCTGAGGATGCCCCCCCAGATCGCCGCCTGTGCAAGCGAGCCACCCATGACCTCTTGGATCAGATCCGGCATCACCGGCATAATCAGACCAATGCCCATGGCGTCGATCACGATGGTCAACAGAATAAAAACGATGGGAAGGCGCATATTATCGGAAAGCCTGTGACGCCTTTGCGAAGTTACGCGCCTCGTCCGGAGCGGTGCCAAGCGCCGCCGAGACATCAAACACCTCTTTCGGCAGGTCCGGGTGCGCCTCTTGGGTCACGTCTGTCAGAGAGCGCCCGGTGTCGCGCGCCAAAGTTGCCAGGCGTTTCACCTCGGCCTGTGCCTCCGGGCGGCGCAGGGTTTGGGTGAGCGCAAAGCTGATCCGCTCGGCCAGAACGAACCCACCGGATGCGTTTAGGGTCTGGGTCATGGCCTCGGGCACCGGGGCCAGATCGTCAACAAGCATGCGGGCCTGACCCAAGGCGGCGGCGGTGCCCATCACCAGTTGCGGCAGGGTGAGCCATTCGGTGAACCAGGCTGCGCCATCGCGCTGCTGGCGGTGAATAAGGGCCCCCTGAAGTGTGCTGTGTAATCCCTGAACGTGATGGGCCAAGGCAACCATGGCGCTTGGACCAACGGGGTTTTGTTTTTGTGGCATGGTTGATGAAGATCCGGTTGCCCCCAGTGACATCTCCCCAATACCGGATTGCGCGGCGGTGATACTGTCTTCGCCCACTTTGCCAAGGGCCATGGTGACACGGGACATCCAGCCAGCGATTCCCAAGATCGGGCTGCGGTCACTGTGCCAGCTGCGCCCCGGATCCTGAAGCGCCAGTCGCTTGGCCAAATCTGCGCGCAGGGCGGCGGGATCGGGGCCGAGTTCAGACGCGGTTCCCGCCGCACCGGAGAGCGACACCCAAAGGCAATCGCGGCGCAGGGCAGGCAGGGCTTTTAGCGCGTCCAGCAAAGGCCAGCCCCAGGCGGCCAACTGGGCGCCAAAGCTGGTTGGGGTGGCGTGCTGTCCCCATGTGCGGGCGGCCATTGGGGTCTGGGCGTGTGTGTCGGCCAAGGCGGCCAGCACCCCCACGATATGATCGAGATCTTCGGCCATCAGACGCAGGGCGCGGCCCAGACGCATCATCAGCGCGGTGTCCTGAATATCCTGCGAGGTGGCCCCCCAATGCAGGTACTGCGCATGTTCCGGCGCCTGCATTTCCTTGCGGAATTCGGCCACCAAAGCGGGAACCGTCACGCCGTTCTGGCCGGTGGCCTGTGCCAGAGAGCCGGGGTCGATCTGAATCTCAAGCCCGGCGCGATGAATGGCCTTGGCGCTCTCTTCGGGGATCAGGCCCGCAGCGGCCTGTGCCTGCGCCAAGGTGCCTTCGACCAGCATCAGGGCGCGGATTTCTGCGCTGTCGCTGAACAGGCGGCCGATCTCACCGGCGGGGAAGAGATGATGCAGATGCAGGCTGTCAAACGGAGTGGCAGGCATGGTTATCCCCGTGCAATCGTATCAAATAAATCGGACAAATCTTGTGGCCTAGAAAAGAACGGCGAATGCGATGTGTCCAGTTCAAAGACGGACCTATCGTCAAAATCTGCGGCCATGCGTCTTTGAAGCTCTGGCGGAATCGTCCGGTCCTGATTGCAGATGATATAGCTGCGCGGCACCGAGTGATAGACGCTGGTCAAGGGAACCTGCTGATCTGAGGGCTGTGTCGCCTGCAGGCACAGCTGTGATTTGGCAAACGCCACCTGATCGTCGGAGCAGTCGTGATACATCACATCACCGACCATATCGGGATTGATGGCAAAGCTTTTGCGGTCCTCACTCATGATCAGGGCGGGCAGAAGCGGCTGGGTTTTGCCCTCTTTGCGCATCTGCGCCAATGTCCGTCCCGGCCAGGGAAGATAGGCACAGAGATAGATCAGCCGGTCGATCAGCGCGGGCGCCTGTTCGGCGGCGTGTGAGATGACATAGCCGCCCATGCTGTGGCCCACCACAATGGTGGGGTCGGTCAGGTGGTCGATCACCCGCTGGGCATAGAGATCCAGCGTGGCCGAATTGGTGGGCAGCGGATCGTCACCATGTGACGGCAGATCAATGGCGATGGCCTCATGCCCCAGCGCGTTGAGCCGTGGCACCACCTCGCGCCAGCACCATGCGCCATGGGCCGAGCCGTGAACCAGAAGAAACCGCGCCATTACAGCAAGCCCTGTGAGGTGATGAACTCGGTCAGGATTTCGGCATAGCGTTCGGGATGATCGACACAGGGCAGATGGCCTGCGCCGCGGATCAGCTCAAACTTAGACCCAGGGATCAGCCCGCCGGTTTCGCGCACCAGATCGGGCGGGGTCGAGCCATCTTCGCTGCCGGCGATGGCAAGGGCTGGTAGGCGCAGCGCGGCGGTGGTCGAGAAAAAGTCGGTGCCCGAGATGGCACTGGCACAGCCGGTCCAGCCGGTGACGGGGGTGCGCAGGAACAGGTCGCGCCAGGGGGGGAATGCATAGCTGTCACGGAATTTGCGCGAGAACCACCGCTGCATATTGGCGTCGACCACGGCCTCAAGCCCGCCTTCCTGCGCGGCTTTGATCCGGTCGTCCCAGATGGCGCGGGTGCCAATTTTGGCACCGGTGTTGGACAACACCACGGCGCGGATCAGATCAAGCCGTTTGGCCGCCAGCCCCTGTGCAATCATGCCGCCAATGGACAGACCTACAAAGATCGCGTCTTTGAAGCCGGTTTGATCCATCAGCTGTTCGGCGTCACGCACCAGAGCGCCCATGGACCAGGGGCCGGGGGGACAATCAGATTTGCCATGCCCGCGTTTGTCAAAGCGCAGAATGCGCAGCGATTTGGGCAGATGAGGGAAAATGGGGACCCACAGGGTCATATCGGTGCCAAGAGAATTGGCAAAAACCACCGGAACGCCGTCGTCAGGTCCGTCGATACGGTAGTGGAGGCGGTGCCCGCCAAGATCAGCCATGTGCATGATTTCCCCCCGGTTTTGCGGATGAACTTAGGTCATGCGGCCCAAGCTGGCAAGCGGAGGAGAGGGTGGGGCAAGACCCCACCCCATTGGATCAGGCGATTTCCACCAGTTCCAGTTCAAAGTTGAGGTCTTTGCCAGCCAGCGGGTGGTTGGCATCCAGCATCACTTCGGTCTCGCTGACTTCAACAACGGCCACCTGAACAACCTGACCGGTGGGGGCCTGCATCTGGAGCATGGTGCCGATTTCGAGCGGAATATCCGCCGGGATCTGTTCACGCGGAACGGCCTGACGGGCGTCCGGATCGACCTCGCCATAGGCATTTTCGGCGGGGATGTTGATGGTCTTTTTCTCACCAACACTCATACCGGTCACACCAGTGTCAAATCCGGGGATGACCTGACCCGAGCCAAGGGTGAACTCAAGCGGGTCGCGCCCGGCCGAGCTGTCAAAGGTAGACCCGTCGTTCAGGGTGCCAGTGTAGTGAATGCGAACGGTATCGCCGGATTTCGCCTGCGTCATAGAGGGCCTCATAGATTGGGATGAATGATCGAGGCCGGGCGCGCCCGGGTGCTCGGAAACAGAAGTGGCAAGACCCTAGCGAGAGTGTGACCAAAAGGCAAACAGATGCGACGGTTTGAACCTTTTCGTTTGCGGGTCTGCGTGCCAGTCTCGGGCTGATTTTGAGGGAGAGAGCGACATGGCCATAACCACCTGTGTGTTTGACGCCTATGGCACCTTGTTTGATGTGACCTCTGCGGCACGGCGTGCGGCAGAGGAACCCGGTCGCGCGGCTTTGGCTGAGGTTTGGCCACAGCTTGCCGAAGACTGGCGACGCAAGCAGTTGGAATATAGCTGGCTGCGGGCGGTGGCGGGCACCTATGTGCCGTTCTGGCAGGTGACCAAAGACGGGCTGGATTGGGCGATGGAGGCGGCGGGACTGGATGATCCTGAGCTGCGCGAACGTCTGCTGGCCCTATATTGGGAGCTGCAGGCCTATCGTGAGGTGCCTAAGATGCTGGCCCAATTGAAGGCCAAAGGTCTGTCGACGGCGATTTTGTCGAACGGCAATCCCGATATGCTGGACGGCGCGGTGGACAGCGCGGTGATCGGCGATTGGCTGGATGCGGTGTTGTCGGTAGAAAGCGTCGGCATCTTCAAACCCGCCCAATCGGTGTATGATCTGGTAGGTGCGCGGTTTGGCTGTGCCCCGGATGAGGTGTTGTTTGTCTCGTCCAATGGCTGGGACGCGGCGCATGCGGCGGCCTATGGGTTTCAGACCGCCTGGGTGAACCGCGCAGGGGCGCCGATGGACCGCCTGCCGGGCACACCCCATCATGTTCTGTCTGATCTCACCACCTTGCCGGAGCTTGTCTGATGCCCAAATTTACCACGTCGGATGGTGTATCGCTGCATTATACGGATGAGGGGCAGGGGGTGCCGGTGCTCTGCCTGTCTGGTCTGACCCGCGATGGCCGGGATTTTGACTATGTCGCGCCGCATCTGCAGGATGTTCGGTTGATCCGGTTGGATTATCGCGGGCGGGGTTTGTCGGATTGGGCCCCGCATGAGACCTATTCGGTGCCGGTAGAAGGCAAAGATGCGCTTGAGCTGTTGGATCATCTCGGGCTTGAGAAAGCGGCGGTCTTGGGCACCTCGCGCGGCGGGTTGATTGCCATGCTGCTGGCCATGGTGGCGAAGGAGCGTCTGTTGGGTGTGGCCCTGAATGACATCGGCCCTGAGATCGCGGGGCCGGGATTGGCGGCGATCAAAGACTATCTGGGCCGTAATCCGGTTTGGAAATCGTTTGAGGAGGCCACCCGCATGATGGAGCAGCGGATGGCGGGGTTTGACAATATCCCCGAGGCACGCTGGCGGGAGGAGGTGGAAAAGCATTACCGCGAAGAGGCGGGGCGGCTGGTGATCCGCTATGACCCAAAGCTGCGGGATGCGGTTCTGGCGGATTGGGATCAACCCCTGCCGGATCTCTGGCCGATGTATGACGCGCTGGTGGATCTGCCGCTCTGTCTGATCCGTGGGGCAAATTCGGATCTTTTGACGCCGGAGTGTTTTGCCGAAATGACGCGGCGGCGGCCGGATGCGGCCACGGCCACCGTGGCGGATCGCGGTCATATTCCGTTTCTGGATGAGCCTGAGGCTGTGCAGGCTTTGACCACTTGGGTCACGCGTTTGGTGTGACGATGGGGGCGCTCGTGCGATGCACCTCGCCCCACCCACCGTCCCACAGGGGTCAGTCGGTTTGTGCGGGTTTCACAAAGACCCGGCTGGGGTGCAGCTCGCCGGATTTGTAAATGCCGACGGCCACGGCTTCGCCCTCAAGCGAGGCCCAGGCTTCGTCGCCGTACTCGGCGTCACCGGGGAACACCATGCCCGCGTTGCCGTTGCGCAGTTTGGCCGCGCCTTCGGGCGTGGTGCGCAACTCGGGCAGGTCATCCAGACCTATTTCCAGTGGCTGGATATGCGCATCGAGAGCCGGGGTTTTGGCCATCTCGTCGATCTGTTCAATCGACAGGCCCTGATCCGCCTGAAATGGGCCCGACCAGATGCGCCGCAGCCAGAGCACATGGCCCTTGCAGCCCAGAGCCGCCCCAAGATCACGGGCGATCGAGCGGACATAGCCGCCTTTGCCACAGGTCATTTCAAGTTCGACGTGATCGGCGTCCGGGCGAGAGATCATCACCAGTTCGTCGACATACAAAGGACGCGCCGCCAGCTCCATTTCTTCGCCGTCGCGGGCGCGTTTATAGGCGCGTTCACCATCAATGCGCACCGCCGAGAACTGGGGCGGCACCTGTTGGATGTCGCCGACAAAGCCGTGCAGGGCCTCTTTGATCTCGTCATCCGAGGGGCGCAGATCGCTTTGGGCGATCACTTCGCCTTCGGCGTCATCGGTGTTGGTGGCCTGTCCCAGACGCACAACAAAGCGATAGGCCTTGAGCGCATCGGTAATGTAAGGCACGGTTTTCGTCGCTTCGCCAAGCGCCACCGCCAGAACGCCGGTCGCCTCGGGATCAAGCGTGCCCGCGTGCCCGGCCTTTTTGGCCTCCATGGCCCAGCGCACCTTGTTGACCACCGAGGTGGAGGTGATGCCCGCAGGTTTATCAACAATGAGCCAGCCGGAAATGTCCCGGCCCTTACGCTTGCGTCCCATTCGGATCCTCGTTTTGATGAGGCAGCGGAGGTACCAAGGCAGGCTAGGTCTGTCAATCCGACGTGGCAACCGTCAGCAGAAAACAAATAATTCACGCATTGAGTTTTCTTTAATCAATGAAACGTCATGTAAGGTGATCAATCATAAAATGAACTAACGCGCATGAATATTGAACTTATTGAAAGCCTCGCCCGGTTTAAACTGGATGGGGGAAATGCAGTGCAGCTAAAGACTGTCGGAGAGTTGATATCACCACATCTCGACGCGGTGCTAGAGCGGTTCTACGCCGGGGTCCAACAGGATGATTCTGCTGTATCATTCTTCACCGGAGGCGCCCCACAGATGTCGCGGGCGCGGGCCGCCCAGAAGGCCCATTGGATGCGGCTTCTCAACGCGGATTTTGGTGCGGAGTACCAGGAGTCCGTGCGCCGTATCGGGGCCACACACGCCCGTATTGAATTGCCGCTTGAACTTTACATGTCGGCCTATTCCTGTGCGGGCTCTGACCTCTTGGCCTGTTTGATGGCCTCCAAAACACGCCGGCTTCGAAAGGCCCATGATCTGGGCGCGCTTTCAGGGGCGCTGATGCGTGCGTTTGCGATGGATATGGCGCTGGTTGGGGACGAGATCACCCGCATTCAATCCGAAGAGCAGACACGCGCCTTTGGGTATTTGAATGCGGCCATCGATGATCTGGCGCAGGGGGACTTGACCCATGTGATCCCAGACCCGGAGGCAAGTGATTTCCCAGTGAAATATGATCCTGTGCGTGTTAAACTGAACTCGGCCACTGAGGGATTAAAGCAGACCATCACCCGGATTGGTGTGACCGTCGCGGATCTCTTGGGCGCTGTGGATGAAGTGGCCACCGGAAGTGATGAGCTGTCGCGCAGAACCGAAAATCAGGCGGCCTCGTTAGAACAGACCGCCGCTGCGATGCAAGAACTGTCGCAGAATGTCGCCAGTTCGGCGACAGACACTGAGACGGCCAATTCCGTTGCGCAGTCTGCCACCAGCGAAATGACCGACGGTGTCAAGATTGTCTCGAAAACCTCAGATGCCATGGGGCGTATTCAGGATGCCTCGGACCGTATTTCCCAGATCATTGGTCTGATTGATGATGTAGCGTTCCAGACCAATTTGCTCGCTTTGAACGCCGGTGTCGAAGCCGCACGTGCTGGCGAAGCAGGGCGCGGATTTTCAGTAGTGGCGAGCGAAGTGCGGTCACTGGCCGGGAGCACCTCGGAAGCGGCGAAAGAGATCAAACAACTTATTCAGGCCAGCGCCATGGAAGTGGAAACCGGCGTTCGGCTTACGGAAGAGGCCGGGGCCACTTTTGACAAGATTGTAGCCAGCTTTGCGGAGGTGTCCAAACTGTCGTCAAATGTCGCGGGCGCCATGCGAGAGCAATCGGAAGCTGTCCAGGAAGTGAATTCCGCGGTCACACATATCGATGGAATCACTCAGGAAAATGCCTCGATGGTGCAAAACACTACAATGGCCGCCGAAGTCATGCGCCGTTGCGGTCAAGATGTGCAGAGCCTGCTGAAAAACCTTCGGCTTGAGCGCGCGCAGGATGTGTTCGAATATGACATGGCCGGGTAAGGTCTCTACGAAAGCCGCCGGTTTCTGACCGGTGGTTTGACTCAAACATTTGTCACAAGTGACTTGATCCAACACCCACAGTCGGTGTCTGCTTTGGCCAAAGCATTGACAGGGAAAGACTATGAAACAATTTGGATGTGCAGCCCTAATTGCCGGGGTCGCGACCTGTGCCGCAGCCGAGACCTATTACGCGCCCTCTCCCGGAACGCATTTTGTGTATGGGACTTATGAGGGAGGGGATGTGCCGTATATTTCGGAAACCATCACCGTTGTGGCAACAGATGACCGTGGATTTGTGGCGCAGATCGAGGTTTTGGGCGAAAATGCCCATAAAAGCCTCAATCGATACCTTTACGGCTTCACCTCGTTTTCCTGCGAGTATGAGGGCATGCATCCCTTTGGGGATGGGGTCGACGCCCTATGGCCCTTCGCGCCGGGCAAAGGGGACGAGTATGGGGCGTTCTTTGTGATTGGCAAAGACATTGATGCCTGGGTGAACAACACACAGTATGATGCCTGGGCCGTGCGTGAGGTGACCGAACATGGCAGCACTTGGGTCACACGCTCAGCGCCCGCTTTGGGTGGCATGAAGGTGGATGATCTGGTCGGGATCGAGCGCCGCCCGGTGCCCAATGTGGATATGGCCGCGGTTGAGGCCTGTCTGAAGAACTAGGCGATCTTCGCAAGGGCATCAGCCCCGGTGGCTGATGCCTGCGGGCCGGTCTTGTTCGGCAACCGATGTAAATAGCACGCACAAAAAAGCCGCCCAAACATGATGGGCGGCTTTTGTATGTTTGAGAGCACCCGGTTAGTCGCGGGTTCCGGCAAAACGCTCCTGCCAGTCTTCGCGCTCGGCATCGGTGATCTTGCGGAAGGTCACATCCGGCACGGTGAAGGCGTGGCCCTCGGGCATGGCTTTGAGTGCCGCTGCGATATCTGTGGGCCATTCGGCGTCGTCCGCCTTCATGCAGGACAGCAGATCGGCACAGGCATCGGGGATGAAGGGCGACGAGATCACGGCGTAGAGACGGATCATGTTCAGTGCCAGACGGATCTGCATGGCGGCCTGCTCGGGGTCTTCCTTGATGGTCGACCACGGCGCAACCTCTTGCAGGTATTCGTTGCCCAGAACCCAGGCGCCGCGCAGCGAGGCGGCGGCCTTGCGGATTTCGATCGCTTCCATATGGGTTTGATATTCCGCGATCTTGGTGGTCAGATCGGCCACCAGCTGCTCTTCGCGCGCGCCGGGGGTGCCGCCCTCTGGCACAGCCTCGGAGAATTTCGAGCGGCAGAATTTGGTGACGCGGCTGGCGAAGTTGCCCAGAACGTCGGCCAGATCTTTGTTCACACCCTGCTGGAAGCTGTCCCAGGTGAACTCGCTGTCCGAGCTTTCGGGGACATTCGACAGAAGCCACCAGCGCCAGTAGTCGGCAGGCAGGATTTCCAGCGCCTGATCCATAAAGACGCCACGCCCGCGCGAGGTCGAGAACTGGCCGCCGTCATAGTTCAGGTAGTTGAAGGATTTGATGTAATCGACCAGTTTCCACGGTTCGTTCGATCCCAGAATGGTGGTCGGGAAGGAGAGGGTGTGGAAGGGCACGTTGTCTTTGCCCATGAACTGGGTATAGCGCACGTCATCTGCGCCTTTGTCGGTGCGCCACCAGCGCGCCCAGTCGTCGCCTTTGCCCGCATCTACCCATTCCTGCGAACAGGCAATGTATTCGATGGGCGCATCAAACCAGACGTAGAAGACTTTGCCTTCCATACCGGGCCAGGGTTCGTCGCCTTTTTGAACCGGCACACCCCAGTCGAGATCGCGGGTGATGCCGCGGTCCTGCAACCCGTCGCCATCGTGCAGCCATTTCTTGGCAATCGAGGTGGTCAGCACAGGCCAGTCGGTTTTGCTGTCGATCCAGGCGTCAAGCTTGTCCTTCATTTCCGACTGACGCAGGTAGAGGTGCTTGGTGTCGCGCATCTCAAGATCGGTCGAGCCTGAAATGGTCGAGCGCGGATTGATCAGGTCAACAGGATCGAGCTGTTTGGTGCAGTTGTCACACTGGTCGCCGCGCGCATCCTCAAACCCACAGTTGGGGCAGGTGCCTTCGATGTAACGGTCGGGCAGATAGCGGCCATCGGCGTGGCTGTACATCTGGGTTTCGCTGACTTCGCGGATCAGGCCTTCGTCATCGAGAACCTTGGCAAAGTGCTGGGTCAGCTTTTTGTTCTGATCGCTGGACGAACGGCCAAAGTGGTCAAAGGACAGGCGAAAGCCTTCGGCGATCTTGGCCTGAACGCCCCACATTTCGGCGCAATAGTCGTCAACCGGTTTGCCCGCTTTGGCGGCAGCAAGTTCGGCAGGTGTGCCGTGTTCGTCGGTGGCGCAGAGGAAAAGAACCTCGTGCCCACGGGCGCGCAGGTAGCGTGCGTAAAGATCGGCGGGCAGCTGCGAGCCGACGAGATTGCCCAGGTGTTTGATCCCATTAATATAAGGGATCGCCGAGGTGATGAGGTGGCGTGCCATGAATCTGTCCCTTGAGGTTTGGCAAGCGGTTTATCGCAAGGCAGGACCGAGGGCCAGCGTGGTTTTACCGGTTACGAGACCGAGAGAGCAGGCGGCCGATCTGAAACGAGGTGCGCGGCGCATAGACATAGGGGGTTTTCTGGTCAGAGGACCGCCCGGTGCGCATGCGAATGACCCCAAAGACCACCAGAAGCGCGTGGCCAACTGCGATCATGGCAAACAGGGCGCCGGGGCCAAAGGTCTCGATCAGATACGACGCGACCCAAGGTGCTGCAATGGCGCCGGTGGCGTACCAGAACATCAGCGCAGCTGAAAGCTCGACCCGTTCCGAGCTGTCGGCAAAGTCATGGGCGTGGGCTGCGGCGACCGAATAGATCGGGAAGGTGGTAAAGCCAAATATGGCGGCGGTGATCATAATACCAAAGGTTGGCAAACCGGACACCGTGGCTGTGAACACGCAGCTGACGATGGCAGCGACAGAGAGCCAGATCAGCACCCAACGGCGGTCATAGCGGTCGGCGAGCCAGCCCATTGGATATTGCGACAAAGCGCCCCCGCCCACAAAGGCGGCTAGAAAGATTGCAATCTGTGACGTGGCAAGGCCTACGCCGGTGCCATAGATAGGGCCGACCATTCGGAACGAGGCGCTGGACAGTGCCGCCACCAGCACGCCCGCCACCGCAAGTGGCGAGCGGCTCCAGGCGAGGGCGGGATTCAGACGCGGGGCTGAGGGGGTTTCGGGTTGTTTCAGGCGGGTCAGGGTCAGCGGCAGCAGCGCGGCGCAGCAGATGATCGCCAGCAGGGTGTAAGAGGCATAATAGGCTGGCTCCAATACCGAGATGATCAGCTGAGCGGCAAGCGAGGCCGACATATCAGTGACCCGGTAGGCCCCCATGGCACGGCCCCGGGTTTCATTGGTCACCTTGGCCTGCAACCAGGCCTCGATCACCGTGTAACAGCCTGCCACACAGATGCCCTGGGCGATCCTCAGACTGGCCCAGGCATAGGGGTTTTCGGTCAAGACGTGGCCCAGAATGCCGATGGTCCCTAGGGCGGTGAAGGCCGCAAAGGCGCGGGAATGCCCAATCGACCCCATCAAGCGCGGTGACCACCAGCAGCCGATAAAGAAGCCAAGGAAATGCGCCGAGCCCAGCAAACCGATTTGTGTGGTGGTGAAGTTGAGCACCAGACCAGACAGAGCATCCAGAGGACCAACGCCACCTAAGGAGAGCTGGAGCAGAATGATCGAAAGAAATAGGGCGGCAAAGGAAAGCATCAGGCGCATGAGCCCAATGCACCAGCTTTGGAATTCGCACGATGGGCCGTAGGCGACGCAGGCATGTCGTTTTCCGCCCTAGGGATACACGTTTTGAGGCAAATGTTTCACCGCCGCGTTTACTTGTGATTAACCATGTCAGTTCAACCTATGGGCATGTCACAGAGTTCGAGTAATTTTGCCTCTTTTGGCGCATTCTTTTTTACGGTTTGCCTTGCACGTCGAGGCAGTGATCTTTTGGTGTCCGAGATCGACACCCTGCGCTGGGCCGTGGCGGAGACCCGCGCCGCCTCTCCCTTCGAGGTGTTGGCCTGGGTTGTTTTACCTGATCACATGCATGCAATTTGGCGATTGCCTGAAGGAGAAACCGCCTACGCGCGCCGCTGGACCGCGATCAAGGGGCGGTTTTCACAGGCTGTGTATGCGGGAGGACAAGCGCCGGAATTGAGTGCGAAGATTGCGCGCGGCGAAATGGGGATCTGGCAAAATCGACAGTGGACTCATGAAGTCACCAGCATGGTCGATATGCAGAGGTTTTTGAAACTGTGTCGCTGGGCTCCGGTAAACGCGAAATTGGTGCGCATGCCGGAGGATTGGGAGTTCAGCAGCTTCCATCGACAGAAAACGTGCCCTGCAAGCCGATATGGCTCGGGCATGGCGCCTGTGTGGGAAATGTCTGCCGGTCAGCGCGCTTAGACGTGAATTTCTGCATCTCTCTTGGCAAGGCTGTTGGGATGACTAAGTTACCGCCAACAGAGGAGCTTTCCCATGAAAATGAATCCGCTTGGCCAATCCGGTCTGATGGTGTCTGAACTGTGCCTGGGCACAATGACCTTTGGCAGTCAGACCAATGCTGAAACCTCACATGCCCAGATCGACCGCGCTTTGGATGCAGGCATTAATTTTATGGATGCGGCCGAGATGTATCCGGTCAATCCTGTGCGCAAGGAAACCATCGGTAAGACTGAAGAGATCATTGGGGATTGGTTTGCCAAAACGGGCAAGCGCTCTGATTGGATTCTGGCCACCAAGCATTCTGGCGAGGGGCTGGGTTTTGTGCGCGACGGGGCGCCGATCAGCTCGAAAACAATCTCCGAGACCATCGAAGGCTCGCTGAAACGGTTGAAAACCGACCATATCGATCTCTATCAATTCCATTGGCCCAACCGCGGAAGCTTTATGTTCCGCAAAAACTGGTCCTACGACCCCGCAGGGTCAGGGTGGACGCGCCAGCAAGTGGTGGACAACATCGAGGATTGTCTCGGTGCGCTGCAGCGTGAGGTCGAACGCGGCACCATTCGGTCTTTTGGGCTGTCCAATGACAGTGCCTGGGGCACCTCGCTTTGGCTTGAGGCTGCGAAGCGTGTGGGGGGGCCACGTGTGGCCTCGGTTCAAAATGAGTACTCCTTGATGTGCCGCCTGGCCGACACCGACATGGCCGAGATGCTGACCTATGAAGAGGTGGGGCTGTTGCCGTTTTCGCCTTTGGCGGCGGGCTACCTCAGCGGCAAATATCAAAACGGTGCCGTGCCAGAAGGGTCACGCATGTCGCTGAACCCGGAAATGGGCGGACGTAAATCCGAGCGCGTGGATCTGGCGGTCGATGCCTATCTGCAGGTAGCGCGTGATTTTGAGATTGATCCGGTGCATATGGCGCTGGCCTGGTCGGCGCAGCGCAGCTTTGTGGCCTCGTCTATCTTTGGCGCCACCACTCTGGATCAGCTTGAACATGCGCTGGGCGCGGCGGATGTGACGCTCAGCCCCGAGCTTTTGGCGAAACTGGATGAGGTGCACAAAGCCAATCCGATGCCTTACTGATCCCAAGAACCTGGGGGCAATGCCCCCAGGTTTCTATCAGATCTGCTCGCGCAAATGGCGCAGGTGATCGGGCAGGGCGCGGGCTGAGATTTCGGATTGTCGGACCAGATGATCGAAATGGGCGGTGATCCCGGTGATCCGATTGCTATCTCGGAAGGCAAGATAGTTGCGTCCGAGGTAGAGCACAGCAAGCAGCGGGCCAAACACGGTGACTGGGGCCGAATACATGCGCCGGGCACAGAAGAGATACATGCGCAATCGCGGGTAAAGCGTTTCGGTGAGATCGATCATGTGATCAATCTGCCGCAAACGGTCTTCGCGAGAGAGGTCGGAATAATATCCGGCCCCCGTGGCAAGGTTGTCCACTTCATGCCGGGGGAGGCAGATCTCATAATCTGAACTGGACACGCGCATCCAATCAAGTCGCTCTGACGAGGCATTGATGGCCTGTTCGGTTGTGCGCCCGAGGTGGGGTTCATATTCCCATTCCAGAACGGCACGGGTTTTGAGCATATCGGGCAACATGGCCGGGACATGGCGGATTTTGTACCCCTCCGCCTCTTTGTGCCACGAGAAAATCTGCTCATCGACAAGGGCGCGCGGAGCTTCGGTCATCGTCAGTGACGTCGCCAGAAGATCCGCCGCACTTTCCGGGCGTTCGGACAGGCCCAGCAACCAATCGGATGACACGCCAAGCGCCTCGGCGCAGGCCCCCACCAGATGGGCATTGGGCAGACGCGCGCCATCTTCTTTCAAAAGCTGTGAGATTGTGGAGCGGTCGGTGCCTGTTTCCCGCGCCAAGCGGGTCTGATTGCTGCCCATCTGGTTCATGGCCTCGGTCAGGCGCTGGCGAAACAGGATTGCGCGGTCGCGTTTGTCGATAATCTGTATCATGTGTTGATTATTATCACATGCGGAGAGATTTGTTAATCAGAGACCTAATTTCGTACAGCTCACGACCCCGTTACCTTCAAAGCGAACATAAGTCGTTGGAGGATCAATGGAAACGCGGATGCGCACCTTGGTAAAGTCGGTGCTTTGGATCTTGTTAGGTTTGGTGTCTATGGCCGTGGTTGGCTTTTTCTGGACCGGATCTTTGGTCGCTGGCGGTGGGATGGCGATCGTCAATTCATTGATCGGATTTGTCTTCTATCTGGCCTATGAGCGGCTTTGGTCGCGCATCAGTTGGGGTCGCCATGTCTGAGCGCCGCTTTGAATGGCCGACACTGGCACTGCTTTTCGGCTGTTATGGTCTGTGGATCACCGGCACCTTGACCTGGTGGCCGCTTGGTCTTGTCCAGATCACCCTTGCTGCGGCGCTGCATTCATCTCTGACCCATGAAGTACTCCACGGCCATCCCTTTCGGTCGTGTTTTTGGAACGCTGCTTTGGTGTTTCCACCGCTGACCTTGGTTGTGCCGTACCTGCGGTTCAAAGATACCCATCTGGCTCATCACCGCGAACCTTTGCTGACGGATCCCTATGATGATCCCGAAACCAATTTTCTAGACCCGGAGGTTTGGGGGCAGCAGGCGCGGTGGAAGCAGGCCTTGCTGCAAATCAACAACACGCTGGCCGGGCGGATGCTTTTGGGGCCTGCCATTGGCACCTGGGCCTTCTGGAAAGGCGACTGGGCTTTGATCCGAGGCGGAGATCGCCGCGTGATCTTGGGCTGGGTGTTGCATCTGGCGGGACTGCCCTTTGTTCTTGCTTGGGTGGCCTATGCGGGAATGCCGATCTGGGCTTTTTTGCTTGGGACCTATGCATCGCTGTCCATCCTCAAGATCCGTACCTTTCTTGAACATCGCGCCCATGAGGCGGCGCCGGGGCGGTCGGTGATTATCGAAGACCGTGGGCCCTTGGCGTTGATCTTTCTCAACAATAACCTGCATGCAGTTCACCACCTTCATGGCAGCGTCGCATGGTATGATCTGCCCCGGCTCTACCGTGAAAACAAAGCGCGGTATGTCGAACGCAATGCCGGCTATGTGTATCGGTCCTATGGTGAGATCTTCCGGCGGTATTTCTTGCGCGCGAAAGACCCCGTGCCACATCCGCTCTGGTCAAAAGACTAAAGGGCAGGCACAAGACGCCACATGGATTTGTGGATTATTGCGACTTTCTCAGCCGCGTTTTTTCAGACGCTGCGGTTCATGCTGCAAAAAGTGCTCGCCAGCGGGGCTTTGTCTCCGACGGGGAGTACCTTTGCGCGTTTTGCCTATGCGATGCCCGCCGGGTGGCTGGTTCTGGCGGTCTACCTGTGGAGCACGGGTGCTGAAATCCCGGCTATCGGGTCTGATCTTTGGATCTGGGGCGCGATTGGAGGATTGGGACAGATCCTCGCAACCGTATTTGTTGTAATGATTTTCAAGAGCCGCAGCTTTGCGGTGGGGATTACGCTCAAGAAAACCGAAGTGTTGCAGACTGCTTTGATCGGCTCGATGTTTTTTGCCGAAGCGATTTCTCCGAGTGGCTGGCTTGCGATTGGTATCGGCATGGTTGGCGTGCTGTTGCTGACTGAGGGCAGCGGTTTGGGGGTAATAAAACAGCTCGGCAGTCGCGCGGTTCTGCTTGGGCTGGCGTCGGGGTTTTTCTTTGCCATTGCAGGTGTCGGGTATCGCACCGCGACGCTGGCTGTTGAAACGGGTGATCCGCTGTTGCGTGCCGGAATTGGTATGGCGGTTGTCTCGCTGATGCAGACGGCGGCTTTGGCTGTCTGGCTGCGGTGGCGGGAGCCCGGGCAATTGAGTGCGGTGTGGCAGGCGCGTCGTGTGGCGGTCTGGCTTGGGCTGACCTCAATGGCGGGCACGCTCAGCTGGTTTACCGCCTTCACATTGCAGGTGGCTGCCTATGTCTATGCGGTTGGGCAGGTCGAGCTGATCTTTTCGCTTATGGCCTCGGTGCTGTTTTTCCGCGAAACGGTGTCGCGGCGCGAGGTGTTGGGCATCGCCGTCCTGACCCTGTCTATTCTGGTTTTGGTTCTGGCTGGCGCGACGGGCTAACTCTGTTTCGGGGGTGGCAGGGATTGGCATAAAGCGCATCCCGCACCACCACAGTGACCGTAACAAAGCTGACGTAAAGCAGCAGATACCACGATCCCATCTTGGAAAAGCTGACCATGTCAAAGCTGGTTTGCCCCGCATAAAGCCAGGTTCCGGTGTTGGTGCCGACGTTTTCGGCGATCCAGAGCGCGATTGAAGTCAGAAACGCTGCGAAAGGTAGCGGCATCCAATAGTCATGATCGCGGGTGCGAAACCAGACCCGTGTCCGGATGAACAGCACCAGGGTTGCCACGATCAGCACATAGCGAAGATCGGGCAGAAAGTGGTGACTGAAGAAGTTCACATAGATGGCTATCGCCAGAGTGGCGGTCATCCAGAATGGCGGATAGGGCGCAAAGCGCATATCAAAAATACGGATGACCCGCGCCATGTAGCTGCCGACAGCGGCATACATAAAACCCGAGAACAGCGGAACGCCATAACATTTCAGGACTGCCGCCTCAGGGTAACCCCAGCTGCCCGCGTTGACCTTGAACAGCTCCATAGCTGTGCCGGTGAGGTGGAACAGTAAGATCACCTTGGCCTCTTGCAGCGTTTCCAGCCGCAACAGCAAAAACCCGACCTGAAGCGACACGGCCCAGAGAAAGAGCGCGTCGTATCGGGCCAGGGACCAGCTGTCTTGCCAGATCTGGTCCGTCACCAGCAGCCCAGCCAGCATCAGTGCGCCAAACAAGCAGGCCCAGCCCTGCTTGAGGGTGAACATTACAAGCTCAACGATGCTGTGGGGCAGGGTGGCGCGCATGGCATCGCCAAAGGCGCGTTCTATGTGTCTGGTATCCATGGGCAATGTCTGAGGCTGAGAGGGAGGAAAGTCGAGTGGGGAATTCCGGCCCCTTGGAATTGCGCTGGCGCGGAAGCCTGATATACCTGAACGGCGTTCATAGATTGCAGCCAGAGCAGGAAACAACATGGGTAAAGTGGATGAGCGCCGCGCAGCGCTGCGGCTTAAACTGATTGATCTGGCAGAAGCGCAGATTGCAGAGGGTGGTCTGGTGTCCTTGCGGGCGCGGGATCTAGCAAAGGGGGCGGGTTGCGCGGTTGGCGCGATCTACAATCACTTTGACGATCTCAATGCGCTGATCCTAGAGGTCAACGGACGCACCTTTTCGCGATTGGGTGAAGCCGTTGGAGGGGCAGTGGCGCAGGCCGAGGCATTGGATCCGAAGCAGCGATTGATCGCTATGAGCCATGCCTATCTTGATTTCGCGGCTGAGCAGCAAACCCTGTGGCGGGCTTTGTTTGATGTGCAGATGTCGCTCGATGGGCCGGTGCCTGATTGGTATCTGCAAGCGCTGGGTGGGTTGTTCGCTTATATCGCGGCGCCTCTGCGCGAGATGCTCCCGGATATGCCAGAGGCCGAGCTTGATCTGATGACGCGCGCGCTGTTTTCGTCCGTGCATGGTATTGTGCTGCTTGGACTTGAGCGCCGCATCTCGGGTGTCCCGATCGATCAGATCCGTGAGATGATCGCGCAGGTTCTGCTGCGAATGGGTTGACGTAACGTTATATGAACGTTGTTCAAAAATAGATTGAACGGCGTTCAGATTCTTACTACATCCAATTTGTGAACGATGTTCAGAAAGGGATAGCAAGATGTTCGGAACGTTAAAGACCCTGTTTGTTGGTGCGAATGCCCGTGCGGAAGAGCAACTCCGTGATCATTTTAGCATCGAGTTGATCGACCAGAAAATCCGCGAAGCGGAGGCTGGATTGAAAGCCGCGAAATACGCGCTGGCAAATCTGATCCAGCGGGAACGCAGTGAGCAACGCCAGGTCGACACTTTGGTGGCCAAGATCAATGATGTGATGGCGCGCGCTTCAGAGGCGTTGCAGCAAGAGCGTAGGGATCTGGCCCAGGAAGCAGCTCAGGCCGTGGCGGCGATGGAAAACGAATTGACCCTGCGCAAAGCCACAGTGGACCGGCTCGAAACCCGCATCCTGCAGCTCAAACAATCTGTGGAAACCGCCCACCGTCGGCTGATTGACCTCAAGCAGGGGGCCATCGCGGCCCGGGCGGCGCAGAAAGAACAGCAGATCCAGAAGCGTCTCGGGCGTCATGTGGCTCAGGACACAGCTTTTGAAGAAGCTGAGGCGTTGATAGCAAATGTGCTGAACCGCGATGATCCGTTTGAGCAAAGCCAGATCTTGAAGGACATCGATGCGGGGCTGGATCAGTCGAATGTGGCTGACAAGCTGGCCATGGCCGGATTTGGCCCCGCAACGAAATCAACCGCTGAAGATGTTCTGGCCCGCCTGAACACCAAAGCCTGATTCCCCAATCAAAAAACAATAGATATTTAGGAGACCCCCATGTCGACCAACCGTAATGAAAACAGCCTGATCCTTTTTGTTAACTTCGCCGGTGTTGCTCTGGCCTATGGCCTGCTGGGCGTGTCGCTTTGGCTTTCGGTTGATGTGCCGCTTGCGACAAAGGGATTTTGGGGCATGGGCATTGTGCTGCTGACCATCAGCCTGATCAATGTTGTGAAGTACAAATTTGACATGCGCATCTCGGAAGACCGCATCAGCCGGATTGAAGAGGCGCGCAATGAAAAGATGCTGGAAGAGGCATTGAACACCGATCTGTAATTCAACAGATTTTGTTTCCATTGGCCGGGGGTATCCCCGGCCTTTGGGTGTTTGGGGCGGATGCTATCTGATCCGGGTGATCTTGGTGCCGTACAAACACCGCGGGAAAAAGGGGTAGGCGTCCGTCGCAAAGTAGACATATTGCCCATCGACCAGGCCCCCGTTGCATTGATCCAGATTTCCGGATCCACGCACAAATTCGAAATCTTCGTTATAGGTGCCGTCATACCGTCCACCGGGCGCGGAAGGGCGGGTGCCGGATTTGAGCTGCCAGGAGGGGCGGGCATTGTCCCCGGCATAATGGATTTCAAACCCGTCTGCGGCCCAGCCAATGCGTGTTTTCCCATCCACATGGTCAAGCGCGGGAGGCATGCCGTGATAGTGATAGAGGCCGCGTTTGTCGACATGGGCGTTCTGCGCGTCGAGGCCAAGCATCTGGCGTGCGCCCATTCCGTCAAGGTTCCAGCCTGAGGCGCGGTTGCGCGAATGGCCGCGTGGGCTTCTGGCGTCGTAATAATCTGCAGTTCCGGGGCGAATAATCACGCCATTTTCTGCGATCCCCACTGTCTGCACCTCTCGGGCGCGATTGCCTTTGGTCGGATTGCTGGGAACACAGACCTTGATGGACTGTGCCCGCATCGTATGCGGATTACCCCGATTGGGAAAACGGCCTGTGGCGTGCTCGGGAAGTCCGTCGGACGTGATGCAGCGCGTCGCCCCGCTTTCGGTCACTTGTGCTGAGGTATCCGCGGCCTGCGCCAACACTCCCAATCCAATGACAAAGGCAGTGCCAAGTAGGCCGACTTGAATTAGGCTTCTCATAGGGGTACCTCCTGTTGGCGTGTACAGGGTTTTACGTGGTTGGCTCAGAACTCCGTCGCAGAATTGTAAAATAATCTCGTTAGAGCGGGACAGTCTTCTTGGATCGGAGGAGCCTTGCCTATCAAGGGTAGGGCGCCTGTGGCAAAGTGGACAACAGATTTAGAATCGTTTACGCGGGCCACGCCGAGTGGCACTGCTCGGACCCAAGGAAGACACCCGTGCCCAGCGTTTCCATTGTTATCCCCATGCACAACGAAGCCGACAACGTCGCGCTTTTGGTTGAAGGTATTGCCAAGGCCTGCAGCGTTGCAGACAGCTTTGAGATCATCTGCGTCGACGATGGATCGACCGATGAGACGGCGTCACGCATTCGCGCCCTTCAGGCGGACCACCCTACACTGCGCATGTTGCAGCACCCCACAGCAGGTGGGCAGAGTTCGGCGGTGCATAGCGGCGTATTGGCGGCCAAGGCCCCTATCGTTTGCACCCTTGATGGGGACGGACAAAATCCGCCGTCCGAACTGCCTAAGCTTTTCACATTGCTGATGAATGACAAAACCGGCGCGCTTGGTCTTGTTGCGGGTCAGCGGGTTGGTCGGAAAGACACCCTGTCCAAACGTTGGGCGTCAAAATTTGCCAACGGACTGCGCGGCTGGATGCTCAAAGATGGCACCCGCGATACCGGTTGTGGGCTCAAAGGCTTCCGCCGCGATGCTTTTCTGGCCTTGCCCTATTTCGATCACATGCATCGCTATCTTCCGGCCTTGATGGCGCGCGATGGATGGGAGATCGCCCATGTCGACGTAAGCCACGCCGCACGCCATTCGGGCAGCTCGAAATACAGCAACCTTCAGCGCGCCCTTGTGGGCATTTATGACCTGTTTGGCGTTGCGTGGTTGATCCGTCGCCGCAAAAAAGCGCGGCCGCTGGCGGAGGAACGATCATGAGCGAAACCATATTTGCATGGCTGAACGTCGACAGCTGGGTCGAGTTCTGGTGGGTCCTGTTCGGCCTCTTTGGTCAGCTGCTGTTTATGGGCCGGTTTCTGGTCCAATGGATTGCCTCTGAAAAAGAGCGCCGCTCGGTTGTGCCTTTGGCGTTCTGGTACTTCTCAATCGGCGGTGCCGTGGTTCTGTTTTCCTATGCCTGCTATCGCGGTGATCCGGTGTTCATTCTGGGCCAATCGCTGGGCCTGTTTATCTATCTGCGGAACCTCTGGCTGATCCGCAACGAACGTCGCAATGCCGATGCTTGATCGCGGATGGGTGGCGCCGGCGCTGTTTGGTGTGGCGCTGATCACTCTGGCTCGGATTGTCCTGCAAGCGTTTAATCAGGCCGATCTGTTTGTGGACGAAGCGCAATACTGGCTCTGGGGTCAGGAGCTTGCCTTTGGGTATTATTCCAAGCCTCCGATGATTGGCTGGGTGATCCGGTTCTTCACCGAAATAGGCTCTGATGCGCCCTTTTGGGTGCGTTTTCCCGCGCCTCTGTTTCACGGCATTACGGCGATGCTCTTGGGCGCAGTTGCCGCGCGGCTCTCAGGACCGCGGGCGGGTGTTGTCACTGCTCTGGGGTACGTGACCCTGCCGATCATTGCGGTTGGAAGTTTCATGATCTCAACCGATACGGTCATGTTCCCATTCCTTGCTGCGGCGCTCTTGGGCTATGTGACGCTGCTCGACCGTCCAACAACGCGCGTGGCCCTGCTGACCGGCTTTGCGCTTGGGCTGGGATTCATGTCGAAATATGCTGCGATCTATTATCTGATCTGCGGTCTGCTTGCTGCGCTGGCGATCCCGCGCGCGCGTCTGCCTTTGAAAACCGTTGGGCAGATCCTTTTGGCGTTTCTCGTGGCCATTTCGCCAAACCTGATCTGGAATGTGCTTAACGATCTGTCGACGGTTCAGCACACTATGGACAACGCCGATTGGGTGCGTGATCCCGCCAAACGGGTGGCTCTGAACTGGGCCGGGCTGGGCGAGTTCTTTGGCGCACAATTCATCGTCTTTGGTCCGGTGTTCATGGTGACACTGTTGATCGCCACAGCGACCTGGATGCGCCGAGATGCAACCACACGGATTGCAATTGTCTTTTCGGTGCCGATCATTCTGTTCGTCTGTGTGCAGGCCTTGCTGAGCCGCGCCTATGCAAACTGGGCCGCTGCGGCTTATTTGATGGCGCTGATGGCCGTGGTGCCGATCTTGCTGTCGCGTCCGCGCTGGTTGGCGCTGAGTTTCGTTTTGAACGGCGCGTTCTGTCTTTTCCTGCCAGTGGCGCTTACCCAGGCGGAGACCCTGAAACTCGGGCGCGCGCATCTGTTGGGGGAACGCTACATCGGGCGGGAAGCGATGAGCCTGCAGATCGCCGAAATTGCGCAGTCTCAGGGCGTTTCAACCATCGTTGCGACCAACCGTGATATTCTGGCTGACATGTTCTACAGCCTGCGCGACAGGGAGTTCGAGCTTTACTCGGAGGCTCCGCGCGGTCGGGCACATCACCACTACGCGCTGAAGTTCCCCTATCTTGGGCAAGCTGACGATATTCTGGTTGTGGTCGGCACGCCGGATGCCAGCCATGTGCCCTGTCCGGATGCCAAGCTTGTGGCCGAGCTGCGACCACAGGAGGGTGCCTATCGGAAGGCGCCGCAGATGGCATATCTTGCTCCGGGACACTGTCTCGCGCCCTAAGGTTTGGCGCGGGCCCCGGTCCTTTGGAAGAGCCGTCCATCCGTGACCGCAAACCCAAATGCAATCACCGCAAACCCACCCCAGGCTTCTCGTCCGATGGTTTCGCCTAGAAACAGGGCCCCCAAGGCAATGGCAAAAGGTGGGATCAGCAGCGTGACCAGCAACAGATTGGCTGCGCCTGCGCGTTTCAGAATGGCAAAGTAAAGCGCATAGGCAAACACGGTGGACAGCAAAGCCAGCCCCAACAGCGCGCCCCACGTGGTGGCCGACAAGGCAAAAGAAGGCACCCCTTCGGTCAGCAGTACCAAAGGCAGCAACAGAACCGAGCTGCCAATGACCATACCGCAGGCGTTCATCAGAGGGGGCTGGCCTGACAGCATTGTTTTGCCCCAGACACCTGCGAAGGCATAAGAGAGCGTCGCGCCAAGCACCGCAAGCTGGGCCAGATTGCTGGGGTCAAAGCTTGTGATGGCGTCCACACCCATGATCAGCGCGACCCCAACCAGCCCAATCCCGGCGCCCAGAAGTTTGTTGCGTGTCAGCGGCTCATCTTTCAACAGCAGACCTGCAACAACCGCGGCAAACATGGCTGTGGTTGCATTGAGGATTGAAGCAAGCCCACTTTCGATCTGCGTCTGCCCCCAGAAGATGAGGGAAAACGGGATCGTATTGTTCAACAGCCCCATCCCGAGATAGGCGCCCCAGATGCCTGGGCTGCGCGGAATCGCGATCCCTTTAAGACGCACAATCAAAATCAGAACCGGCAGGGACCATAAGACGCGGTGTAGCGCAATGGTGAGAGGTGAGACCTCAAGCAAGGCAACTTCGGCAAAGAAAAACGACCCGCCCCAGACCGCGGCCAACACAAGAAGCAGGGCAAAAGAGGTGAGGTCCATGGAGGTGGGGTTATGTGACATTGGGGATCCTGAGGTTCTGTTTCCCCAACCTAGTTTGCGCCTAGTTCCGTCGCGATCCGTTTCTTGCGCACAATCGCGAGACGCCAAAAAGAAAGGCGGGGAAATCCCCGCCTTTACCGGATCAGAGAGACTCTGATCTATATGATCGCCCAATTAGAGGGTTGGGTAGAGGGGGAAGCGGGCGCAAAGCTCGGCCACTTCGCCGCGCACTTTGGCTTCGACCTCGGCGTTGCCCTCGGGGCCATTTGCCGCCAGACCGTCCACCACTTCGATGATCCAGTCCGCAATCTGGCGGAACTCAGCTTCGCCAAAGCCACGGGTGGTGCCTGCCGGC
>Ga0189288_10101_pt1 | contig 96697 bp, 101 predicted proteins | sample UW105minimetaG_FD_130316 | JGI IMG/M metagenome (GOLD analysis project Ga0189288, IMG submission 130316) | Marine microbial communities from the Costa Rica Dome - UW105 mini metaG | ecosystem: Environmental > Aquatic > Marine > Oceanic > Photic zone | place: Costa Rica: the Eastern Pacific...
ACGGGGTTCTGCCACCAAACAGACCACCAATAAGCGAACGGCCGCTGCCCTTCATGGTGAAACTGTAGCACAGGCTGTTTCTACCGCGCACAGGCGGGCCCCCACCCGGAACGGTTTTTTAGGTCAACTCGTTTAGGAACCGCATAAAGCTATCCCACGAGGCGACCGGGGCGTAATCGCGTTTTGCCTTGTCGCGGTATTCCGTCGCCAGCGCGATGAGGTCAAGATTGGGTTTGGAGGCGTATGGGATCCCGCTGCTGCGGGCCAGGTGCTGACCAAAGCGAGCCCCAAATCGAGAGAGTGTTATGAGATCGATGCTGAGATTCTGACCGTCGGCCAAAAACTGATCAACAATCTCATCAATCTGTTCCGGGCTGATGGCGCGCACGTCAACGGAGGTTGGAGCAGCGCCTATGGCAGTGGTCTCAGGATCTTGGGTGATGCGCGTAAGTTGCATTCTGGTCTCCTGAGGTTGTGAGTGGTGCCTTCAGGAGAACAGCAAGGGCTTAAATGAACGTGAAAGGGCGGCCCGCAGACCGCCCTTATTAAGATAAATGATACCGAATTGTAAGGTTTAGTCGAGGAAAGCCTTTTCCACGACATAGTGTTTGGGATCGGAATTGGCCCCTTCTTCAAGACCATAGCCTTCGAGCATCTCTTTGAGCTCAAGGTTGAACGCCAGGTTGCCACAGATCATCGCGCGGTCTGTGTCTTGGTTGATCTGAGGCACATCCAGATCCGCAAAGGCCTCGCCCGAGCGCATCAGATCGGTGATGCGACCCATCTTGGGGCTCTCTTCGCGGGTTGTGGTCGGGTAGTACTTGATCTTTTTCCAGAACCCTTCACCGATCACTTCGTTCAGAAGTTCGTCGGTCTTCAGACCTTCGATCAATTCCGCACCATAGGTGAGTTCACCCACTTCGCGGCAGGTGTGGGTGATCACAACCTCTTCGTAATCTTCATAGGTCTGCGGTTCACGCAGCAGCGACGCAAACGGCGCAAAGCCGGTGCCGGTTGCAAACAACCAAAGACGTTTGCCAGGCAGCAGGGCATCATGCACCAGTGTGCCAACCGGCTTGGGACGCATGATGATCTTGTCACCTTCTTTGATGTGCTGAAGGCGTGAGGTCAGCGGGCCGTCCTGAACCTTGATCGAGTAGAACTCCATTTCCTCATCCCAGCTGGGAGAAGCGATGGAATATGCACGCAGCAACGGCTTTTCACGGCCAGTTTTCTCATCGGTCTGCATCAGGCCGATCATGACAAACTCACCCGAGCGAAAGCGCAGGCTTGCGGGGCGGGTCACACGGAAAGAGAACAGACGGTCTGTCCAATGTTTGACCTCAGTCACGGTCTGAGCGTCAGGCATGGCCTTTTTCTTGGCCTCGGGAGCGGGTGCTTCGGTCACTGCGGTCATCTCTATATCTCAACGTCGTTCGCGGCTCGGTGTAAACCGACAGCCTGGATTTAGCTTTGATCTGCGTCAGGAAAAAAGCCGTCGCGCCGATCTGGCTGCGACGGCAGACATGGGCCTTTGTGGCGCCTAGGTCAACCGCGCAGACGGGATTGATAGTTGTGAGCCTGCCAATCGGCGCGGAACACCCATTGATCGGCAGGCTGGCGTGCGGCCAGATCGTCGTCAATTTCAACTTCGTCGAAACCGGCGCGGCGTGCCATGGCATATTGATCTGCCAAGACATGACCCTGCGCGCGCAGCTGGCCTTTGTATCCACGCAGGCGCAGAACGCGGCCAATGGTAAAGCCACGTCCGTCCGCAAAGCTGGGGAACTGGATGCGGATCATGGTGATCTCATCGGTCAGCTCAACCGTTGCGGGGTCGACGTCAGACGCAAGATCCAACGCGGTGACCGCATCAAAGTCACCGGTCCAAGTGTCAGCTGCAAAACCAGCATCAGTTACGATCACGGTCATGCGTTTTCTCCTTTGGGTTTCGACGCGTTCTGGCGAACGGCCTGGCCATTCACAAAGTGAATGCCACATTCTTCTTTGTTCTGCCCCTGCCAGCGGCCCGATCTTGGGTCTGCGCCGGGGGCGACTTTGCTTGTGCAGGGGGCACATCCGATTGACGGATACCCCTGAGCCACCAGCGGGTGTTTGGGCAGGCGGTTCTCTTCCATGTACTGGCGCACGTCATCCGGCCCCCAATGGGCCAGCGGGTTCACCTTGATGCGGCCCGTGGCCTCTTCCAGTTCAAAGAACTCAAGCCCAGCCCGGCTTTTGCTCTGGTAGCGCTTGCGCCCCGTGATCCAGCCATCATAGCCCTTTAAGGCCTTTTCCAACGGCTGGGTCTTGCGAATATCACAGCAGCGATCCTGATCCGACAGGCGCAAGGCGCCATAGGGGTCTTGCCGATCCAGATCCTGTTGCGACGCGCGGATCACCTTGAGGTTTTCCAGACGCAACCGCTCCGCCATTTCCTGCTGATACACCAGTGTCTCGGTAAAAAGCAGTTGGGTGTCGATGAACAAGACCGGCGTTTTGCGATCCACCATGGCCACCAGATGCAGTAGAGCCACCGACTCAGCCCCAAACGAGGACACCATGGCAATGCGACCGGCCTCGGGATCGCGCAAGGCCCCTTCCAGCACCGCTGTTGCACCGTGGTGGCGATAGCGGGCATTCAGAGCATCAACACGGGCCTTGAGCGCATCAAAATCGGGGACGGCCCCTGTGTTTCGGCCGGGGAACCCGGCAGCGGTGTTTTTCTCCATGGCTTAGGCCGCCTTGATCCGGGTGTCTTCGCCGTAAAGCGCGACTTTGAACGGAGCCATACCCAAACGGGTATAGGTCTGAAGGAAGGTTTCTTCTTTGCTGTCGCGCAGCTTCAGGTAGGCCTCAACCAGACGTTCAATGGCCGGGACAATCTCATGCTCGCCAAAGCCGGGACCCGTGCGGGTGCCGATGGCCGCGGTTTCGGTATGATCGCCGCCCAGAGTGATCTGGTAGGTTTCAACACCGGCGCGGTCGAGACCCAAAATACCGATGTGACCCACGTGGTGGTGACCACAGGCGTTGATGCAGCCCGAGATTTTAATCTTCAGATCACCGATCTCATGCTCAAGCTTCAGATCATCAAAGCGCGTGGCGATTTCCTGCGCGATCGGGATCGACCGGGCCGTCGCCAGAGCGCAATAGTCCATGCCGGGGCAGGCGATGATGTCCGAGATTTTGCCAATGTTGGCCGTGGCCAAGCCATGTGCCTTCAAACGTGCGTGGATGTCAGGCAGGTCTGATTTGTGGACATGGGGAAGAACCACGTTCTGTTCGTGGCTGATGCGCAGCTCGTCATGACCAAATTCGCGGGCGATATCCGCCATCACGCGCATTTGCTCGGATGAGGCGTCGCCCGGCGTCTGACCGTGCGCTTTGACCGAGATCTGCGCGATTGCATAGCCTTCGGCGCGGTGCTCGGACAGGTTGGTGTCCGCCCAGCTGCGGAAAACCGGATCGGTGTCATAGGCGCGATCAAATGCAGCAGAATCGCGGGTCACGAAGGTTGGCGCTGCGAAATGCGCTTTGATCTCGGCCAGCATCTCTTGGTCCACACCACTAAACAGCGGGCGGATCTCGGCAAAGCGCGCTTCGGTCAGGCGCTGAATCTCTTCGATGCCGTTCTCATGCACAGTGATCTTGATGCGCGATTTGTATTTGTTGTCGCGGCGACCCAGAATGTTCCAGACCGAAACCGTGGCTTCGAGATAGGGCAGCAGATCCGCCTGTGGCAGGAAGTCCCGCAGCACCTTGCCCACCATAGGGGTCCGGCCAAGGCCACCACCAACGATCACTTCAAATCCGGCTTCGCCATCGCGTTCGATCATACGCAGACCAATGTCATGCGCTTTGGTCACGGCACGGTCATTCGGGCTACCGGTGACGGCAATTTTGAATTTACGCGGCAGGAACTGGAACTCCGGGTGGTCGGTCGACCACTGGCGGATAAGCTCGGCCACCGGGCGAGGGTCGGCAATCTCATCCGCTGCGGCGCCGGCAAAATGGTCGGCGGTCACGTTGCGGATGGTGTTGCCCGAGGTTTGGATGGCGTGCATCTCAACTTCGGCCAGGGCATCGAGAATATCCGGGATATCCCCAAGTTTCGGCCAGTTGAACTGAATGTTCTGGCGGGTGGTGAAGTGGCCATACCCTTGATCCCAGCGATCCGCGATCTCTGCCAGCTTGTGCATCTGATGGCTGTTGAGCGTGCCATAGGGGATCGCAACCCGCAGCATATAGGCGTGCAGTTGAAGGTAAACGCCATTCATCAGGCGGAGGGGCTTGAATTCGTCTTCTGTCAGAGCACCGGACAGACGGCGCTCGACCTGAGCGCGGAACTGACGGTTGCGCTCGGTGATGAAGGCTGTGTCAAAGTCGTTGTACTTGTACATGGCGTGTCTCCTGCTGACCGGGTCTGGCCCTTGGGCCTCGACCTCACGGGCCTGTGCCTTAGGCGGTTGCGGCCTGCTTGCCGTGGAAATAGTTGGATGGACCGCGGCGGCGGAACTCTTCGCGGAAATGCACCGGCTCTGGCCCGTTTTCTCCGGCTTTCATGTCGGCGAGATACACACCGACCACCAGATGATGCTGCGTGCTGGCCTCAACCAGACGCGCCTCGGCAATTGCCTCATCGGTCAGAAGATCTGCCTGCGACAGGTCGCGGGTCCATTCATCACCCGACGTCAGATAAACAACGTCGCCTTCGGCCAAGTGGTTGGCGGTGATCACTTTCGGGGTAAACGCTTTGGGCATCAGGCAAACTCCTGTTGCAAGAGGGTCGTGGTTTGGGCGTCGCGCGGCGCAAGGCCAAGCAACAACAAGACGGGGCCGTCCAAGTTTTCTTCTGACAGAGTTTGAACAAGCAAAGAGAGTGTGGTGCCCACAATACGTTGGTTGGGGCGGGCGGCATTTGCCACAACGGTGATGGGGGTGTCGCCATTGGCGCCATGCATCATCAGGCGGCCCTGAATGAAACGCGCGGCTTTTTTGCCCATGTAAATCGCGGCCACTTCGCCGGGTTGGGCTAGGCTGCGCCAATCCTGATCCGCAAAGCCTTCCATGGCATGGCCGGTCAGAATGCGTGCCGCGCGATTGCGGCCACGTTTGGTAAAGCTTTGACCGATGCTCGCCAGAGCCGCTGAGGCGGCGGTGATGCCGGGCACGATCTCATAGGTGATGCCCACCGCTTCCAGCGCATCGATTTCCTCATCAAGGCGGCCGAACACTGTGGCATCGCCCCCCTTTAAACGGATGACGCGCGCGCCTCTGAGGCTATGCTCAACAATTAAAGCGTCGATTGTGGCCTGAGGTGTCGAGGGGCCAAAGCCTTCTTTACCGACATCAAGAATGGTCGCATCATCCGAGGCCAAAGCAACAATGCTTGCTGGCACCAAACGGTCGTGAATGATCACGTCACCGCTTTGAATGGCTTTCAACGCCTTAACAGTCAGCAGATCCGGGTCACCGGGGCCTGAGCCCACAAATACAACATGACCACAGCACATCGCATCGGGTCGTTGGGCCGAAGGTGTCTCTTTCTTTGTCATGTCGTGGGTCTCCCCTTGTGGATTGGTCACCTTGATATAGGAAATTGTTCCGCATTTGTGCTAGCCCTTCGGGTGAATAAGGAATAACGTCCCGACTTGTGCGTCATGTGAGAGCGTGTTCCCAAAATGGGCCTGAGACAGGAACAAAAATGAAGATCGACGAGACAGACCGGAAAATTCTTGTGGCGCTCCAGAGGGACGCCTCGCAATCTCTGGATGAAATTGCCAAAGAAGTGGGGTCTTCAAAGACGCCAGTTTGGAACCGAATCCGCAAAATGCGCGAAAGTGGCGTCATTGGTGCGCAGACCGTGGTTCTTGATGCCGAGGCACTTGGGTTCGAAGCGACCTTCTTTGTGCTGATCCGAACGTCAGAGCATGAAGCAGACTGGCAGCACAAATTCCTTGCGGCCCTTCGGGCCCGCCCCGAGGTGCAAGAGGCCCACCGGCTGGCAGGGGATATCGACTATATCCTCAAGGTGCGCGTCGCCAATGCGCGGGCCTATGATGTCTTTTATCAGGCGCTGATTTCAGAGGTGAAAGTCCACAACGTAACCGCCTTGCTGTCCATGGAAGAAATCAAAGCAACCACAGCACTGCCTCTCTAAGGCGGTATTGGTCGAGAATCCCGCGGACCAGACGGGACAGTCAGCAGAGGGGGTGGCCCCTCCGCTGCGCTGTTTTCTATCTGGTGACCATCAGGCTTTCGAGCCCGTGGAAATGGTATAGGTTGGCGTATTGTGGCGTGCCAACCAACTTCAGATCTGGCAGTCGTTTGAGCAAGATTGGCAGTGCAATTTGAAGCTCCAACCGGGCCAGAGGCGCACCAACACAAAAGTGCAGGCCACCGCCAAAGCTTGTGTGTTTGGAGGATCGGCGGGTGATGTCGAACCGCGTTGGGTCTGGCCAGGCCTCGGGATCACGGTTTGCCGCCCCCAACATCAAAGCCACCTGATCACCGCGTTTGAAAGTATGCCCCCAAAGTTCAATGTCTTCATAGGCATAGCGTGTGAACATATGCAGCGGTGGATCCACACGCATCACTTCTTCCGCCACATTCAGCGCATTGTCTGGGGTGACTTCAATGCCCTGTTCCAGGATCAGCTTGAGACCATTGCCCATGGTGTGAACCGTCGCCTCGTGCCCGGCATTTAGCAACAGAACGCAGGTGGTGATCAGCTCTTCGTGGCTCAGCTTTTCGCCATCTTCCTCTGCCTGAATAAGACGCGTGATTAGATCGTCACGCGGATCTTTGCGTCGCTCATCGATATAGCGTGTCAGAAATTCAGAGAACTCAGTTGCGGCTTTGGCCGCGGCATCTTCAATCGCCCGGTCACGACGCGCCTGATACATGGCGACCATATCGTTGGACCAATCAAGCAGTTGCTGCGCCATGTCCTCAGGCACGCCCAGAAGGCGGCAGATGACAATGACCGGAAGCGGCTGGCAAAATTCGGTTAGAAGATCAAATTCGCCTTCCGGCAAACGGTCGATAAGCTCATGTGTAAGAGCTTCGATCTGCGGCTCTAACCCTGCAATCTGGCGCGAGGTAAAGGCCCGAAGAACCAGACTGCGCAGACGCGTATGGCGGGGCGGTTCGAGCTCCAGCATAGAATGATCATCAATCGCGTAGAACGGTTTGAGATGTTCGGGAACCGGCTGTTTCAACTCTTCGGGGACTTCCCGCCCAAATCGACGATCCCGCAGCAGCGCCTGAACCGCTTCGTTCGAAACAGCGCAGGGCATATTATAGTCTTCCCACCAGGCCAGATGGCCTGCGGCACGCAGGGTGTCGTAGAAAGGATAGGGGTTTTGAACAAACCCTGCGTCAGTCGGATCTTGGGTAAAACGTTGCATTGGATTGGTTTGCTGCGCGTACCGCCGAAAGGCAAGGGGGTTTTTAACCTGCCCTGAGGTTGCTAGGAACAGACATGGCTGATCATTCGCGACACCGCGGCCGTGCGGTTCTGTTCTACCTGGGTGCTGTTGCAGCGCTCACCTATGGGGTCTGGGTTTATGGCTATGCTCAGGCCCTGGGACAGCTCGCGGCGCGGGCTGAGGCGGATCTGGCACTTGCCTCTGATCGTTTGGTGGCCGGACTGTTCCGATATCGCTCAACAGCTGTGCTTATGTCGGATCATCCTGCATTAGCAGCGCTTCATTCTGGCGGCGACTCTGATGAGGCAGATGCGCTTTTGCTCGAAACGGTAGATCGGACAGGGGCGCTTACGGCGGTCTATGCAAGTGTGAATGGTCGTATCTTGGCCTCCGCCCACGGGCAAACTCCGGATGATATGGTGAAAAGCGCCTATTTCGAGCGGGCGGGTGATGGCGCTCTGGGGGCAGGGCACGGGTATAGTGTCAGCTTTGGAAAACGTGTTTACCACTACGCCGCGCCGAGTTTCGCCTCTGTTGGGCGCGTGCGCGGAGTGTTGGTATTGGTGGTGGACATCGACAACCTTGAGCAAGATTGGCGCGCCTTGCGCCCCTCGGTGTTTTTCAGCGATCTGAGTGGTCAGGTATTTGTCTCAAGCCGGTCTGAGCTGTTGTTTTGGCGCCGCGAACAAGGGGCCATGATCGCACCAGACGGGACACGCTATGCCATCGATCGTCGTCATCGCGGTGCGCTGACCATCTGGCATCAGAATTTCAGCCCCTATGTGCCGCAACAGGCGCTCTATCTGGTTCAGTCCCTGCCGGTGATTGGCATGATCGGGGAAGAACTTGTCGATATCACTCCGGCCAAACGTCTGGCCGGATTGCAAGCGGCCGTTGTTGCCGCCCTGTGTCTGGTTCTTGGAACGCTTTTGTATTTTGCAGGTGAGCGGCGTCGCGTACTGGCGCAAGACAACGAACGGTTGGAGAGCCGGGTGAAATCCCGGACAAAAGATCTCGAAGGCGCCAACGAAGCGCTGCGCCATGAGGTAAAGGAACGCGAAGAGGCCGAGGATGCATTGCGTCAGGCGCAAGAAGAGCTTGTGCAGGCAGGAAAGTTGAGTGCCTTGGGCCAGATGTCTGCAGGTATCAGCCACGAGCTCAACCAACCTCTGATGGCAATCCGGCAATATGCCGACAACGGTGCGGCCTTTCTTGATCGGGGCAAAGCCGATAAGGCGGGGGCCAATCTCGCACAGATTTCGGAACTTGCAGCACGCGCCGCGCGGATCATGAAGAATCTTCGGTCTTTTGCGCGCAATGAGAAAGAACCGACCGGGCGTGTGGATCTGGTGCGCGTGGTCCAGCAAGCGGTGGATCTGACTGAAACGCGGTTGCGGAAAAGCGGGGTCCGTCTGGAATTTCAAATCCCCGATGCGCCTGTTTTTGTTCGGGGCGGTGAGGTGCGGCTGTCGCAGGTGTTTGTCAATCTGATCACAAACGCGGCAGATGCGATGCGTGATGTGGAAACACCTGTCCTTCGGATCGAGATGACAAAAAACGGGCAGGTTCGGGTGGCTGATAATGGGCCGGGAATTGATGACCCCGACAAGGTGTTCGATCCATTTTACACAACAAAAACAGTGGGCGAGGGGATGGGGCTTGGCCTGTCGATCTCCTACGGCCTTATTCAAAGCTTTGGCGGCAATATTCGCGGGTCTAATGGTGTAAACGGCGGGGCAGTGTTTGAAGTTGATCTCGAGATCTGGGACAAAGACTGATCCGAAACTCTGATCGAGGTGATTATGGATAAGGTTCTGATTGTTGAGGACGATGCGGCCGTGCGTGAGGCGCTGGCGCAGACAATCGAGCTTGCGGATCTGACACCTGTGACTGCGGGGTCGTTTGTTGAGGCCAAAGACATGATCACCGCCACGTTTGACGGTGTGATCCTTTCGGACATTCGCATGCCAGGTCGAGACGGGTTTCATCTGTTGGAATATGCACATGATCAGGATCCGGAGTTGCCTGTGATTTTGCTCACAGGTGAGGGAGATATCCCAATGGCTGTGCGGGCCATGTCGATGGGTGCGTTTGATTTTCTGGAAAAACCCTGCAGCGGTGCGGATCTTGTTCCCGTGCTGACACGCGGATTGAAGACCCGGAACCTCGTGCAGGAAAATCGTCGATTGAAGGCCGAGCTTGAAGCTGGAGACCCGGCGTCGCGTTTGATTTTTGGGGTGTCGCCGCAATCAAATGCTTTGCGTGTCAAAGCGCGCGCAGCGGCCCGGGCGGGGACCGAAGTTCTGGTGTGTGGCGCACCGGGGTCGGGCATCTCCAAAGTGGCAGAAGTCATTTTGATGGGATCGGCGCGGGCGAAGGCCGTGTTTGAAAAGCGTGCGGCAGCTGGATTGGCGCGGGAAGAATTAAAGACGCTTTGGAGCAAATGCGCAGGTGGGACGCTTTTCCTCGACGAAATCGGCGCTTTGCCGGCGGATAGCCAGATGCTTTTGGTTGATCTACTGGAGCAAGGTGGCACCTGGCTGATTGCAGGCAGCACGCAGGACTTGTCTCAGCTCACTAGCCAAGGGTTTTCGGTCGAGTTGTTTTATCGCCTTGAGGTCATGCAGGTGCGGATTCCGGCACTTCATGAACGACCCGAGGATATTCCTGTCTTGTTTCGGCACTATGTTGCACAGGCGGCAGAACAATCTGGGTTGGACGCGCCGGAGATCGGAGAGCAGATTATCTCGGATCTTGTTTCACGCGAATGGCCCGGAAATGCGCGGGCGTTGATGTCAGAAGCCATGCGCTTTGTGCTTGGGCTTGGGCAAGAGGCACGTGACGGTGGATTGGGTTTGGTTGAGCGTATGGCGCAAGTGGAACGAAGCCTTCTGTCCGAAGCCCTGCGCAAGGCAGACGGGCAGGCGCGGCAGGCCGCAGAGGCGCTGAAACTGCCCCGGAAGACCTTCTACGACAAGCTCGCCAAGTACAGTTTGAAACCCGACGCGTTCCGCCGCGAATCGTAACGAATCATTTACACCTCTGTGAGTCGGTATGCTGTGCGGATTTCCGCACAGTGCGCTCTAGGCCGTGTGTGAATTCCCGCACAGCCCCGTTTGTATTTGCCATGTCCGCGTGGGTGCGTTTTGATTTTCTGATTGAAATTAAAAGATAAAAACCAGTTTAGCGCCATCAGGATTCAGGGGTGTTGATCGCCTTTGCCCCAATGGATTTTCTATAGGTGTCAGGGCCCCGGGGAGGGGCGCCTTTGATCAAAAAATTAGACATTTTGGGGGAGGATACCCATGAAAAAGTTTCTGATGTCCGCAGTTGCCGCTGCGGCGCTTGTTACTGGCGCAACCGGTGCAATGGCCGCCTGTGACGATGGTGAAATTGTTATCAAATTCAGCCACGTCACCAATAGCGACAAGCACCCGAAAGGCATCGCCGCCACTCTGCTCGCCGAGCGCGTGAACGAAGAGATGAACGGCAAGGTCTGCATGGAGGTGTTCCCGAACTCGACCCTCTACAATGACAACCAGGTTCTTGAGGCGATGCTGAACGGTGACGTTCAGATGGCTGCCCCGTCGCTGTCGAAGTTTGAGCAGTTCACCAAGAAATTCCGCATCTTCGATCTGCCGTTCATGTTCCGCGACATCGAAGCTGTGAACGGCTTCCAGAACTCGGAAACCGGTCAGGCGATGAAAGAATCGATGACCCGTCGCGGTCTGCTGGGCCTGGCGTTCTGGCACAACGGCATGAAGCAGATGTCGGCCAACAAGCCTCTGGTTGACCCGACGGACGCCACCGGCCTGAAGTTCCGCGTACAGAACTCGGAAGTTCTCAAGGCTCAGATGGCCGCTTTGGGTGGGTCGCCACAGCCGATGGCCTTCTCGGAAGTCTACGGCGCACTGCAGACCGGTGTTGTGGATGGTCAGGAAAACACCTGGTCGAACATCTACGGCAAGAAGTTCTTTGAAGTTCAAGACGGTGTGACCGAAACCAACCACGGCATCATCGATTATCTTCTGGTGACCTCGACCGATTTCTGGGACAGCCTGCCGGACGATATCCGCACCGAGCTTGACGGCATCATCGCCGAAGTGACCGACGTGCGGAACGGTGAATCCTTCAAAGTGAACCAGGACGCCAAACAGGCCGTGATCGACGCCGGTGGTGTTGTGCGCCAGCTGACGCCAGAGCAGCGCGCGGCCTGGGTTGCGACCATGAAGCCGGTTTGGGAACAGTTCGTCGCCGATGTTGGCCAGGACAACATTGATGCCGCACAGAAATTCAACGCTATGAAGTGATCCGAACCGGATCGTTTGACCCGGCCTGCACTATGACGGGCCGGGTTTTTTGTATCTACCAACAACTTGAGGAGCGGGGGCATGTTGCAACATCCCAAGCCCAGATCTCTGCTCGGCGGTGTTATCGACGAGCTTGAGGAAACCTTTATCGCAATCCTACTTGGCGCGATGACGGTCATCACCTTCGTTAATGTGATTGTGCGTTATGTCTTCAACTCAGGTTGGTGGCGCTCTTTTGAGGGTGTGATTGGCATTGAAATGCCGCGTAGCATGATCTGGGCGCTTGAGGCCACGACGTTTCTGTTTGCCTGGTTGGTTCTGTTCGGGATCAGCTATGCGGTTAAGAAAACGGCCAATCTGGGTGTCGATGTTGTCCTCAATCTGATGGCGCCCCCTGCGCGACGGATTGTCGGGCTGATCACGGCGGCGGTCTGCATTGCCTATGCCTTCCTGCTGCTGAAAGGCGCATGGGACTACTGGGCCCCATTCGCTGGTTTTGACGCAACCAGCGGGCGCTGGTTCCCAACCGGGTTTGCCAACAGCCGCGATCAGGCCTGGTATGAGGTGGACGATATCCGCATCGCTGAGTGGATGCGCTTTATCGAGCCGATCTTCAATCAGGGCGAAGCCTACGAGAAGATCCCGCGCTTTATTCCGTATTTCATTCTGCCCGTGGGCGCGGCGCTCTTGCTGTACCGCTTCTGTCAGGCCGCGTGGAAGATCTGGGTGGGTCAGGAAGAAAGCCTGATTGTGAGCCACGAAGCCGAAGACGCCGTCGATGACGTGCGCCACATGAATTACGAGGAATAACACCGTGGAAGTCGCAATTCTCTTTATCATGGTCGTGGGACTCATGCTGATCGGTGTGCCGATTGCTGTGGCCCTGGGCTTTTCCTCGATCACCTTCCTTCTGGTGCTGTCGGATACCTCGCTGAGCTCGGTCGCGCAGAGCTTTTTCCAGGCGATGGCCGGGCACTATACGCTGCTGGCGATCCCGTTCTTCATTCTGGCCTCGTCCTTTATGTCGACGGGTGGTGTGGCCCGGCGGATCATCCGGTTCTCGATTGCCATCGTAGGGCATTTTCACGGCGGTTTGGCGATTGCGGGTGTCTTTGCCTGTATGCTGTTTGCGGCGCTGTCGGGATCGTCGCCTGCAACCGTTGTGGCCATCGGTTCGATTGTAATCGCTGGCATGCGTCAGGTGGGCTATTCGAAAGACTTTGCCGCCGGTGTGATTGCCAATGCGGGGACGCTTGGCATTCTGATCCCGCCGTCGATTGTGATGGTGGTCTATGCCTCCGCCGTTGAAGTCTCGGTTGGAAGGATGTTCCTTGCCGGTGTTATCCCGGGCCTGATGGCAGGCACGATGCTGATGGTGACCATCTATATCATCGCGCGGATCCGCAATTTGCCAAAAGGCGAATGGAAAGGCTGGGGTGAGGTTTTTGCAGCCGGTCGGGATGCCGCCTGGGGATTGTTCTTGATCGTGATCATCCTTGGCGGGATCTATGGTGGCATCTTTACCCCGACCGAAGCCGCAGCTGTCGCCGCAGTTTATGCCTTCTTCATCGCCAACTTCATCTATCGGGATATGGGGCCGCTTGCGACCGATGAGGGGCAGCCCAATCTGTCGCTGATCCGCAAACCTATCGCGGTTGTCACGGCGTTCTTCCATAAAGACACCAAAGACACGCTGTTTGAAGCAGGCAAACTGACCATCACCTTGATGTTCATCATCGCCAATGCGCTGATCCTCAAACATGTTCTGACCGATGAGCAGATCCCTCAGCAGATCGCCGGTGCGATGATTTCTGCGGGCTTTGGGGCGGTGATGTTCCTGGTGATCGTCAACGTAATCCTGCTGATCGGTGGCCAGTTCATGGAGCCGTCAGGGTTGATTGTGATCGTGGCGCCGCTTGTGTTCCCGATCGCCATCGAGCTGGGGATTGATCCGATCCATTTGGGCATCATCATGGTGGTGAACATGGAGATTGGGATGATCACGCCGCCGGTGGGTCTGAACCTCTTTGTGACTTCAGGTGTCGCGGGCATGCCGATGATGCGTGTGGTGCGGGCGGCCTTGCCCTTCCTCGCTGTGCTCTTCGTCTTCCTGATCATGGTCACCTATATCCCGGCGTTGTCGACCTATCTGCCGACCAAGTTCATGGGACCTGAGATTGTTACCAAGTGATCTGAGTAACGCGTAAGAAAAGGCGGCACCCTATCAGGTGCCGCTTTTTTTGTGTCTTGGGGAAACTCCGCAAGGAGTTGTTTGAAGTGGTTTTAGGCCGCGCCAAGCGCCTCAGCGATGGGCAAGAAATCCGCGGCTTTCAGCGAGGCACCACCAACAAGTGCGCCGTCGACATTGGACACCGCAAAGATTTCGGCTGCATTGCCTGCTTTGACCGACCCGCCATACAGCAGGCGCATGCCCTGAGCGATCTCTGTGCCAAAACGGGCGCTGAGCTTGGCACGCATGTCGTCGTGCACCTCGGCAATCTGTTCAAGGGTGGGCACTTTGCCGGTGCCGATCGCCCAGACGGGTTCATAGGCAACCACGGTGTTTGCCGCGGTGGCCGCGTCAGGGATCGAGCCAGCCAGCTGCTCTGCAATCACATTCAGGGTGGCACCGGATTCGCGCTCTTCCAGTGTTTCACCCACACAGATGATTGCCACGAGACCGGCCTCCCAGGCGGCGGTGCTTTGGGCTGCGACGTCGGCATCACTTTCGCCGTGATCGGTGCGGCGCTCGGAATGGCCGGTGATCACATAGCTGGCACCTGCGTTTTTCAACATCGCGGCGGAGATATCACCTGTGTGCGCACCCGAGGCTTTGACGTGGCAAGTTTGACCGCCAATTTCTAGGGCGCCTGCCTTCTCAACGGCGGGTGCGACCAGTGTCGCAGGGGGGCAGATCACCATTTCAACGCTGTCCGTTACACCGGGTTGCATGGCGTCAAATTCGGCCAATGCCGCACGTGAGCCGTTCATTTTCCAGTTGCCCGCCGCCAATTTGCGTTTCATCTGCTGTCCTTCCAGTCAATTGCACTGTTTGCGCTATCATTTGAGCTCAGGCCATCTGCTTGCCTGTCTGCCTCCCTCATGCCATGCAACGCCGTCAGGAGGAAGTGCGATGATCCCTAGAATTGACGTTCAGAAATTGATTTCACGAGACGCTGACACCTTGGCAGCTTTGCGTGACGGCGCGCAGGGCGTGGGGTTTCTGACGGTTCATAACACCAATATCTCATCCGCCCGAATGCGCCTTGTTCTGGCGGCCTATCGTGCTTTCTTTGACCTGTCTGATGCAGAAAAGTCCAAGATTGACATGAGCTTGACCGGTTCGAACCGTGGCTGGGGTGGGGCGCAGTCAGAGCAGGTCGACCCCAGTGCCAATCCCGATTACAAGCAAGTGTTCGATAGTGGCTTTGAGGCGCCGGACACGGGATTGTCGGTCTATGCCTCGAACCTCTGGCCTGCTCGGCCTGAAGGGTTTCAGCAGATCATTGAGGCCTATTACCGGGATGCACTGGAGGTCGCGCATGCGATTCTGCGTGGAATCGCTGAGGCGATTGGGGAAGATCCGGCGTTTTTCGAAGATAAGTTCAGCTGCCCGATGGCGCTTTTGCGTGGAAATTATTACCCACCTCGCCCCGATTGGGCTGGTGAAAAGGATTTTGGCATCGCAGCGCATACCGATTATGGCTGTTTGACACTGCTGGGGACCGACGGGGTGCCGGGGTTAGAAGTGCTGTTGCCTGATGAAAGCTGGCTTGCGGTAACGGCGCAGCCCGGCGAGTTCATCATCAACTTTGGCGAAATGCTTGAGATGTGGACCGATGGCCAGATCAAGGCCACGCTGCATCGCGTGCGTGGATCGCAGGATGAACGTATCTCTGTGCCGCTGTTCTTTAATCCGAATTTTGAGACCAATGTGGCGCCCAAAAACGCAGAACAGGCGATCACTGCTGGCGATCACCTGTCCAAACGGTTTAATGAAACTTATGTCCACCTGCAAAAGGCGGGCTAAGTTAAGCGGAACTATCTTCAGGCCTGGGCGTCGCGCTCGGCCTGAAGTTCATCCACGTCTTTGAATTTGATCGATTCTCCACAGCCGCAGGCGTCGGTGACATTGGGATTGCGGAACTTGAAGCTGCTTTCCAACAGAGCAACCTCGTAATCGATCTCGGTGCCAAACAGAAACATCTGGGCCATCGGGGCAATCATCACCCGCGCGCCATCCTGTTCAACCACCTCATCGTTTTTGTCAGGCTCGTCGACATAGTCCATGGTGTATTCCATGCCCGCGCAGCCACCTTTCTTGATGCCGATGCGCAACCCATGGCGGCCATCCCGCTCCATCAGCGTGCGAATCTGCTTCACCGCCGCCGGGGTCATGGTCACAGCTTGTTTGCCGGGAATTCCGAACATTGAGATACCTCTTTTATCTGCTCCCAACTTAGGGTGTCGGCGTTACGATCTCAAGAAGGGCTGTGGTGGCAAATGTCATTGCCAGAGCCCAGGCGAAAGAGGCCAGGGTGCCGATGATGACATATTCGCTGGTTTTCCGATCATCTTTGGCCGCGTCAAACCGGAGAATCGATTTGGCTGCGATGAGAAAGCCCACGCCGGTGGGTTCATCGATCAGAACCAACAGGAAGATCATGGTGCGTTCCAACTGGCCTATCATCCGGCCTGCGTCGGGTAATCCGTTGTTGGGCATCTCGAACTTGGCGGTCAGCATGCCGACGACATATCCCCCGGCAATGACGGCTGCGATATAGCCCGAGAGGAGAATGGCTGGGGGCAGGGCGATTGCGGCCCAGTTGGCCCACCAGCCAAATTCAATGGCCCCTGGCCACCAGAGCGCCGCGATGAGTAAAGTCAACAGGTGGGCTCCCTGATCGCTCAGGAATGCCGTTAGCGAGCTGCGGAGTTCGTTGGGAAGCCCCCAAGTCTTGATCGCATCTATGGCTAAGTGGGCAATCGCGACCGGGAGCGCAACCTGCCAGATACCGCCCAGCGCCAAGGTGGATAGAACAAAGACGATACCAGCATGGAGCAAAAGCACCTGTGGTTTGCGTTTGTGCGCCACCATCCAATTGGTCTGAAACACAAAATCTGCAAGCATATGCGCCAGCAGAAGTGCCGCGAAGCTTTGAGCGATCTGCGGAGTGATGGAAAGCATTATGACTTTCTTTCTGAAAAGGACAGTGAAATGACTTTCATTGATCTTCCCAGCTGGTAAGCGCCGCATCGATCGCTGGAAACCCCGCCGACCAGAGCGCCTGATCTACGGCGGGGCGAGAGATTCCCAATCGTTTGGCCGCTTCTGCGCGTGTCCCGGGGTTGGGTGGAAGCAGTTCGCAAAGCGCCCGGGCCTGCGCTTGTGTCCATCCATTGGAAATATGGTCTGCGAGTGCGATGGCTGCGTGACAGGCTCCGCCTACTGCATGAGCCAGATGCGCATGACCTTTGAGCGAAGAGAGCAATCGACCTGAGGTGATAAAGGCCGGTCCATGCGCGCTGTTCAGATCGCGCTCTGGGTCGTCGGCCAGAGTTCCGTCGTCGATGGCAATGGCGATGCGCGTACGGAGGTGCTTGCCTTGACGTCGCACAATGGCCTGAAGAAACAGCGCCGCGCGAAGATCAAACTGGACCGCGCCCAGAGCAACCTGCCATCCATCGCCGCTTTGGCGGGTAAAGTGACAGACGGAGGGGGACCATTGCGCCATCTCTTGGCTGGCGGTTTCAAGCGCGCGCATGACGTCGTCAAGTTCGGAAGCGCCCATAGAGGTCGAATCGACGATATCGCCGGAGAGAACTGCAAGATACATGTGGAAAGCTATATCGCTTTCCACCGAATTATGAAAGCTTTTTCGCTTTCCTTACATGAAGCCGAGCTCAAGCCGAGCTTCGTCAGACATCATATCCATACCCCAGGGCGGCTCCCAGGTCAGTTCAACTTCGACATGTTTGACGCCGGGTACAGGCTCGATCGCTTCCGCCAGCCAACCGGGCATTTCTCCTGCCACGGGACAGCCAGGGGCAGTCAGGGTCATAATCAGACGCACTTCGCTCTGATCATTGATATCAATGGTATACACCAAACCGAGGTCATAGATGTTGACCGGGATTTCTGGGTCAAACACGGTGCGACAGGCCTCGACGACCTGATCATACAGGGGGTGATCAGTACTCGAGGGCGCGATCAGGGGCGTGCCTTCGAGCGGAGGGTTCGCGTCGGTCATAGTTTATCCTCTAAGCGTAATCCTGAGTGAAACATATAGGAAAAGACCACTGCAGGGTAAAGACCTGTGGGGGAGGGAATTAGCCTATAGAGCCATGATCCGCGTTCTGTTGCGTGGCAAACCAAGCGTTCACCTCTTCCACACGCGACCGGGCCAAAGGAATCTCGGTTCCGTCCTCAAGCACGAGAATGGACCGTGCGCCTTTTTTTTCAATGCGTTGGATTGCGTGGTAGGCCACCCACCACGAACGGTGTGGCTGAATACCATCTGCGGTGTTGGTTTGCGCTACAACATCGGACAAACGGGCGCGGTGAGTTTCGCGCCCCGTGGAAAGCGAGACCTGAACATGGTGCTCTTGGGCTTCAAGCGACCGCACCGCCGCGAGCGCAAACCGCTCTGAGCCAATGGTCAATGTCTTTTCCTGCGGCTGCTCCGAGACGACTACGGCGGACTGTTCTGAAAGCGCAAGCAAGGGGCGCACAAACCGAAAAAACATGATTGTCACGATTTCGATGATGATCAGGTAGTAGATCGTTTCTGGCAGTATGCCGAAGCCTGAAGCGCCAGACGTCGCAAAATAGGTGAGGGATTTTCCCAACATGAGACTAGGTGCCAAGGCCAGTCCATGGAAGATGAGCGATGGGATGGTGAAACTTGGCGTGCGCAGCTGAAGCGCGGCTAAACACAGGGACAAGAACACAGCCGTGAGCAGATAAGTGGCTGAAACAGCGGGCCATATCAGAAGTGTATAAAAGATATTTACATGTTCTCGCATCCCCGATGGGTCCGCGGCACATAAAAGCGCGACGATCATCGCCAGATAGCTCAGCACGAGAGGATTGTTAAAAAACGCTAAGACTTCTCTGGGACGTACGACGTGGCGGTCGCCAAGTGTGTCGCGAATCCAAAGTGTCTGGTCGAAAATCAGATCTTGTAATGCCAAGGGATCTCCTCGGGTGAAACGCATTGTAGAAAAATTTTAACAAGCGATGCCGGAGATTCCCAGAGGCGTAATTTACATTTAGCCGGTCACTCTGCGGAACCGCCGGTCCTGCCACAGCGGCCAGCCCATCATTTGGCTGACAGTTCCCAACATGAGCCCGCGCGCAACCAACCCATCAAATGTGTTGGGCATCGCTTTGACGGTCCCACTTTGAATGTCATGGCTTAGAATGATTGCTCCGGGATGAGAGGCCTTGAGGATTCGTTTGGCGACGACGCTTGCGCCTGGCCGACGCCAGTCCTGCGGATCAACCGACCAAAGAATGGTCGGCAGGTTGCGTTCTTTATAAAGCATAAGCCGCTGGCGCTTGGTGAAGGCGCCATAAGGCGGGCGGAAGGTAACTGGGGGACGACCGGTCACTTTAAAGATGGCATCCGAAGTGCGATCGATCTGGGACAGGACCGATGCGTTGGAATGTTTCGCCAGATTGGGGTGTGACCAGCTGTGATTGCCAATCTCATGGCCTTCGTCGGCAATGCGGCGGACAATGTCGGGCCAAGTGGTGACCCGATTGCCGATCAGATAGAAGGTGGCCCGCAGATCACGCTGTTTCAGCATATCCAACAGTTTGGGGGTCAGACGGGGGTGAGGCCCATCATCAAACGTCATCGCTACAATTGGGGATTTGGTGCGGATGGCGGTAACGGTTGCAGCATCACGGGTGGCGGCATCGGCCGGCAGTTTGATACGTTGCGTAGCAGCTTGGGCACTATCGGGCGTGCCAAACAGGCAAGCTGCCGTACCAGAGCAAAGCAGGGCACGGCGCGTGAAGTTTGTCATTTCAAGATATTCCAAAGCAGCAAAGTTTATTTCGGCAGATTTGATCACAAAGCCCGGCAGAGCCTTGTTCAGCAAGGAAAATAAGGGGTTTTCTGCATGTTGAGGTCAGGACGTGACACTGCAGACACGTTTTCTTTGGGCGAAAGTGAAAATAGATGCAGAAAGTCGGGCAAATCCGCTTGACGGCATCAGTGGGTATCCATAAAAGGCCTCTCACGCCACGACCGATACGGTCAGGCACAGTAAGATGCGGTTGTAGCTCAGATGGTTAGAGTACCGGCCTGTCACGCCGGGGGTCGCGGGTTCGAGCCCCGTCAACCGCGCCACTTACTGTACTGATCAAAGGTTGTTCGCGAAGGAAATTGCGGTTGTAGCTCAGATGGTTAGAGTACCGGCCTGTCACGCCGGGGGTCGCGGGTTCGAGCCCCGTCAACCGCGCCATTTCTTCTCGAACATGGCGCAATTTGAAGAGAGCGGTTGTAGCTCAGATGGTTAGAGTACCGGCCTGTCACGCCGGGGGTCGCGGGTTCGAGCCCCGTCAACCGCGCCACTCTTCATATGCAAAAGCGCCCCCTCGGGGGCGCTTTTTGCGTTTCTAACGATATGATTTTCAACAGTGTTGACGTGTCGGGGTGAGGCGTGGGGCAGGAATTCCTGACTGTCGAATCTCTCAGGAGAGTAGATATAAGAAAGGCGCCCGCTAGGGACGCCTTGTGGTTCTTCGAAGAGGGACGCAGGTGGGGAGAGTAAACGGGCTTACCGTCCCCAGCTGCGTACCGGTCCACAGTCCATGTGAACGAAATTCGATTTGGAGTAGCGCCCAACGCCGCCGCCTTTGCAAGCTAGGGCTGCTTTGTACATCTGATTGACGGAACGAGATGACAGGCGTAGATCGGCCGCTTCGCCGCGCAGGTGGCGCGAATTGCGGGCAACTCCGCTAGAGCGGCTGCGCAGCATGGCGTTGGTTTTCGGGCTGCGGTAGCCTGAAATCAACATGTAAGGCTCGGACACATCCATCAGATTGTGCGCCGCAGCCATGATGTCGAGCGTGCGTGTATTGATCTTTTTGACGTCGTTGGTGCGCCAGTCCCGCATGAAGTAGTTGATCTCTTTGATCGAGTCAGCGAGGTAATCGCCCTCAATCCAGTAGATCATGTCGATGCGTTCCCCGGTGCGACCCGAGTACATACGAAGACGGCGAACGTCCCCTGCGCCGCGCAGGAAGCCAGCCGCATTAGAATAGGTGGGGGCCGCAACAACAGAGGTCGCTGCAAACGCACCAAGAAGTCCGCGCCGCGTAAAGCGGCAAGAAGTCGTATCTACCATATGTGAAGCGCCTGTCCCGTAGTCGCCGTTACCTGTTTTGCGGGCGCATCGTTGTACGCCACCTGCCATCTATCCCCAGATGTCGATAACCATATGACACGAATCGAGTTACCAAAAAAGAAAGTTTTGCGTCACACCAAATGATCAAGGGGGAATTGGCAGTTTATCGCCCAAAGTTGAGATAACTGTGGCCGTTATGTGCCGTTTTGGTGTGGCGGGGATTTTGGGGCGCAGATCGAATCTGTTTTTGGAACTGTCAGAAATGTGAATGGACAGGCGCAGGCCGTTGATTGCAATGTCTTTTGGATATATCGAGCGCGCGATAATAAAGGATGGTATGCAGATGATTGATGGCGGGTTTGTTCGCAACGCAGTTCGGGGGATCGTGACGGCGAGCGCGCTGTTTGTCGTGTCCTCAGCTAGCACGGCTCAGGCCGAAGCGGCTTTCACTTTTAAAGTGAGCGCCTACAGTCAGGCCGTCGCCGAAAGCGTTGGTGATGATTCGAATCTCGCAGCCTTCTACCGCGATCGTGCCTTTGCTCCGATTTGGACCGGGGGGGGCGACGAAGACCGAGCGCGACGCCTGGCGCTCATCGAAGCCTTCTCGATGGGTGTCGATCACGGTTTGCCACCACATAAATATAATGCCGATGCTTTGATGCGCCGTTTGGCGGATGCGACAACAGATCGGGAGCGTGGGCTGCTTGAGGTCGAGCTGTCTCAGCTGTTCCTGAATTTCGCGCGTGATATCCAATCAGGACAATTGAACCCAGGCCGGGTTGTAGGGGGCATTAAACGCAAGGCGCCCCACCGCGATGCAGATGTGTTGTTGACGCGTTTGATGGAAGAAGATCCACGCGCAGTGATGCGTAGTCTTCCACCATCCAGCCCAGAATATGCCCGTCTCATGCGCGCCAAACTGCGGTTGCAGCACACCATCGATCAAGGTGGCTGGGGCCCAAGGGTTCGGGGCAGCAAGATCAAACCGGGGCAGAGCGGAGAGGCTGTTGTTGCTCTGCGCAATCGTCTTGTCTCAATGGGCTATATGAAACCCACGCTGAGCGCGCGCTATGACAGCTCGCTCCAAACCGCGGTTCAGCAGTTTCAGGATGATCACGGGCTCAAGGCGGATGGTGTGGCGGGGGCTGGCACCCTGAAAGAGATCAACGTCGCCCCTCAGGATCGTCTGAAGTCCATTATGGTTGCTATGGAGCGCGAACGCTGGCTCAACATGCCCGACGGGCTGGGGCAGCGCCATATCAAGGTCAATCTCGTCGATTTTCATGCTCAGATCTATGATGACAACAAGCTGACCTTTGAAACCAAATCGGTAATCGGTCACCAGGATCTGGATCGGCGCACCCCAGAGTTTTCTGACGTGATGACCCATATGGTGATCAATCCGTCCTGGTATGTGCCGCGTTCCATCATTGTGAACGAGTATTTGCCGCTGTTGCGCGCAAATTCGGGTGCGGTGTCGCATCTTGAGGTGATTGATGGCCGAGGTCGCGTTGTTGGGCGTGGCCGAGATTTCTCAAGGTATTCCGCGCGTAGCTTCCCTTTCTCCATGCGCCAGCCTCCGGGGCCGCGCAATGCGCTTGGGTCGGTGAAGTTCATGTTCCCGAACAAATACAATATCTATCTGCATGACACCCCGTCTCAGAGCCTGTTCGCACGTGAGGTGCGGACCTTTAGCCATGGCTGTATTCGGTTGGACGACCCACATGACTTTGGCTATGCGCTTTTGGCCAAACAGGAAGCGGATCCAGAGGGATATTTCCAGAGCATCCTGCGCACCCGCAAAGAGACCAAGGTTGATCTGGATACCCCAGTTCGCGTGCACCTGATCTATCGCACGGCCTTCACCGAAGCCAAAGGTCAGGTCAAGTTCCGCCGCGACGTCTATAACCGCGATGCACGTATCTGGAAGGCGCTTGAGGCCGTAGGGGTGACCCTGATGCAAGAAAACAGCTGATCGCACTTCCCTCTTAAGGGCCTGATTGTTACATCTTTCCCAACTTTGCTTTTGCCTTGGGTTGGGGAAGATTATGACATTTACCATCGCTGAAATTGCGCAATCTTTGGGTGTCGCCTTTGAGGGGCAGGGGGATCTGGTGATTTCCTCCGTTGCCGAACCTGCAGATGCAGGGCCAGATCAGTTGGCCATGGCAATGAAGCCTGAGTTTGCCAAGGATCTCAGCGCTGGTCAGGCCAAAGCTGCCATGATGTGGGAAGGCGTGGATTGGCAAAGCTACGGTTTGGAGGCCGTTCTGTTGCCGCCACGGCCGCGATTTGCGCTTTCGGGGCTCTCAGAAATGATGGATCTGGGGGCGGGGTTTGCCAAAGGCATCCATCCTTCCGCCGTGATCGACCCCTCCGCCGAGTTGGCCGAGGATGTCTCTGTCGGGCCCTTTACTGTCATCGGCGCCGGGGTGCGGATTGGCAAAGGCTCGGTCATCGGCCCACAGTGTTTCATCGGCCGGGACAGCCAGATTGGCGAAGATGCCTTCTTACATGCTGGTGTACGGATCACCGAGCGGGTGATCATCGGGGATCGGTTTAAAGCGCATCCCGGCGCCTGTATCGGCTCAGATGGATTTTCTTTTGTCACGCCTGAAGTGTCCAGCGTTGAAAAGGCGCGTGAGACATTGGGGGACGAAACTGAGGCGGAAACCCAGGCCTGGGCGCGTATCCATTCGTTGGGCGGTGTTGAGATCGGACATGACGTTGAGATCGGGTCAAACACAAGTGTGGACCGTGGGACCGTGCGTTCGACCAAGATCGGCAATGGCACCAAGATCGACAATCTTGTGCAGGTCGCCCACAACGTGGTGATCGGTGACAACGCGTTGCTGTGTGGCCAGGTGGGGCTTGGGGGCTCGACAAAAATCGGCAACAACGCGGTTCTCGGCGGGCGTGCCGGGGCGGCGGATAACATCAAGATCGGTGACGGCGCGATCCTTGGCGGCGGAAGCGTTGCCCTGTCAAATGTGCCAGCTGGTCGGGTGGTGCTGGGCTACCCTGCGATGAAAATCGAAAGCCACGTTGAATCTTATAAAGGCCTACGCCGCCTGCCACGTCTCTTCCGTGACGTAGCAGATCTTAAGAAAGCTGTTTCCAAGCTGATGGCAAACGATTAAATCGCTTGTGACAGAGATCAACACAGGGCCAGGACCATGGACGTCAAAGACCAGGTGATCGCGATCATTGCTGAGCAGGCAATGTTGGAACCATCCGATGTAGCACTCGACAGCACCCCAGAAGATCTGGGGATCGATAGTCTTGGGCTTGTCGAGACTATTTTTGCTATTGAAGAGGCGTTTGATATTTCCGTGCCTTTCAATGCCAACGACCCAACCGCAAGCGATTTTGACATCTCTTCGGTGGCGAAAATCATTGAGGGCATTCAAACGCTGATCAAAGAGCAGTCATCGTGAAACGTGTAGTAATCACCGGCGCGGGAACAATTAACGCGTTGGGCCATGACGTCGCGCAGACGCAAGAAGCCATGCGCGAAGGTCGATGTGGAATTGGTGAGCTTGAGTTCCGCGATGTTGACCGGCTGGCGATCCGGATCGGTGGTCAGGTGCGTGGCTATGATGCGGAAGCGGTGTTTAACCGGCAGCAGTTGGCGCTGTATGACCGGTTTACGCAATTTACGTTGCTTGCGGCGCGGCAGGCCATGGCGCAGTCTGGGCTCGAGTTTTCTGGCGAGCTGGCGAATAAATCCGGTGTCGTTTTGGGAACGTCTGGTGGTGGATTGACCACTCAGGATGAAAACTATCGTGCAGTTTATGAGGAAGGCAAAAACCGGGTTCACCCCTTTGTTGTTCCTAAGTTGATGAACAATGCCGCAGCCAGCCATGTCAGCATGGAGTTCAATCTGCGCGGCCCCAGCTTTACAGTTGCGACAGCCTGCGCAAGTTCGAACCATGCGATGGGGCAGGCGTTTCAGATGATCCGCACGGGCATGTGCACGGCAATGATCACCGGCGGGTCCGAATCTATGCTGTGTTTTGGCGGGGTAAAGGCCTGGGAAGGCCTCCGTGTTATGACCAAAGACGCCTGTCGCCCCTTTAGTGCAACGCGCAATGGGATGGTGCAGGGCGAAGGCGCGGGCATCTTTGTGTTTGAAGAGTATGAGCACGCCAAAGCACGTGGTGCCACGATCCTCGCGGAAGTTCTGGGGTTTGCAATGACCTCGGATGCCGCGGATATTGTCATGCCGTCGAAACAGGGAGCGGCGCGTGCGATCTCTGGTGCTTTGGCGGATGCACGGATCGATAAAACACGTGTTGGCTATGTGAATGCCCATGGCACGGGAACCGCCGCCAACGACAAGACCGAATGCGCGGCCGTTGCAGATGTGTTTGGCACCCATGCGGACAAACTGATGATGTCGTCGACGAAATCGATGCACGGTCACCTGATTGGCGGCACCGGCGCCGTCGAGCTTCTGGCCTGTCTGATGGCATTGAACGAAGGCATCATTGCGCCCACCATCAACTATGAAGAACCTGATCCGGAATGTGCGCTGGATGTGGTGCCAAATGAAGCGCGTGAGGCCGAGGTGGATGTTGTTCTCACCAATGCTTTTGCCTTCGGAGGTCTGAACGCCGTTCTGGCTCTTGGACGCGTTTAAGCTGTGCTGAGCATTTCTGAGGACTTCGTTGGATCTGATGAAGAGACAGTAGACTGATGCGGGCAGAGGGATAATTTCCTCTGCCCGCAATTGTTTTCGCTGCGTTCAGTGACCGCGCCAGATCCAGCCACCGCCGAAAATACGGCTGCCTTCATCGGCATAAAACACGCAGGCCTGCCCCGGGCTCACACCTTCTTCTGCAGTCAGCAGCTCAACTTCTGCCGTGGTGTCGCTCAGCGGGCGTACAATGGCCTCACGAGGTGGGCGGGTCGAACGTACTTTAACTTTGAGATGCCATTCGCTGCGTGAGGTGAAAGGCTTATCACCCAGCCAATTGATTTCCCGCACAGGGATGACACGTGTGGCAAGCATCTCTTTCGGGCCGACCACGACCTGTTTTTTCTCGACGTCAAGTTTGACCACATAAAGCGGTTCGCTCAAACCGCCGATTCCTAGGCCACGGCGCTGGCCGATGGTGTAGTGAATCACCCCCTTGTGCTGGGCAAGTACCCGGCCGTCCGCATGGACAATCTCGCCGGGTTCGGCTGATCCGGGGCGCAGTTTCTCGATGACACCGGCATAATTTCCGTCCGGCACAAAACAAATGTCCTGGCTGTCCGGTTTATCGGCCACGGCCAGCCCATATTTTGCCGCCAGTTCACGGGTGGCGTCTTTGCTGGGCAGATGCCCCAGAGGGAATCGCAGATAGTTGAGCTGTGCCGGAGTGGTGGAAAACAGGAAATAGCTCTGGTCGCGGTTGGCGTCTTCTGCGCTGTGCAGCTCAGCGCCTTCGGCGCCCATCTTGCGCTGAATATAATGACCCGTCGCCATACAGTCCGCTTCCAGATCTTTGGCGGTCTCGAGAAGATCCTTGAATTTCACGCGCTCATTACAGCGAATACAGGGCACAGGCGTCGCACCGCCAAGATAGCTGTCGGCAAATTCCTGAATGACCGCATCCTGAAAGATGTTTTCGTAATCAAGGACATAATGAGGGAAACCCATCTCCTCCGCGACACGGCGGGCATCATGAATGTCGATCCCTGCGCAGCAGGCGCCCTTTTTTGCCAGTGCGGCGCCGTGGTCATAAAGCTGCAGGGTGACCCCCACCACATCATAGCCCTCTTCCTTGAGCTGGGCGGCCACAACTGAGCTGTCGACGCCGCCAGACATGGCGACAACGACCCGCGTTTCAGAGGGCGGCTTGGCGAATCCAAGCGAGTTGAGGGGGCGCGTTTCCGGCGACGACATGGTGTTTCTCCTAAAGTCCGACAGGAATATATGAAAATGCGAACTACTCTCAAGGGCTGCTTTAGGGCCGTGTTAAGTCCCAGCGGGCTTCATAGGCGCAAAGAGCGAGACGGAGTAGTCAAAAATGTATTTGAAGAAGGTCGAGGGTCCCCGCGCTGTACGTCTGCCTGATGGCAGCATGATGACGCGTGCCGATTTGCCTCCGGCCGAAACCCGTCGTTGGGTTGCCTCACGCAAAGCTTCGGTTGTTCGTGCTGTGCAATTTGGACTTTTGTCACAAGATCAGGCGATTGATCGGTATGGTCTGAGCGCGGAAGAATTACAGGAATGGGTTTCTGCGGCTACGGTGCATGGAGAAGATGCGCTAAAGGCAACAAGGGTTCAAAAATATCGTCAACCCTAAGTTGAAACGTTAAAGGTAGCATTTTCGGTAATTAGGCGTTAACCTTTTTAGATCAAGTTGTCATTAACGCGAAGATCTAATTCGGAGACAGCCCATGCGTATTCTTTTGGTTGAGGACGATCCGACCACCTCGAAAAGCATCGAACTGATGCTTAGCCATGCAAATTTGAATGTTTACTCGACTGATCTGGGTGAGGAAGGCATCGACCTTGCAAAGCTCTATGATTACGATCTGATTTTGCTCGACATCAACTTGCCGGACATCAATGGTCACGAAGTGCTGCGCCAGCTGCGCGTCGCTCGTATCGAAACCCCAATCCTGATCCTGTCAGGGGATGACGATACTCAGAGCAAAATCAAAGGCTTCGGCTTTGGTGCGGACGATTATCTGACCAAGCCATTCCATCGTGATGAGCTGATCGCACGGATCCACGCGATCATCCGCCGTTCCAAAGGTCATTCGCAGTCGGTTATCCGCACCGGCAAGGTCTCTGTTAACCTCGATGCCAAAACTGTTGAAGTTGGCGGCAAGCCGGTACATCTGACTGGCAAAGAATATCAGATGCTTGAGCTGCTGAGCCTGCGTAAAGGCACCACGCTGACCAAGGAAATGTTCCTTAACCATCTGTACGGCGGCATGGACGAACCTGAACTGAAGATCATCGATGTCTTCATCTGTAAGTAAGTTGCGCAAAAAGCTTTCCGAAGCCACAGGTGATGACAATTACATCGAAACTGTCTGGGGCCGCGGCTATGTTCTGCGTGATCCAGAACCCTCGCAAGATGAACCTGCTGCGATTGCAGCCAACGGCTGAGTTGCCCTTCCTCCAAAGCGCGCCTATCACATGAGGTGACAACGCGCGCAATTGGGGGCTGGGATGGCCGAAAAATCTGTCGAACAGTTGAACGAAGCCGAAGCCAGCGAAGAGTTGGCTCGGCTTTCTGTCGTTTTGGAGCAGGCGGAACAGGCCTATCACGGGGCGGATGCCCCTGAGGTTTCTGATGCCGAATATGACAGGCTCAAACAGCGGAATACCGCAATTGAGGCACGTTTTCCGCATCTGAAACGCGCGGATAGCCCCACCGATAGGGTCGGGGTCGCGCCGACCGACGGGTTTGGCAAAGTAACCCACGCTGTGCGCATGATGTCGTTGGCCAATGCCTTCGAAGATTCGGATGTCGTGGATTTTGATGCCGGGTTACGCCGATATCTTGGGCTGGAAAATAGTACCCCTTTGGCATTTACCGCCGAGCCGAAAATTGATGGCCTGTCCTTGTCGTTGCGTTATGAAAAGGGCCAGTTGGTTCAGGCAGCGACACGTGGCGACGGGGCGGTTGGTGAAAATGTCACCGCAAATGCTCTGACAATCGCCGATATTCCACAAACCATACCCAATGCTCCCGAAGTGTTAGAGGTGCGCGGCGAAGTCTACATGAGCCATGCGGATTTTGCGGATCTGAACGCAAGACAAGAGGCACGTGGCGGCAAAACCTTTGCGAATCCACGCAATGCAGCCGCCGGCTCGCTGCGTCAGCTCGATTCTGAGATCACGCGAGACCGTCCGTTGCGCTTTTTTGCCTATGCCTGGGGGGAAGTGTCGGAAGCTTTGTCCGAAACTCAAATGGGGGCCATCAAAAAACTCGCCGCGTTTGGCTTTCAAACCAATCCTCTGACGCGGTTGTGTGAGACGCCCGAGGCAGTTCTTGCACATTATCGGGACATCGAAGCACAACGTGCGACGCTTGGCTATGATATCGATGGGGTTGTCTATAAAGCGGATGATCTGGGGTTTCAGGCGCGCTTGGGGTTTCGCTCAACCACGCCGCGTTGGGCAATTGCGCATAAATTTCCGGCCGAGCTGGCGTGGACCCGGCTTGAAGCCATCGACATTCAAGTGGGACGCACGGGTGCACTTAGCCCGGTTGCGCGTTTGGCACCCGTTACAGTTGGGGGCGTGGTTGTTTCAAATGCGACGCTACACAATGAAGATTACATCGTTGGCCGCGACAACACCGGACACTCCATACGTGGTGGCAAGGATATCCGCGAAGGCGATTGGGTTCAGATTTACCGCGCCGGTGATGTGATCCCAAAAGTGGCCGATGTGGATCTCAGCAAGCGTGCGGATGACGCCGTGGTCTATTCTTTCCCAACCCAGTGTCCCGAATGTGGATCGCCGGCAACGCGCGAAGAGGGCGATTCCGTTCGCAGATGTACCGGTGGTTTGATCTGTCCGGCACAGGCCTCTGAAAAGATGAAACATTTCGTCTCGCGGGCGGCCTTTGACATTGACGGTCTTGGGGCGAAACAGGTTGAACAGTTCCATTCAGATGAGTGGATTGAGGAACCGGCCGATATCTTTCGTCTGAAAGAGCGCTATGGCGCAGGCATGCAGCAGCTAAAAAACCGCGAAGGCTGGGGGGATAAATCTGCTGACAAGCTGTTTGCAGCCATTGAAGACAAACGCAGGATCCCGCTGGCCCGGTTGATCTTTGCTCTTGGAATTCGACATGTGGGTGAAGCCGCTGCGCGCGATCTGGCCAACCATTTTGGAACTTGGCACGCACTGGTTTCGGCTCTTGATGCATCAAGAGCGGCAGTTCTTGCACATCGGGCCGCAGATGAAGCCGAGCTGGCCGAAAGAAGCAGTGCCGCTTTAGACGGACGGCGCCCAAAAATCACCGAAACGCGCCGGGCTGTCATTGCCAAGTGTGAGGTTCCGCATACCTCAACCGAGGCTTGGACAGATGTAACAAATATCGATGGTGTGGGGCCGGTCTTGGTTGTCTCTCTCTCGGATGCGCTCGCTAACAAAGAAGAACGCGCCTCAATCGATCGGCTGCTGGCGCAGCTTGATGTGCAACCCGCTGAGCGTCCCCAAAACACTGAAAGCCCCGTCGCGGGCAAAACCGTCGTCTTCACCGGATCTCTGGAAAAGATGACCCGCGCCGAAGCCAAAGCCCGGGCCGAAGCCCTGGGCGCTAAGGTCTCCGGATCGGTGTCTAAGAAAACCGATATCGTTGTGGCCGGGCCCGGAGCAGGCAGCAAAGAGAAAAAGGCGCTTGAGCTTGGATTGACGCTTTTGGATGAAGATGGCTGGTTGGACCTGATTGGCGGATGAGTGGGCGCCCAGAAATACTTTGGCCCTTGTTTGCAGAGCTGAAAACGCTTGATGGCATTGGCCCTAAAACCGCGCAGGCTTTGGAAACCACAGGTGTAACGTCACCTCGTGACCTGTTGTATACATTGCCCTATTCCGGGGTGGATCGCCGGTTGCGTGACACGATTGTTGGCGCCGATTTCCCAACGGTGGTGACCGTTGAGATCGAGGTTGCCGCGCATCGCCCCTCGCGCAATCGGGGCGGTGCCTACCGGATTGACGTGGACGATTCCCAAACCCGGTTTCAGCTGGTGTTCTTCCATGGGCGTTCCGATTACCTGAACAAAGTTCTCCCAGTGGGCGAACGCCGCATTGTATCGGGCCGGGTCGAATTGTTCGATGGCGTGGCGCAGATGGTGCATCCAGAGCACGTCATCGAACCCGATCAAGCAGACACTCTGCCGTCGTTTGAACCCGTCTACCCGCTGACCTCAGGCGTGACTCAGAAAACCATGACGCGCGCGATGCGAGATGCGTTAACCCGGTTGCCCGAGTTGGACGATTGGATCGACCCAACCCAGAAGGCGCAGGAGAATTGGCCTGATTGGGCAGAGGCGGTTAACTCTGTTCATGCTCCAGAGGATTTGAACGCGCTGGCCCCTCATGCCGAAGCGCGTCAGCGTCTGGCCTATGACGAACTGATGGCGCATCAACTGACCCTAGCCTTAGCTCGGCAGAGCCAGCGAGTGCGGCAGGGTATTGTTAGCGAGCAAACAGGAGCTTTGCAGCGTAAAGTATTGGCATCGCTTCCATATAGACCAACAGGGTCACAGCAGCGCGCCATCGTCGAAATCGCATCGGATATGGGTAAGCCCGAAAAGATGAACCGCCTGCTTCAGGGGGATGTTGGCGCGGGCAAGACGCTTGTTGGGTTGATGGCGCTTTTGGTAGCGGTTGAGGCGGGTGGTCAGGGGGTCTTGATGGCGCCCACTGAAATTCTCGCGCGTCAGCATCTGGAGGGATTGCAACCTCTTGCGGAACAAGCGGGCGTGGTGCTCGAGATTTTGACCGGGCGTGACAAAGGGCAGGAGCGCGTGGCCAAGCTTGAGGCGTTGGCGCGAGGCGATATTCACATCCTTGTTGGTACACATGCGGTGTTTCAAAAGGATGTCGCTTTTCATGATCTGCGTCTGGCCATTGTGGATGAACAACACCGTTTTGGGGTGCGCCAGCGGCTTGAACTGGGGCAAAAAGGGCAGGGTGCCGATGTTCTTGTGATGACCGCTACCCCGATCCCGCGCAGTCTTGCTCTGGCGCAATACGGCGATATGGATGTGTCGGTGTTGGACGAGAAACCACCTGGGCGAAAACCAGTGAAGACCGCGCTGATTTCGACCGAACGGATCGATGAGGTGATTGCGCATCTTCGCAAGGCTGTGGACGAGGGGCGGCAGGCTTATTGGGTCTGTCCGCTGGTCGAAGAAAGTGAGAGCAGCGATCTGATTGCAGCGGAGGCGCGGTTCAAAGCCTTGCGTGCGGCACTTGGCGAAGATGTTGTTGGTCTTGTGCATGGTCAGATGCCACCCAGTGAAAAAGATGCAGCAATGGCCCAATTTGTTGCAGGAAAGACCAGCGTGTTGGTGGCAACCACGGTGATTGAGGTTGGTGTGAACGTGCCCAACGCCTCGATTATGGTGATTGAGCGCGCCGAAATCTTTGGGCTGGCCCAATTGCACCAGCTGCGTGGCCGGGTTGGACGGGGGGAGGCCGCCTCGACCTGTTTGCTGATGTATCAGCCTCCCTTGTCCGAGACCGGGACGCGTCGTTTGACGACCTTACGCGAAACGGAAGATGGGTTTCGAATTTCTGAGGTTGATCTTGAAATGCGCGGGGCCGGTGATCTGATCGGTGTGGCGCAATCCGGGTTGCCTAAGTTTCGCGTCGCGGATCTGGAGAAACAGGCCTCTCTTATGGCCGTAGCGCAAAGCGACGCGCGTAAATTGCTGGCGGATGACCCGTCATTGACGGGGCCACGCGGAAAAGCCGCGCGAAATCTGTTGTGGTTGATGCGCCAGGATGAAGCGATTCGATTAATTGGTGTTGGCTGAGTTAAGTAAAATCAAAGGGTTAGGCGTTAATTTCGTAAATGTTCACGTTTGTTCTCAAAAAGTTCTTTACATGAGAACATCAATATGGGAACAAAAGGGCAACAAGATTGAACGCCCGGAGGAAGCGCCATGATCGACACAGTCAAAACTGCCCTGCGCCGTCAACAGAACACGCTGTGGCAAGATGCTCTTGGGGCTCTGTCGCTTGCGGTTATCCTCTACGGAGCGCTTCACCTTCCCGTCTTGTAACCTTCACTGCCTGCGTAATTTGATGATGTGGGTGCGCATATCACTGTCCCGATATGCCAACCTGTCCCCTGGATGCACTGCCTGGCATCGCTGCCCACCGCAAATATCACGCTGACTGCGCCGCCGCCTTGGATATCAAGAGCGGCGGTTTTTTCTTTATAGCCGATAGGCCAATCTGACGGCGCCCCAGTGACGTCCGCGCAGCGTGATGGGCGCGGACAGATCTTTCATCATCACAAAGGTGCCACCGCCCATATCGCGGCGGTATACCTGAAGAAGGAACGGTTTTTCGTTGCGCCCGGCTTTGAGCCCGGTCCTGTCGTCAAATATCCGTCTATTGCGACAGTGGGCGGCGTTCCAGACGGGGTCCTGGCTTGGCCTATGTGCGAATTTCTTGTTGTGTGTCGGAAGATAGCCGTTTCGATCAACAGCAGCACAGAAGACGATCCGCTCGTCGCAGTCCAAAATGGGTTCCTGGATTGCAGGCAGGATTTGGTCGGTCAACTTGGTGAACCGCGTGAGCATTTGCTGCGGGTTTGTATCTGGAATTGGGCGGTAGATGTCGTCGAACACCTCATCAAGTGAGATCATGCCTTGATCCAAAGCACGTTCAAAGGCTTGGATAATCTGCCCCGCAACATCCTGAACCAAGGTGATCATCGGGGCATCTTCACCGTCACCGCCCAAAGCCACGGCGTGTTGCATGATGTTCTCAGAGGTATCCGCGAGGGTCAGGCAGCGTTTGGTTGCTTCATCGACCCCCTGTGACACGCCCTCAACCGAGTTATGAAGTGCTTGAACCGCTTGCGCGACGGTTTGCGACGCCCTTTGGGATTGGTCTGCGTCGTTAGAGAGTGAATGCGCTTCGGTACGCAGACTGTCGACGTGGGTTTCAATTTCCTGCAAAGCTTGGTCGGCTGTGCTGCTACCCGACAAAACCGAATCTGCTTTGCGTGCAGTGGTTTGCGCTCCGGTGTGCAGGTCAGCCATCCATTTGGTCAACCGCTCCACCGTTGCGGTGATGGAATCGGCAGCATGAGACGTTTTGGCGCTCAGATCAGAAACCGAGTCGGCTACAATGGAAAAGCCCTTGCCCGCTACCCCTGCGCGCGCCGCCTCAATCTTGGCGTTCACAGCAAGAAGATGGACCTGCCAGGCGATATCCGAAATCTCTGTGTTCGACTGTTGGACAGCGCGCAGCATGTCTTCGACGTCCGAACTGCTTTCATGGAGCGCGCGCACCCATTCCGCCATTTCCTGCGACCGTTGCGAATTTTCGGCGATGGTGTTTGAAGAAAGCTTTACGCGCTCAATAGCTTGGTCGGCGGTCTGCGCCATGCGTTGAACCGCCAGTGCCGTGCGATCCCCGGCGGCGGTCAAATGCGCACTTTGTGTTTCGACCTCAGTTAGGTTGCGTTGTTGTTCGTGACACTGTTCGTCGAGATCTTGCAGAAAACCACCTATGTCGACGGTTTCTCGCCCCAGTCCAGTGGCGGCTTCGGTTAAGCTTGCGAGCTCGCTGGCAAGGTCAGGGGGAGAGACATCTGCGGACATTTGCATGGCATACCTTCACATCACGAAACACGGTGATGGTACGCCATGGTTTGCAAATGAAGGCTTAAGCGCTTTTTGCAGCCTGCGCCTGATGCGCGGCTTCGGTGGCCGCGTCGAGTGTCAACAAGATAGAGGCATGGCGGTTTTTATAGGCCGCCGCAGGGCGCAGGACTTCGAGCCCATCAAAGGGTGCAGCAGGCGTCGGGCCGTCTTCTTTCAACAAGGCGCGCAACGCATCTCGGGCGGCCTCGATAGTCGCGGGTGTCTGCCCAAGGATGGCGCGACCTACGATCGAGGCCGAGGCCTGGCCTAGCGCACAGGCCTTCACATCCTGTGCAAACTCGACAACTTTCCCATCTGCCAGAGATAGATCGACAGACACAGTTGATCCGCAAAGCGGCGCGCGTTTTTTGACGGACACCTGCGGCGCCTCAAGATGCCCAAGGTGAGGAATGTCGGCGGCAAGTTCAAGAATTTTGCCAGAATATAGCTTGATCAGGTCGTTTTCGCCGGACATGGGTTTTCCTTTATGGTGCTGCCTCATAAATAGGGTGCAATCTGTCCTATGCAAAAGGTTTTTGCCCCATGACATTTGATCCCACGACTTTGGTCTATGACGCCAATGGTCTGATCCCCTGTATCGCGCAGGACGCCACAAGCGGTGAAGTGCTTATGATGGCATGGATGAACGTTGATGCCGTTGAAAAGACACTTGAGACACGAAGGGTAACGTACTGGTCAAGATCAAGAAAATCGTTCTGGATCAAGGGTGAGACCAGCGGCCATACGCAACAGCTTGTTGATCTGCGTATCGATTGTGATCGCGATTGTTTGCTGGCCTTGGTCAATCAGGAAGGGGCAGCATGTCACACCAACCGTCGCACGTGTTTCTATACTTCGGTGACCGAAGGTGAAGAAATTGAGCTGATGAAGCCGATGAGCTAAAGCCCGATCATGGCGCGCAACTCGTCTGGGCTTGCGCCATCGTCTCGGTAGGTTGTGATCGCTCTGGCATCGTCACGTTTTGCCAGACGCTTGCCGGCATCATCTCTGATCAGATCATGATGGTGATAGGTCGGGGTCGGCAAACCCAGCAGGCCTTGCAACAACACATGGATTTTGGTGGCGTCAAACAGGTCGGCTCCCCGAACAACATGAGTGATCTGCTGGGCGTTGTCGTCGACCACAACAGCAAGATGGTAAGACGCGCCCATGTCTTTGCGCGCGACCACGATGTCGCCCACACCCTCAGTCATTTCCTGCGGCGAGACGTGGTACTCCCGCTTGGTGATGCCGGTCTCTTGAAAGCAGATATCACCGGAAAAGACCGCACAGGCGCGCGCCATATCAAGTCTAAGGGTGACGTCGTCGGGACGGGAGCCTGAGGGCGTTTTCCTACAGGTTCCGGGATAAATGATCCCGTCGGGGCCGTGGATTGGAACGCCTTCTTGAGGTGCGGACATAGCGCCACGAATATCGCGACGGCTGCAATGGCAGGGATAAAGGAGACCCATATCCCACAGCCGGTTCAAAGCTGCATCATATTCGGTTTGAACATCGGACTGTCGGCGGCAGGGCTTGGACCAATCCAATCCCAACCACTCCAGATCATCCTTGAGCTGGTCTTCCCATTTGGCGCGGGCCCGGGACTGGTCGAGATCATCGATGCGCAGGTGAAAGGTTCCGCCCCTTTTTTGTGCCATCTTGTATCCAACCAAAGCTGAATAAGCGTGCCCAAGATGGAGAGGGCCCGTGGGGGAAGGTGCAAACCTTGTGGTGAATGTCACGTCTTTTCAATCACGTATACGGTGGATTTCATGTTCTTTTTGGGGAGGTGTTCCCCATATTCTCGAAACCGCTCGCGCACAATCCCATCGGCGATATAGCGATCCACTGTGCCTTCATAGCTTGGGTCGGACAGGGTGTGATCATTAAATGAAAAGACAGCCAAACCGCCCGAGGGCAGCGCGTCGATCATCCGATCCAGCACGTTCAAAGGGGCTCCGCCCAGGCCGATCACGCCAATCGCCGAAATGGCGGTGTACCCTGTGGGCAAAGGGGCGTCGGCCTGAATGGTTTCCAGAGTGCGATAAACCGCTTTGGTCTCGGCCTGCGCGATCATCCCATCGGACAAATCGCGCCCGTCGATGGTTGAAAGCCCGGCAAGACGCAGGGCGAGGCCGGACAACCCGGTGCCGCAGCCAAAATCCAACATCGGGGCGCTGAGATCATCAACACAAGCGGCCAATGCTTCGGCGCATCGACGTGGCGTGACATAGCCATTGGCGGCAATCTCAGCCTCATAGCTTTCGGCCCAGGCGTCATAGATCGCCTTGGTCTCATCGCTGTTCAGCTTGGTATAGACTTTATCCAAAAATTTATCTGACATAGCTCAGCGTCCCTTGAAGGGGCGCTGAGGTCAAGCCTCTTGCGCCGCCAGCCAATCGGTCCATTCGGTTTTTGCGCGGTCGGTATAGGCCTTATAGCGATCTTTTCGACCACGCCGCCCGCCTTTCAAACCTTCAACCGGACGGAACAGTCCAAAGTTGACGTTCATCGGTTGGAACGTTTTGGCCTCGGCGCCGCCGGTGATGTGATGGATTAGCGCGCCGTGAGCCGTATCTTGTGGCACGACAGGCAGGGGTGTTCCCATAATCTCTGCTGCGGCCATGCGTCCGGCCAACAGGCCCATTGCCGAGGATTCGACGTAACCCTCAACACCTGTGACCTGACCGGCAAAGCGGATATTGGGCCGCGATTTAAGGCGCATTTGGTTGTCGAGCAACGTCGGCGAATTCAGGAAGGTGTTGCGATGAATGCCGCCAAGGCGCGCAAATGAAGCCTCGTGCAAACCGGGGATCATTTTAAAAACAGTGCTTTGCGCGCCGTATTTCATTTTTGTCTGAAAGCCGACGATATTGTACAACGTGCCCAAAGCGTTGTCACGGCGAAGCTGCACCACAGCATAGGCTTTGATTTCGGGATCATGCGGATTGGTCAGGCCAACCGGTTTCATCGGACCAAAGCGCAGGGTTTCGCGACCGCGATCTGCCATCACTTCGATAGGCAGGCAGCCGTCAAAGTATGTGGCGGTTTCACCTTCGTGAAACTCAGTTTTGTCCGCCGCCAGAAGCGCATCGATAAAGGCCTCATACTGCTCTTTGGTCATCGGGCAGTTGATATAGGCCTTTTGCTCTTCTTCGGTGTCGCCCTTGTCATAACGCGACTGTTTCCAGGCCACCGACATGTCGATGCTCTCGGCATAAACAATCGGTGCAATGGCATCAAAAAACGCCAGACGATCGCTGCCGGTTTCCGCCTGAATGGCGGCACCCAGATCCTGCGATGTCAGCGGACCGGTGGCAAAAATCCAGTGACCGTCATCCGGTAAGGTAGTGATTTCTTCGTATGAAACCCTAATGTTGTCATGGGCTGTCAAAGCGTCTGTAACACTTTGGGCGAATGGATCGCGATCAACCGCAAGAGCGCCGCCGGCGGGCAGGCGGTGTTTTTTGGCCGTGGTCATGATCAGACCGCCGGCTTCGCGCATTTCCCAATGCAACAGGCCCACGGCGTTCTGTTCATCATCATCCGAGCGGAAGGAGTTCGAGCACACCATTTCGCCAAAAAGCCCGGTGCGATGGGCAAAGGTTTCCACCTTGGGCCGCATCTCGTGCAGCACCACTTGAACACCACGATTGGCGGCCTGCCAGGCTGCCTCGGATCCGGCCATTCCGCCGCCAACAATATGCAGTTCTTGTGTCATGCGCCGGATGTAGAGCACCTGCGCAGCCCTGCCAAGACCAAGCCGTGGCAAAGCCGGTTTTCATTTGGTAGAGACCTAGATCAGGCCCAGTCGGGATCTCGCTTTTCAAGAAACGCCTGAATGCCTTCGTCGGTGTCACGCCACAGCATGTTTTCGACCATGACAGCACCGGTATAGGCGTAAGCTTCGTCGAGCGGCAGCATGATCTGGTCGTAGAAGGCCTCTTTGCCAATGCGGACGGCGGCGTTCAGTTTGCCCGCCACAGTTTGGGCAAGCTGCAAGGTTTCGTCTTCAAGTGTCTCGGGGGAAACAACTTTGTTGATCAATCCCAGCTGCTCGGCCTCATGTGCGTCGATGAACTTACCGGTGGTCAGCATCTCAAAAGCCTTTTTGCGCGGGATGTTACGCGACAGGGCCACCATGGGGGTTGAACAAAACAGGCCAATGTTCACGCCGTTCACGCCAAATCGGGTGCCTTCGGCCGCGACGGCCATGTCACAAGAGGCCACCATCTGACAGCCCGCCGCGGTGGCAATGCCATGGACCTGGGCTATCACTGGCTGGGGCAGGCGCTGCAATCCACTCATCACGCTGGCACAGCGACGAAACAGATCGGCAAAATAGGCCTGGCCCTTGTCGGCGCTGTCCCGCCCGGCTTGCATCTCTTTCAGGTCGTGCCCTGCACAAAAGGCTTTGCCTGCGCCGGAGATGATCACCACACGTGTGTCGGTGTCATTTTTCAGAGAATCGATTTGCGCCTGAAGCGCTGCCAGCATGGCATCCGAGAGGGGGTTCAATTTGCCCGGCATGTTCAATCGCAAATGCGCGATGCCCGAAGTGTCGTGACGTTCTAGGATTTCCATCTTGTTCTCCTGCCCTTGCGGTGGTCAGCCTAACGACGGGCGACGCGGGAGGAAAGTATGCCAATTGTCTTAGACGCCAATGAGATGACGGAATTTTTGGATGAGGTCTTTCCTCAGGTCAAAGGCATGTTTGAGATTGATCGGCTGGATGAAGACCTGCTGGTGATGCGCTTGCTGCATCATGAACGCCATCTGCGACCGGGCAACACAGTGTCCGGTCCGGCAATGTTTGCGCTGGTTGATGTGGCCGCCTATGTGGCGACCATGTCGCGGGTCGGACGTGAAGCTTTGGCCGTAACCACCCATTGTAGCATAGATTTTATGCGTAAACCGGCCGCCGGGCGAGACGTTGTTGCCGAGGCGAAGGTGCTGAAGCTGGGCAAAGCTCTGAGCGTGACACAGGTTTTGCTCTTCTCTGAAGGCGAGAGCGAACCGGTGGCCAATGCCTCACTGACCTATTCCATACCGCCAAAACGAAAAGAGGCCCCTTAGGGGCCTCGGTCTCTAGGTGTGCCTGCGGCAGGTTTACTCAGGCATCAGCTTGAGCACATAACCGGGCAGGGCGAAGGCGCCTTTGTGAACCTCGGGGGTATAATAATCCGGGGTCAGGCCCGCAGCGGTGAACCGCTCTTGCAAGACCTCCACAGACACATGACGTGCCTCGCCATCGGTGCCCCAACCAAAGGCCATGGGGCCGCCCGCATAGGTCGGCACAGTCGCCAGATAACACGAGGCATCCGCAAACAGCGCTTTGAAGGCGCGCATTGTGTTGGTCAGCTCGTCACCCTGCATGAAGGGCACACCGTTTTGCGTGACCAGAATGCCGCCTTCAGTCAGCGCACGTTTCGCGTGACCATAGAAGGTGTCGGTGAAGAGAACTTCGCCCGGGCCAATCGGATCGGTGGAATCAACAATGATCACATCGAATGTGTCGTCTGTCTCTTTCATGAAGAGCGCGCCGTCGTTAATCACAAGGTTCAGGCGGGGATCTTCAAAGGCGCCCTGGCTGAGCTCTGGCAGGTATTCCTTTGAAAAATCAACAACACCTGCGTCGATCTCAACCATGGTGACATGTTCAACCGCGCTGTGCTTGAGCACCTCGCGCGCCATACCGCCGTCACCGCCACCAATGATCAGTACACGTTTTGCATTGCCATGGGCCAGAATTGGCACATGGGTCAGCATCTCGTGATAAATGAAGTTGTCGCCTTCAGTGGTCTGCACCACATCGTCCAGCGTCAGGATGCGGCCAAAGGTGCCGGACCGGAACACGCGCAGGCGCTGGTGTTCGGTTTTGCTGTCATAATAGACCTCTTCCACCTTATGCGACTGAGCATAATGCGGGTGAAGATCTTCGCGGAACCAATCGCTCATGCGGCCACTCCTGCTTCTGAGACCACGCCATCTCCGCGCAGCAGCTCTTTGACGCGAACATCCTGCGTGCCAAAGGCCGCTTTCAGAACATCAACGGCTTTCCATGGGTCGGCATCGCCGCACATAAAGACATCAAAGGCGCCATAGCCAATTTCCGGCCACGTGTGCACCGAGATATGGCTTTCCGCCAATACCGCGACACCCGACACGCCCTGTGGGCTGAATTTATGGGTGTGGATATGAAGCAGCGTCGCGCCACAGAGGTCTACGCTGTCGCGGAAGGCCTGCTGAATGCGATCTTCTTCATCTAGGCCGTGGCCATTGACCACTTCGATGATTAGGTGGGTACCGGCAAAAACGGCACCATCGCGACGGATGAAGTGATCATCGCGATTTTCATCAAAGATGTCTTGGGCAACAGCATTAGAATTCGCGGCACATAGACCGCGGGCGGAATCTTCCTCTTGGGCGCCTGTCTCCAGACCGATCCCCAGTTGGAAGAGGTTGGCGTCTGTCATGACACTCCCCTTCGTGACCAGTAGTTCGTTCCAGTCGGTTCCTTAGCGCCCCCCAGAATGTTCTCTGGGTTGGGATCGGTTCCGAAAGTGAAGGTCACATAGGGCTGTGGTCTGAGTCGTTCAAGTGAAATTTTGGTGCTGAGATAAAAAAACCGGGTACGTGGATACGCACCCGGAGTGATGCGCCGGGGAACTCGGCGCGACCGGCAGACAGTGAGGGACCGCCGGGATAACGTGGGGACTTACCCCTGCCAGAAAGGGCGGGCGCTTTCGCGGCGGGCCTGATCTGGCGAAACTCCGATATCATCCAATAGATTAGGATCCACATCTGCCAGCGCCAATCGGCTTTGTCGACGCTCGGACCATTTGGCGACGGTGACCGCAACCTTTACCGCAGCGCTGGCCAGAAGGGGCAAGGACGGCGCGGCATCCAAATAGGCGATAGCAGGGCGAAGGGTGGTCTGTGCCATGATGGTACCTCTCAATTGTATTGACACAATTTATCGTGTGTTGGTACATGTGTCATAACTTGTATCATTGTGTCGGTCGAGGAAAACATTGTGATGGATACAATTCAGACTCGTTATGAGTCACAATCGGAAGGCGCCAAGTATCAGCGTCTGGCGCAGGCGTTGCGCGAGGCTGTTGTTGCAGGTGAGCTTGTGCCGGGTAGTAAACTGCCGCCGGTGCGGGATCTGGCCTGGACGCTCAAGATCACACCGGGCACCGCAGCGCGGGCTTATGGTCTTCTGACCGATGATGGGACGTTAAAGGCAGAAGTGGGGCGCGGCACCTTTGTTGCGGATCCGGATGTGACTAAGAAACGAGATCGCGAACGAGACCGGCGCTGGTCGCGGCATATTTCGCCAGAAGACACCAATATCGTTAGTCTCTTTGCCCCCAAACTGCCTGAGATGGGGCAGGTGGCCATGATCCACGACAGCTTTGCACGTTTGTCAGAGCGGCCGCCCAGCGATCTGTTGACCTATCCGGGGCGGGCCAGTTCGGCGGGCGCACAAACCGCGGCGCTGCGGTGGTTGGCACCTGCAGGTTTGGGGCCGCTGTCAGAACAAGATGTTGCGCTAACCCACGGAAGCCAAAATGGAATCATCACTATCTTTCAGGCGATCCTAACCGGATCACGCCCGGTGGTCTTGGTGGAGGAACTCTCATACCCCGGCTTTCGCCGGGCCGCAGAACTGATGCGCGCCGAGCTGGTGGCTGTTCCAATGGACGCGGATGGCGTGATACCAGAAGCTCTGGATCGGATTGCCGCAAGTCACAATGCCCAACTGTTTTGCACCTGTCCCGATATACACAATCCAACCTGCCTGACCACGCCTGAATATCGGCGACGCGAGATCGCGGATGTGGCGCGTCGGCGTGGACTGCACATCATTCAGGACGAGTCGTATACATTGTCCGAACCTGCCGCGCCCAGTTATCGCGCGTTGTTGCCGGAACTGGGCTGGTATGTGACCTCGATCTCCAAGCTCCTGACCCCGTCTCTGCGCGTAGGCTTTGCCGTGGCGCCGAAACAGCATCGGCTCGCTCTGCGTCGCGCGGCGGAATACGGGTATTTCGGACTGGCCCAGCCTTTGTGTTATGTGTTGGAGGATCTGCTGGCCCGACCTGAGACGCAGGATGTGATTGATGATGTGCGCCTTGAAATGCGTAGATACATTGAGGCTGCGGTCAATGTTCTGGGGGGGCATGACATCAATTGGCACCCGGATATCCCATATATCTGGCTTAATCTGCCGCAGGGATGGCGTGCTGCGGCCTTTGCCCGGGCGGCTGAACGGCAGGGGGTCCAGCTGCGCACCGCCGAAGATTTTGTCCCGAGAGATGGTTTTGCGCCCCATGCTGTTCGGCTGGCGGTGAACGCTCAGGTGTCGCTGAACAGTTTTGAGGAGGCGGTTGGGCGGCTGCGCGAGCTGCTGGACAATCCTCCAGAGGCGATTTTGACCTAAATCTCGTGGGGTAAAATGATACCTTAATTGTAAGATGTTGAAATTAAACAATTAAAATACTCATATCGCAATTGACTGAGAATTCTACCGGTTTATAACCCCGCAATCGGATTTCGGATCGCACGCATGTGCCGTCCCTCCATCTACACGAACCCAATCGAACGGGATATATCATGAAAACCTTCTCTGCTACTCCGGCAGACATCGAGAAGAACTGGATCATCGTCGACGCCGAAGGCGTCGTGCTGGGCCGTCTTGCCTCGATCATCGCCATGCGCCTGCGCGGCAAGCATAAACCGTCGTTCACACCGCACATGGACATGGGCGACAATGTGATCGTCATCAACGCCGACAAGGTGCAGATGACCGGCAAAAAGCGCGAAGAAAACTTCTACTGGCACACCGGTCACCCGGGTGGCATCAAGTCGCGCACCAAGGCCGAAATCCTGGAAGGTGCTCATCCTGAGCGCGTTGTATTCCAGGCCGTTAAGCGCATGCTGCCGGGCAACCGTCTGGCGCGCAAGCAGCTGACAAACCTGCGCATCTATGCAGGCGCCGAGCATCCGCATGAGGCGCAGTCGCCAGAAGTGCTGGATGTTAAGTCCATGAACAAAAAGAACACCCGGGTATAACCAATGGCTGATCAGATCAATTCTCTGGAAGAGCTGGGCGCCGCCGCAGGTGTCGAAGCAGAAGCTGAAGTAGTTGCTCCTCGTGAGCCCGTTCGTGACGAACTGGGCCGCTCGTATGCAACCGGTAAGCGTAAAGACGCTGTTGCACGTGTTTGGATCAAACCAGGCTCGGGCAAAGTGACCGTAAACGGCAAAGAAATGAACACGTATTTCGCGCGTCCAGTTCTGCAGCTGATCCTGCGTCAGCCGTTCCAGGTTGCAGGCGTTGAAGGCGAGTTCGACGTTGTTGCTACCGTTAAAGGTGGCGGCCTGACCGGTCAGGCGGGTGCGGTTAAGCACGGCATCTCGAAAGCTCTGCAGCTGTACAACCCTGAACTGCGCGCAGCTCTGAAAGCCGCAGGCTTCCTGACACGCGACAGCCGTGTTGTAGAACGTAAGAAGTTCGGTAAGCGCAAAGCGCGTCGTTCGTTCCAGTTCTCGAAGCGTTAATTCGTTTCTCAGATCAAGATGCAAAGGGTCGCCTTCGGGCGGCCCTTTCTCGTTTCACCTGTGAGAAAATCATGGTTTATTTCGCATGATGCGTTTCAGATAAACTATTGAACTAAGGGTGGGATTTTATGAAGTCAGCGTTTTGGACCTATCCTTGGGATTTGGCGGATATTGGTATCGCGCAAGTCTGTGACGAAATCCAGTCTCTTGGGTTTGACGCCGTTTCTGTGGCCTCGGTGTACCATGCGGGGCGGTTCCTTCAGGTCAGAAGCCCAAAGCGCCGTGCCTATTTTCCACAGGACGGGAGTTGTTACTTTCGCCCGGATCCAAAGATCTGGTCAGAGCAGCAGATCCAGCCCATAACATCCTCCTTGGCGCGAGAGCAGGATATTCTCCGCGAGTTGATCGAACTTCGAGATGGCGGTGGCTTGGATGTATCCGCCTGGACTGTCTGTTTGCACAACACTGCACTGGGTGAGCAGTATCCCGATCTGGTGACACGCAACGCCTGGGGGGATCCGAACTTCTATAATCTTTGTCCGTCAACACCGGCGGCGCAGGCCTATGTCGCCAATTTGGTGCGGGATCTGTCCCAGAACTATCGACCCAACCGAATTGAATTGGAAAGCCCGAACTTCTTGGGGTTTGCTCATGAGCATCACCATGAAAAGGATATGGTTGGATTGCCTCCAGAAGGCGATTTTCTCATGGCGCTCTGCTTTTGTGACAGCTGCAAAACTCATGCGCGGGCCAAAGGTATTGATGCGGATGGTGTGCAACGGCGTGTGCGTGTCATGATTGATGAGATCGTAAGCGCTGAGAAACCGGTGCGGATTTTTCCAGGCTTCAATGAGGCCGGGTTGGATTCTTTTAATAACGATAGTGAGTTGAAGGCTTATGTTGATCTTCGGAAAATCCACGTTTCCTCTTTGATCGCTGCCGCGAAAGAGGCCTGTCATCCAGATGTGGACTTGATGTTGATCGATGGACAGGACGGGTGGCTTGCTGGGTGCGATCATCATGCGATCGCTAAGATTGGGCTGCAAATTATGTTATGTGCTTATGATATGGAGGATTGTCAGGTAGAAAAGCTGATGACCTATGCCAAAACACTTCCAGGGCAGGCCGGCGGGCAAATCGGTTTGAGATTGGGCTATCCCGAATATGCCGGAGCACAAGAGTTCGCCGCGCGCTTGGCCCAGTTGCGCGCGCTGGGGGCAGAAGGTGTGAATATCTACAACTATGGTCTGGTCCCGAAAGGACGCCTTAGTTGGTTGAGCGGTCAATTGTCCTGATCGATCAAACCAAGGCCGCGCAGGTACACACCGATGGCAGATTCCAACAGATCCTCGGGCGGAAACGGTGACTGAGTGCCGGGGGAGTTCCGTGCAAAAAGTTCCACAACGCCGTGGCTCAGAGCCCAAATATGCGCCGAAAACATAGCCGCCGGTGGCCTTTTTTCGGGTGGAATATGCTCTGAAAGCTCGGCGGCTGCGCGTTCTAGCACGCCTCGCGCCCGCGCGGACACCGTGGCAAGCTCAGGGGAGTGATTTACACTGATGCCGCTCTCGAACATGGCAATGTAGTGACCGGGATATTTGCGTGCAAAGGCGAGATAGGCGCGACCGGTCGCCTCGAAGGCTGCTAACGCCGATGGTTGCCCAGACTGATAGGCAAATTCCATCACATCAGCAAATATCTCATACCCCTGACGTGCGGCCTCGGCGATCAGGTCCTCACGCCCGACAAAGTGCCGATAGACGGCAGCCGGGGTCACGCCCGCCTGTTTGGCTGCCTCAGAGAGGGTAAACCCCGTTGGGCCCTTTTCCTCGATCAACCGTAGCGCCGCCTCAACAAGAGCCTGGCGCAGGTTGCCGTGATGATATCCACGTTTAGGCATTCAAAAGTCCGGGGCCACCAATGATTTGAGCGGCAGGAGATCCGACTGCATCCTGATCCTTTTGATCATAATCGAGGTGCCGCAACACGTGACGAATGGCAGCAAGCCGGGCGCGTTTTTTGTCATCCGAGCGGATGACTGTCCATGGTGCAGTGGGGGAATGAGACCGATCGAGAGTTTCGCGAATGGCGGCGGTGTAGTCGTCCCATTTCTTCAGGCCCTCAACATCAATCCAGCTGAGTTTCCATTGCTTTAGGGGGTCGCTTTCACGTGACTGAAAACGGCGCAACTGTTCTGCGCGGCCGACGTTGAGCCAGAATTTGAAGACGTGAATGCCTTCATCGACCAACATTTTTTCAAAGTCGGGCACCTGTGCAAAGAAATGCTCGCGTTTGGCATTTTCGGTGAAGCCAAAGACATGTTCCACAACACCTCGGTTGTACCAGGATCGGTCAAAAAACACGATTTCCCCACCGGCGGGCAGATGGTCGATGTAACGCTGAAAATACCATTGAGTGGCCTCGGTGTCCGAAGGCTTGGACAAAGCCACAACACGCGCCCCACGCGGGTTGAGATTCATGCGAAAGCGTTTGATGGTGCCGCCTTTGCCTGCGGCATCCCGGCCTTCGAAAATGATGGCGATCCGCTGGCTCGTGGCCTTGGCCCAGGATTGCATCTTCACCAATTCGATCTGCAGCGCTTCCATATCACTTTCATAGGATTTGCGCTTTAGCTCTGCGTCGTAAGGGTAGCTGGTATCAAGGATATCATCCTTATCCGCCTTCTCGATGGCCTTGCGGATGTCGCGCGGCGCCTTCGTTTCAAAGAAGGTACTGATCGCGCCATCAAACGGTTTGCTCATGTGAACTCCTTACGCTTTGGGTCACTATGCGATGTTCCTGTCCGGTGCGCAAATATCCTGCGACACCAAATTGGGGCCGCAGGAGGAGTTTCGGAAAAGATTTCAAGGCAGTTCAGGCCAAAGATCACTCTTGACCGATGTTGTTCAGATCATAAGGCGTGGTCTGGTAGATCTGGTTGATCCAGTTGCCGTAAAGCAGATGCGCGTGGCTGCGCCAACGGTTTTGAGGATCACGGCTTGGATCGTCATCGGGATAGTAGTTGGCCGGGACATTGATGGTTTTATTGGCCTCAACATCGCGATCATATTCTTCTTTCAGCGTGCCACTGTCGTATTCCAAGTGGTTGAAAATATAGAGCGCACGATGAGCAGGGTCTTCCACCAGACAGGGCCCGGTTTCCTCTGAATCAATCAAAATGGGCAAGCCAGCCGCTTCGATTTCACTGCGACGCAGTTCTGTCCATCGCGAAACGGGGATCACCATATCGTCGGAAAAGCCGCGCAGGTAGGGTGACGCCGGGCTTAGGTTTTTGTGGCGCACACAGCCAAAGGCTTTGGCCTCAAGCATGTGCTTAGGCACGTTGTGGAAATGGTTGATCATTGCCATGCCGCCCCAGCATACGCCAAAGGTGGAATGCACATGGGTCTGGGTCCACTCAAACACCCGGGCGATTTCATCCCAATAAGTGACGTCCTCGTAATCCAGATGCTCGATAGGCGCGCCAGTGATCAGCAGACCATCAAACCGCTCGCCAGAGGCTTCAACCTCGGCAAAGGGGCGATAGAAGGTTTCCATATGCGTCGCAGCGGTGTTTTTCGTCTGATGCTCGGTCATCCGGATCAGAGAAAATTCAATCTGCAACGGGGTGGCGCCAATCAGGCGCGCGAATTGGTTCTCGGTTTGGATTTTCTTCGGCATGAGGTTGAGCAACCCAATGCGCAAAGGCCTGATATCCTGCCGTGATGCTGCATCGTCCGACATGACCATGACGCCTTCGGAACGAAGTACATCATAGGCGGGCAAGTCGGATGGAAGCTTGATAGGCATTTTCAGGGGTCCTGATTAAGAAAGGAACGTATGAGATAGGCGATTGCCTGTGAACTCTCAAGCGGTCATGGGGGATGTGGACACGCGGGTGTTACCGATTGGCAAGCGCGGCACCAATGACAGCAGAAAAGTCGCTGGTATCACGCACAGTTGCCATATCCGATGCATCAACCGTGACCCCCCAGTTATTGGCCATCGCACGGTACAGAGGTTGGCGATGGGCAAGGGCGCGACCATAGGTCCAGCGAATAAAGGCGTCGGGGTCGACACGTGTTTCAGATTTACCCGTTTCGTGCAGATAGTGCTCCCAACATTCGGTAAGGAATTTTGGCTGATAGGCCATAGGTTTGGGCGCACGGTCAAATCTGCGAATTAACTCTTCGGTATGTTCGTCGCTTCCTTTGATCCAGACCATCAGCGCAGCCTTGGAAAGTGCTGAAAGGATTTCATCTTTTGGATCTTCGGGGTCTACCCATTCGCAAATTGATCCACCGGTGTCACAGATGAAATGGGGGTATTGGTACAGATCTTTGGCGCGCTCGATAAAGTATGCGGTATCCAATAGGGCCCGACGTTCGGCGCACTCAAACTGTGCCTGACGGCGCTGAAATTCCGCAATCGGCAAACCTCCCAATTCGGGATCACCAGGTTTGCCCAGATAGGAAGACACAGGCGAAAGGTTTTCGAAAGTGATGTTGGAGCCGATATAGATCGAATCCGACATCAACAGCTCACGCAAAAATGGGTTTTTCATCGCTTCGCGCTTGGCGTTGTCTTCGATGAACTCCCCCATGTACCTGGTGCCGATGCGGTAATCGATCGAGTAGTGAAACCAGTCACCGCTGTCGCGCAACAGATTGGAAACATGCGTTTTCCCCAGTCCGGACATGGCAAAAAGGACCACATGTTTTTCGCTGGCTGAGCGCCAATCCTGTTCGTTTTCGTACCGCATTTCGGCTCCGCAATTCCGCTTTGAAACGGGTCTAAGCCTCTGGATTTGCCACGTCAAACGCTGTCTCGCGTGACAGATCATTTAGATCGGTCATGTAACGACACCTGTCCGAAGGAGGCGCTTCTAGCGCATCCAGAACCCTTCGCGTTTGATCTTGTTGCGGATGGCCTGTTCTTTTCTGGGAAGATCATTGCGGTCAAACAATGCACGCACCTTCTGGCCCCGATTTTGATAGATCATGCGCTTGAATGGATCGTAGGTTTTTAGCACCTTTTTGACCCGATTGGGCGCGGTGATCTCTTCAAGCACGTTCAGCACATGGTCAGCTTCACGGGCATATAGCAAAGGCAACAACCGGTAATGACAGGTTATTTTCCCGTCGAGCAGCCCGTCGGGAAGCGTATCACGGCCGCCCCCCAGGGAATGGATCACAAGCGGAAGGGCCACCTGATCCAACCAGGGGTCCAGCGACTGGCAAATCAATTCAGCCGGTGCGTCATCGCGTATCGCCAAGGCATAGCGCAGAAAACGTTCGCCAAAAACATGCGGGCAGGAGCCAAAGAAAAACCCGGCATTGAAGTAAAGATACCGCTTCCAGTACTCATCTGGCCAAGACCGGTCGAGTGAACTTTCAAAATCAAGCTCGAACTTGTCATACAGCGATTTCCAGATCTGAGTGTACCCTGGACCGTATAGCTCTAACTGAGGCCAGGTGCCTTCGCGGCGCATGGAGGCTGTGGGACGTTCAAAATCAAACGGAACTGACTTCAGGTCCCCGGTTATCAGGGTGTCGGTGTCAAAGAAAACAAAGGGTTCACTTTTGGGAAGCGCCTGTAGAGCCTCAATTTTATTGCCATAGGGGTAGCCGTGCCCAAAGTGCTTGCTCTCAAACTGGATGATCTCAGCCCCGAGCTCTTCTAGCAGCTGACGCACCGCTGGATCTGAGATGCGCGGGTCAGAGGGCCAAAGGGGTCCGGGCAGGGGCTCGGCCACAAATAGTTTGAACTGTGAACCGGGGGTGCGGGCCCGAAGGGAGGCCGCAAACAGCACCGCCTCAAATTGCAAACGGCCTGCCTGACCAATGATGAGGATATTAACAGTTTGAGAATTGCCCGACTTGCGTGCCATGGTCTAACTACTCGTTCCTTGCCTGACGCGACTATAGGTCAGCGGGCCACGGGTCGAAAGAGTGGATGCGCCCAAGATGGTGCATTGGCGTAACAGGAGGGGTGCATGTTTGACATATTGATGATCCTGATTGCTTTGGCATCAGGTGGAACAGACGCGACGCAAACTCAGTCAGGCGCAGAGACCGCGGTGGCCAACCCGATGACCGCTTCGTCAGAAGACCCGCCACCCAATGCCGTGATTGTTGAGGCCCCGATTGCCACGGAACCCGCCTATGTGGCCGAGCAGCAGGTGGCAACGGGCCGCTTTACCACAGCGCTTGAGGTCAAACCGATCCTGAATGCCACGCGCGGCAACTGGGTCGCGGTGCGCGAGTTCAATGGGCAAGATCTGGTCTATGTCACCCATCTGTGGTCATGGCGGTGTGGTCTTGTCGCAATGAAGTTTTCGGTGAACGGGACCGAGCCGCAGGAGTGGCCTTTGCCCGCCTGTCACGAAGACACCAATTCCCCCAATGCGATGTTGCCAGACGACGGCTTGCCCTATCGCGAATTCCCGCTTGGATCGGTTGAGACCGTGACGGTTGAGTTGATCTATGACGATCTGTCCACAGATGGCGCGACGTTCAATCGCGCGGGCGCGATGATCCCATGATGTGAAACAAAAAACGGGCCGCCAAGGCGACCCGTTTGAACATCGGTTTGAAGCTGCAACCGCGGGCTTAGAACGTCATTTCTGCTTTGAAGCCAATGCCAAGCGCCGTGTTGTCTTGGAACGAGGCGACAGGCTGGTCCGCTACTGTTGCAAAGGCGTTGCCCAGCCAAGAGTAGTTGATACCACCGGAAATCTTCATGTTGTCCGTGGTGTATTGACCCGCCAGAGAGATGCCGAACATGCCATTGGTTGGTCCGAGGGGGGAAACCATGTTGTCGGCACCTTCTGGTTCAAAGATCATCGTCGCGCTGCCCGAGAACTTGTCTGAGAAACGTCGTCCTACACCCAGCGTATAACGTTCGCTGTCACCGAGGTTCACAAGATCCGAACCCAATGCCGCTGGGATAATGTCAACGGCGGAATACTCAACCCAACGATAGGTCGCCAACAACAGCGTGTCCTGCGCAATGCCGGTCTGAAACTCGAGGTTTAAACTTTGAGGGGTCACAAACTGGACATTGTTTGTACCTGCTGCAGTTGCGCCGAAGGCTTCGGTCGCGGTTGAATTGTGTGTGGTCTCAAAGCGGTAGGTCGCAGCAAAGCGAAGCGCGATATCAGGGATTTCATAAGCTGCACCAATGAAATAGTTGGCTTCAGTGGTGTCTTTCATATCAAACTGATACCCACCCGCGCCGGTCAAGGCTAAACTTGCTGCGCCGATTTCAGTTTGTAGTGTTGGCACAGTTTTGCCTGTCGCAGTTGTAACTGCCGTAATCGCTGCGGCGTTATTTTGAATAATAGCGCCTGCGAGCAGCTCTCTGCTCACCCCATTGGAGGCGGCTGTTTGCGCGAGGCCGATTGCGTTGCCGTAGGCCGTGCCGTTGAGTACGACCTCAGCGTTTATTCTTTGTACAGAAACGCCACCAAAGACACTGAAGCGATCATTGATCTGATACTTCCCTGCAAGGGTAAGCGCCTGACTGCTCAGATCAGCACGCGTGCCAGAGAGATTGTTTAATGCAGGATCGCCGCCGTAATTCACATTTACGCCGTAGGGCTGATCATACATCACCGTATAGCTGAACTTGTCATTGATTGCATTGGTGTAACTGATGGAAGGAAGAACATAGGTCTCCCCAACATCGTAGGTTTCGGTGCCACCTGTAATATCGCGACCGGTCACGCTTGGCGTCACGTAGCCAAAGCTGACCGAGGCCGAACCATTTGGTGCAAAGATTGCACTCACGCTTTGGCCCGAGCGATCAAGCCCAGCCGAATATGCAGTTGTCGCAGTCAGGGCCAGCAGCGTGGCCCCTGTAAGTGTCTTTTTCATGTCCCTCGCCCTTTCCGGGTGTCTCCGGTGCCAACGGTACGTGGCGATTTTCCGCTCGGTCAATCTTTGACCAAACGTAAGCTGACGTGCGGCTACGTTGCGTCACGTTTTTGTAACACTGGTGGATTGGGTTTCTTTCCAAATATTCCAGTAGTTTGCGCCGAAGATCAGAATCGCACCCAAAATTACCATTGGATCGACCGGCTCTGCGTATAACGCGACTCCGACCAGTGCAATGATCGGAAGGCGGGTAAAGTCGACCGGAACAACTATCGCGGCAGGGGCAAGCGAGAGAGCCGAGGTCAGGCAAAAATGCGCCATCAGCCCGCAGATCGCGATCAGTGCAACCCAGGGCCAGGTGTTGAGGTCGGGCAGGGCGATCTGAACATCAAGACCTGCGCAGATGAAACCAAACACCGCCTGAGACAGGGTCAGCCAGAACAGGATAGAGGTGATGTTTTCCGTCCGAGTGAGCAACCGGGTGAACACCGCAGACCCGGCAAAGCCGATGGCGGCCAAAGCGGCGGTGACCTGACCTATGTTCAGCGTTTCGGGGCTCGGACGTGTGACAACAAGAATGCCGATAAAACCGATCAGCGCCGCCAAAATGCGGGTAGTTGTCAGGCGTTCCTGCAAGACAAGGGGGCTTAGCAACAACACCCAGATCGGCGAGGTGAACTCAAGCGCAAAAACCTGTGCCAGAGGGATGACTGTCAGCGCGTAGAACCAAAGGTTTTGCCCCGCAAAATGGAATAGGTTGCGCACGAGATGCAGGCTAAGTTTGTTGCGCGAGATCTGAGAAAGGTGACCGGTTGCGCCCGCGATGGCCAGCACAATGACCAACCCGATCAGCGAGCGATACATCATGATCTCAAAGGTATCGAGATCAAGGCTGACCGTGCGACCGGCGACAGCCATAGCTGAGAAAGAGACAATTGCGCCGGTCATCCAGATACAGGCGCGGAATGTAGGGTTCATCAAAGGGCCTCGTGATAGTCCGCGCACTCTGTTCAGATTGCGCGGATCGAAGCAAGGCCTATCCGACGCGTCTCAGCGGTTCCTCCGGGGCGGCAAAAGGCGTCTCGCCGGTCAGCATTGCGTCAACCTGCCAGGCCTCAGCTGTGCTTCGGGCAATCGGGGCAGGGGTGCGGATTGCCAACCAGATGTCGAGCGCCGTCAGTGCCAGAACCGCATGATTGGGAGCCGCCATATAGACCGGACGCCACTGTGGGCCGAAACTGGCCTTGAACCTGTTGAGTCCCTGACAGATTTTGAATCTCTTGACCAACGAAGGATGCGGCACGGCGGCGAGACTGACCTCTGATAGGTTTTGTGATTTGGCGTAGCTGATCAGTTCACACACCAATGCGTGCATGGTGCCCGCAGGTAGATCGGGGATATGGCGCATGATATCTAGGCTGATCGCGCGGTCACTGCAAACGCCGGTGATATAGCCAATCAATTTGTCATTTTGGAAGGCGCCAAAGATCGGTTTGTCTTGTAAAAACAAGGGACAAAACCGACCCATAGTCAGACCACGTTCCTGACCGTGGTTTGTTTCCCAAGCGTCGTGGATCGCCTTGAGCTCACCCCAATTGAGGGCTGTGATGCGCCGGGTTTCAATCCCACTTTTCTCGGCTTTCCGGATCTGGCGCCGCAGTTGTCGACGGTCAGACCCTTCGAGGGTAAATGTCTGCGGATCTATGATAGCTTCGACGGCAAAGGGAGCTGTTTTCCAACCTGCACCGCGCACTCGCGCTGCGTCTCGTGCCGTTAGCTTGTAAAGGCAGGCGAACCGATTTTGCCGTTTCGCCTCCTGGTCCAGTGGCTGCAGAAGTGATGTTACCGATCCTCGGGTCGCGCCCAAAAACAGCGCCAGGCTTTGAGGTGTTCGCAACGCGCAGCCTTCGGAATTTGGTGTATGAATGGCCAGGCTGTCGGACTGAGCCGCAATCCCATGTTCTGCGCGCGCGCCAACCATCGGTGCAGCGCGTTGAATGTTGGTATTTTTCTGAGCAGGGGCCGAGAATATGCCATAGGCCGCAGCCAGAAGGCAGGGAAGTGCATAATAGACCAGTCGAAACCCTATCAAGCCGGCCGCCAAGAGCGCCATATCCGTTCCGGGCAGCAACATGACAAGAGTAAATTCAAATGGCCCCATGCCACCCGGCGTGCCACCGAGCATACCAGCGCCCAAAGCCAGAGTGAAACAGGCGACCAAAATTGGCAGAGACAGAGCCATTTCCGGTGGCAGCATCAGATGTAGGGCCAGACCCGCAAAAATGACATCACAGGCTGCCAAAGCGCCCATCTGTCCCATCGCTGAAAGGCTTGGTAACGCAAGTTTATGCCCAAACAGCCGCAGGTTTGGGTAACGCATAAGGATGTAGCCGAGCCCCAGCAAGACGGTAGGAAGCAACACAAGAGACAGGGCCGGCACACCAAAAATCAGGGGAAGGGCCAGCGTTGTGGCAATAACCGCCCAGGCCGAGATGAATCCGAGGGTGACGAAACCGGTTAGGCTCAGGATAGTGGTGTGCCCCAGGTCGGGCATCAGACGCCAACGCACCGCGGCGCCGACAGCCGGTCCAAATCCAATCGTTTGCCCCAACGCGATGCCTGCGGCACCCGCACGCCGGGCTGCTGCATCCGCAATTCCGGTTTGAAAATGGCTATGTGCGATCACATCATATTGGGCTATGGCCCAGAAGCTGATGCCGGTGGCAGCAAGGGCCGCGCCCCAACGCCACAGCGGGATCGATCCAAAAGCAGCACTTACGCTGCCCCAATCAAGCGCCGCCGATTTTTGCCAAAGCAACCATATAAAGAGCGCCCCGAAACCAATCGGTAGCATCTTTCTCATCTGTGCCGTTGACGGCATGTCAATAGATTTGACCACCCACATACTCCCCAGTAGCCGTACACCTGAATAAGGGGCATGGGGTTCCTCAAGCGTTAAATCGCAGATTTTAGTGAGTAAAAATGCACAGAGTTTGGTTTGATGTGCGTAAAACCTTGGGCCAAACAGAAAACGGCGCCACAGGGGCACCGTTGATGGCAAATTGGGTCAGATTTTGGATCAGGACGGCAACGAATGGCCAGACATAAGCTGTTCATGGGCGATCAGTCTTAATTCGGCGATTTTGGACATGATCTGGCCTGAGGTGGCCTTGCCTCGAAGATCGTTTCGCACGCGGGACACAACAGCTTCTTGGTTTGAGGTCTGGATATCTTCGACAACCATCGCATCTGCATAGGCCTGAGCTATTTCGCCCTGTTTCCCAAGTAACTCCGCGGCCCAAAGGCCTAGCATTTTGTTACTCCGGGCCTGTGCCCGAAAGGCCAGATCCGCGTCATGCACAAACTTGTTCTCAAATGCGCGCTCACGCTCTTCGAATACAGACATGATATTCCACTCCTTACGTTACCGATCAATCAGAGTGCCCCCGGGAAATTGGTAGCATAAGCGATATTACCGAGTTGTTTAGATATCCTATCCAATGCTTAACAGATTGACCCTAATGGGGGTTGTGCCGTTGCGATGGCTTGATTGAACCCCGAAGTTGAAGGGTTTCCAAAGCCTTACGATGAGGTGTCCTTCAGGAGCTGATCTTTGGACATCAGCATGAATTCAGCCATCTTCGAACGAATGGTCTCTGATGTGGCTCGCCCTCCAAGGTCCTCTACCAGTTTGCGAACAACATCGTCTTGGCCGGGTTCTTCAAAATCCGCAGCGACAACGGAACGGGCGTAGGTTTCAGCCTCATCACCGGATCTGCCCAGAAGTTCAGCGGCCCACAGTCCTAACATCTTGTTGCAGCGCGCCTGCGCCCTGAACTTCATTTCTTCGTCATGGGCAAATTTGTTTTCGAAGGCCGTTTCTCTTTCGTCGAAGGTTGTCATGACATGTAACTCCTTAACTCGTCGCAAGATCAGAGTAGGAAACAACTCGGCGGGCTGTATAGGGGAAAGACGTGACAAATAGGGCCTGGGGCCTGCCGCAGCCTTCTAACATAGGATCGCTTGCGGCACCGACGTGGTTCCTTTATGTGTGCGCCACGCGCACGCGATGCGCGCGGATTTCCCGACACGGAAAGGGCCCCGATGGCACGGCGCAAAAAGATCTACGAAGGTAAGGCGAAAGTTCTGTATGAAGGCCCGGAGCCGGGTACAATTGTGCAGTATTTCAAAGATGATGCCACTGCCTTTAACGCCGAGAAAAAGGACGTGATCGAAGGCAAAGGCGTGTTGAACAACCGTCTGAGCGAATACTTCATGACCGGTCTTGGCAATGTTGGCGTGCCAACCCATTTCCTGAAACGGTTAAATATGCGCGAGCAGTTGGTGCGTTCGTGTGAGATCATTCCGTTGGAAGTGATCGTGCGCAACTATGCCGCCGGCTCGATGTCCAAGCGTCTTGGTATTGCTGAAGGCACCCAGCTGCCGCGCCCGATTGTGGAATATTGCTATAAGGACGACTCGTTGGGCGATCCTTTGGTGACTGAAGAGCACATCGCAGCCTTTGGTTGGGCAAGCCAGCAGGATATGGATGACATCATCGCGCTCGCTCTGCGTGTGAATGATTTCTTGTCCGGTCTGATGTACGGTGTTGGCATCCGTTTGGTTGATTTTAAAATCGAAATCGGTCGTGTCTATGAGGGCGATTTTCAGCGCCTAGTTGTGGCCGATGAGATCAGCCCTGACAGCTGCCGCCTTTGGGATATCGAAAGCGGCCAGAAGCTGGACAAAGATGTGTTCCGTCAAGATCTTGGCAGCCTGACCGATGCCTATACGGAAGTGGCGCGTCGTCTTGGTGTTCTGCCTAAGCAGTCGCATCAGCCAACCAAACCTACTTTGATCAACTGATCCAGTGCCCCTCAGGGGCACGGAATTCAACACTTGTTGCATGAGGTGCATGCGCGTTACCCTAAGGGCAGTCCAAGCCATTTAGGATAATGCCATGCGCCTCTTTGTTTTGTCCCTCGCGCTTGCAGCCGGTCAGGTCAGCGCGCAGGCTCCCGCAGAATTTGATCCCAACGACTTTGGGAAAATTGTTATTCAGCCTCGCCAAGCTGCTGGTGGTGGGGGCGGGTTTGTTCTCGAACAAGCCTTTGGTGACTATCAGAACGAACCGATCATCGAATACGGCGAAAATAGCCCCGCAGTACGTCTTGGGCGACCAATCGGCCGGTTGGACGTGTTGTTTGAACATGGGCGCACCGGGTTCTGTACGGCCTTTATCGTCGATGATCAGCATATTCTGACCAACCACCACTGTGTGCCAGGGATGGACGGTGACCCAACCGGACAGGACAGCGGCGTTCAGGCGGCTCAGCTTGTGATGGGGTTCATTCGCCCGGGGCGTTCGGAAGGGACAGACCGGTATTCGGTTTCCCCGCAGATTGTCGAGACCAACCGCGAGTTGGATTATTCGGTTCTGAGGGTGTTTGGCAATCCATCCACCAAATACGGCAAGCTTGAGCTGGCCGAAGCGGATCCGGAAGATTCCGAGTTCCTTTGGATCATCGGTCATCCGCAGGGACAGGCCCAACATATCAGTCGTGAAGGCTGTGCCGCGGCGACACCTGCTATTTCTGAGGAAGGCAAGCTGGTTCATACCTGCGATACCTTGGGGGGGAACTCCGGGTCGCCGGTCATTCGGATCAGCGACAAACGTGTGGTTGGTCTGCACCATGCAGGCGACAGTCGGACGGGGTTCAATCAGGCGATCCCAATGACACGTATTTTACCGCAGAGTTCTGTGTTGATTGATGGCTCCGCCACTGAAACCGCGCCTATTCGCACGGCGCGCAGACGTGTGCCCGATCCCACTCCGGTTCCCAAACCTACGCCGACACCTGTCCCCACACCGGTGGTCAAACCAGAATTGGACAGCTGTCAGGCACTTTGGACCGAGGCCAAGCTTTTGGGATGTGCAGGCTATGAGGCCTATGTCGAAGACTGTGGGTCGCATACCTTTTCCTCGATCGCACGTCGCGTCATCGAGCGCGAGTGCTCGGTTCCAACTGTGGCCCCGTCAGAAGGCGATGTGTCTATCTTGACCGTACGGGCCTATGGTGGCGGGCATTACACCAGCATTGCCGACGCTGTGGCGGCGGCTCAGCCAGGTGCTCGTATCGAAGTCTTCCCGGGAACGTATTCGACCGGGCTTGATATCTCGAAACCTGTTGAAATTGTCGGGGTTGGCGCGAGAGAAGAGATCGTTCTCAAAGTCAAAGACGACAATGTGGTGGAATGGACTGCCCCCTCAGGGCGCATTGCCGGTCTGACGCTCATTCAAGATGGCGGTAAGTACTTTGGTGTTCATCTGGCCGGTGGGTCGATGATCCTGGAAGACAATGACTTAACTTCTGTTGGTTTGGGGGTCGTCGCAATCCGAGGCAATGAGGGTGGGACAATCCGGCGCAACGTTATTCATGACGGTCAGCAGGGCGGGATCTTCCTCTTTGAGAACGGCAAGGCCACGATCGAAGACAACGAGATCTATGGCAACCGTTTGGCAGGCATCGAAGTCAAAGGCGGCGCGCGACCGATTGTGCGCGGCAACAACCTGCATAGCGGTCAGGGGTCTGCGATCTACATCAATGAAGGTGGATCCGGTCGCTACGAAAACAACCAGATTTACAACAATGGGTTGGCCGGGATTGAGATCAAATCAAAGAAAGATCCCCTGATTACGGGCAACACCATTTATGATGGCCAGCAGGGCGGGTTGCTGATCTCTGAAAACTCCACGGCTCGGATCGAGACAAATGAGTTTTATAACAACACCTTCACCGCGATTGAGATCAAAAGCGGCGCCAACCCGGTGGTCTGGAACAATGTGATGCGCGACGGGATGCAGAGCGCCGTTTACATCCACAGCGAAGGGCGCGGTGTTATTGAAGACAACAAGATCTTTGGCAATGCGTTTTACGGTGTGGCGGTGAAAGGCAACAGCTCGCCGATTGTGCGTGGCAACCGCATCTACGACAATGTCTATGAGGCCATTCGCGTACGCGAGGGCGCCTCTGGGACATATGAAGGAAATGATCTGAGCGGCAACGCCGCGGGTGCGTTTCTGATCGAAGATGATGCCGGAAAAGTCGTTCGTCGTGGCAATCGCGAGTAGATGCGCGCTCTTTGGGCTTGCATTTCCTGCCGCAATCAGGTTCCTCCAACGCCAAGCGCTAGGCGGCAATAGGAGAACCTGATTATGAAGGTACGCGTGCATGTGATGCTTAAGGCTGGTGTTCTGGACCCACAGGGTGAGGCCGTGCGCCACGCTTTGGGGGCACTGGGATTCGAAGGGGTCTCTTCGGTACGCCAGGGCAAGGTCATCGAGCTGGATCTGGCTGATGGCACAAGCGATGAAACAATTGGTGATATGTGTGAACGCCTGCTTGCGAACACTGTCATCGAGAGCTATCGCATCGAACATTTGTAATTAGATGTAGCATGTTACAAGGGCCGGGCAGTGGTAACTGTTCCGGCCTTTGCCTTATTTTTAACGCGTTTCATTCATGGTTTCGCCGGATTTAAGGCGATCTAAGACTTTTGTTTACCGTTTTCACGGCAAGTGGATGCATCTCAATCACAGAGGGCTATCCATGAAACGTGCACTCACATCCCTAAAGGCCGTCCTAGCAATTGGTCTCAGCCTTGTATTGGTCGTGATATGCGCCGGGCTCTTTTTGTCGTTCAGCCAGCAAAGTAAGCAGAGCGCAGTTGAAGCTGCTCAGCAACGCCAAATGACATCATTGCGTGTGTTGGTAGACAAGTTCACGGGGCAATTTCCCGAAATTTCCACAAATTATAACAGTGCGGGCAATGTTGCCGACGTCACATGGCAGTCACTCCCTGAAATCAGTGGCCATGATCTGATTGATCAGGTTGGTCGCGTGTCTGGTGAGACTGCGACGCTGTTTGGGTGGAATGCGGAAGAAGGCGATTTCATTCGTCTGACCACAAATATCGTCAAGCCGGATGGTCAACGTGCCGTTGGTACCTGGCTTGGAAAAGAAAATCCGGTGCATGCGGCGATGCTCCGTCGCGAAACCTTTATGGGTGAAGCAACCATTCTCGGGAAACACTATTACACTGTTTATCAGCCAGTTTTGGATGCGGCAGGGCAACCTGTCGGCATTTTCTACGTTGGTGTAGACAGCTCGGTTGTGGCGTCACAGATCGCCAAGGGGCAGATGACGGCGCTGATCTTTGCGAGCATTGCGTTGGTTGCAGGTGTCGCGGTTGTGCTTGCACTGGTGACCTGGGCCTTGCGTCCAATGCGGAGCATTTCAGATCGTCTTGTCGCCATGTCAGAAGGGGATCTGGACAGTGAAGTGTCTCATACGGATCGATCTGATGAGCTGGGCACCACAGCGCGCGTTGTTGAAGAGTTTCGCGGTAAATTGCGCAATGCTCAGGAAGCCGAACAGGAAATCACCTGGCGTCAGGAACAGCAGGAAAAAATCGTATCCGCGCTACGTGGTGGTATACGGGAACTGGCAAAACACAATCTGACGGCCCGCATTGATATGTCGGATGTCTCGGCTGAGTATCAGGAGCTGACCGCCGACTTTGACGAAGGTGTCAGTAATCTGGCGCAGGCGCTTGGAGATGCGGATCTTGTGGCGACCAATGTGCGTGCCGCCGCCGCCGAGATTGGGTCGACATCGGACGATCTGGCGCGCCGCGTGGAAACGCAGGCCGCGACGTTGGTGGAATCCGCCGAAGCGCTGAACCAATTGACCATGACCGGTCAAGAGATTGCCGCAGATGTGGAAACCGCAGATACGCTTGCCGTTGATAGCCGTAAGCTGGCCAATGAAAGCGGTCAGGTGGTCAACAGCGCAATTGAAGCCATTGGACGTATTGAAGCGGCCTCAGAGAAGATCAATCAGATCATCACGGCGATTGATGACATTGCCTTCCAGACCAACCTCTTAGCCCTAAACGCCGGTGTAGAAGCCGCGCGCGCAGGATCAGCAGGGAAAGGGTTTGCTGTTGTGGCCTCGGAGGTTCGTGGTCTGGCCCAAACGGCTGCGGCTTCGGCACAGGAGATCAAGACACTGATCCTGGCCAGCAATGATGAAGTTCAGATGGGCGCCGAGTTGGTCCAGAAAACCGGTTCCTCGCTCAACGAAGTGCAGACGCAGGTCGAACGTTTGGGCAAGTTGATTTCGAATGTTGCCGGAGCCATCCGCAGCCAGACCAAGGGTCTCAGCGAAATCAATGAAGGTGTGCAGCAGCTTGAAGGCACAACACAGCACAACGCCGCTGTGGTGGAAGAACTGAATGCCGCCGGTCAGGGTTTGAATGGCGAAGCCGAACGTCTGACCGGGACCTTGGCCACCTTTGAGATCGGACGGGCCCGAGAGGAAGCCAGCATGCGCCAGGAAAGCATGAGTGGCGACTGGGAACTGCCGAGCGTTAGCGCACCGGAAGAACAGATCACGCTTTGGGATGACGCACCTCAAACCGAAGATGAGCCGGAACCGGTGGTTGAGCCCGCTGCGGATGTTTATTCTGCACCGGAGCCTGAGACCGGAAAATGGGCTTCTTTCTAAACCAAAACAGCGGGCGTCACATTTGACGCCCGTTTTTGACTGCGACAATAGACTTTGTCTGATCCGGTCGCAGACCCTTTTCTTGTGGTGGGGACGTGGTAAAAGCGCCTCAGATTCTGGAGTGATTCATCACCCTGTCTGAACTCTGTGGAAAAGGAACTGCCATATGAAAGCTGCTGTCATTGTCTTCCCGGGCTCGAATTGTGATCGCGACATGGCTGTTGCCTTCGAGCAGGCGGGGTTTGAGACCCAGATGGTATGGCACAAGGATACCCAGCTACCCGAAGGGCTGGATATGGTCGGCATTCCGGGCGGTTTCTCGTTTGGTGACTACCTGCGCTGTGGTGCTATCGCGGCCAATGCGCCGATCTGTCAGGAAGTGAAAGCCTTTGCCGACAAAGGTGGCCATGTACTGGGGGTCTGCAATGGATTTCAGGTTCTCGCAGAAACCGGATTGCTGCCAGGTGCGTTGCTGCGCAATGCAGGGCTGAAATACATCTGTCGGACAGTTGGGCTCAAGGTAGAAGGCGAAAGCATCTACACCAAGGGCTACGAGAGCGGCGCTGAGATTGCTCTGCCGATTGCGCACCACGATGGCAACTATCACGCGGATGATGCAACCCTTGATATGCTCGAGGGAGAGGGCCGCGTTGCCTTCCGTTACACAGACAATCCAAATGGCGCCTCGCGCGATATCGCGGGCATTCTATCTGAGAACCGCCGTGTTCTTGGGATGATGCCGCACCCTGAACGTGCGTCAGAAGCCGCGCATGGCAATGAAGATGGTGCGCGCCTTTTCGCCCATCTGACGGAAATGCTGGCCGAGGCATGACTTGAGCCTGCTCTGACAGGGACGTATTCTGCCTCCCATGTCAGAACCGCGGAACACTTCAAATCGAACCCGCCGCTCTGGACCTTTTTCATGGAAGGTTCGGGCGGTGCTGGCTGTTCTGGTCCTTTTGGCGATTGCCTCGGTCTGGTTCACAAACAATCTTCTGACGCAACGGTTCACCGAGACCACCCGCAATCGGGCGGAACTGCGTCTTGCGCTGTATTCGGGCAATCTCGTTTCCGAACTGCGCCGTAACGCTATTGTGCCTCAGCTTTTGGCGCGAGATCCCGCGCTGATCGGGGCTCTGAATTCTCAAGACTTCACCCAAAGTTCACAGCGGCTGATTTCCTTTGTGGACGAAATTGGTGCGGCATCGTTGATGTTGCTGGATAGCGAAGGGCGGACCGTTGCCGCCACTGATCGCAATCGGCTTGGCGAAGGCCATCGCACCACGCCGTATTTTGTCGACGCCCTCCGATCCAGCACCACGGTATTCACCTCACAGGCGCGCGAAGTGGGGGGATTTAGTTTCACCTATTCCCGCCGGATCGAAAGTGGCAATGACTCAATTGGAGTGATCGTTGTCGAGGTCGACTTGGCCAAATTCGAACGGGCCTGGGCCGGAATTTCCGATGCCGTTATGGTGACCAATTCGGAAGGCACAATCATCCTTGCCACCGAGCCGCGTTGGCGTGGATTGACGCCAGATGCCGCGTTGGAACGCCAGCCAGCGGATGGGGCCATTGAACGGGCGATCCGCGCCACCTCGGATTGGACAGCACAGCAGGCCGATGCCTATCTGCAGGGTGAGGCTGTGATGCAGATCGAAGGGCGCATTCCATTCCGCGGCTGGACCCTGAAAACCTTCACCACCTACGCATCGATCCGCGAGCGGGTGAATGCGGCCTTGGCGTTAGAAATCATGGGGTTTGCCATTCTGGCCGCTCTGGTGTTTTATGCCCTGTCGCGCAAAACCGCCCTGCGGATGGCATTGTTTCAACGGGAATCTGTTGAGCTGCGCGCGTTGAACCGACGGCTTCAGCGTGAAATCTCAGAACGCGAAAAAGTGCAGAAAAACCTGGCAGTTGCCGAGCAATCTTTGGCGCAAAGTTCTAAACTTGCTGCTCTGGGTGAGATGTCAGCGGCAGTCAGTCACGAATTGAACCAGCCGCTGGCTGCGATGAAAACCTATCTGGCTGGCGCACGGTTGTTGCTCCGCCGGAACCGTCCAGATGAGGCGCTCAGCGCGTTCCACCGTATTGACGATCTGATTGAGCGCATGGGCGCGATCACCAAACAGCTGAAGTCTTACGCCCGCAAGGGGCAGGAGGCGCTGAGCCCCGTAGACATGGGCGAGGCGCTAGCCGGGGCACTGTCAATGATGGAGCCGCAGTTGAAATCCCGAAGAGTTCGGATTTCGCGGTTGCTGCCCGATAAACCCGTTCGGGTGATGGGCGACCGCATGCGAATTGAACAGGTTCTGGTCAACCTCTTGCGAAACGCTCTGGATGCCACCAAATCAGTGGAAGACCCGCAGCTCGATATCATTTTGGCGTCGGGGGAAACCGCCACGCTGAGCGTGCGCGACAATGGCCATGGGATCGAGGATCTGAATTCTCTGTTCGAACCTTTCTACACGACAAAACAACCTGGCGATGGTGTCGGGTTGGGGCTGGCAATTTCGTCGGGCATTGTCACCGATCTTGGAGGGCGCTTGACCGCCCGTAATGGCGAAAACGGAGGCGCAGTTTTTGAAGTGCAGCTTCCAGTGCTAAACGAAACAACACAGGCAGCGGAGTAACAGACATGGCCAATGCAATGAAAATTGCCATTGTCGACGATGAGCAGGACATGCGGCAATCCATCAGTCAGTGGCTTGCGCTTTCTGGCTATGACACTGAAACCTTTGCCAGTGCCGAAGAGGCTCTTGGCACTGTTGGGCCCGAGTATCCGGGTATTGTCATCTCGGATATCAAAATGCCGGGGATGGACGGGATTCAGCTTCTGAAAAAGCTGATGGGAGCGGACAGTTCACTTCCAGTGATCATGATCACGGGGCATGGCGATGTGCCGATGGCGGTAGAGGCCATGCGCATTGGGGCGTTTGACTTCCTTGAAAAGCCGTTCAATCCGGACCGCATGTCTGAGCTGGCGAAAAAGGCGACCAACGCCCGGCGTTTGGTTCTGGACACGCGCGCGCTGCGTCGTGAACTGGCCGAGGGTGGTCAGATCATGAAAAAGCTTATTGGTGCTAGCCCAGTAATGGACCGGTTGCGCGAGGATATTCTGGATCTTGGGCAAGCCGACGGGCATGTGCTGATTGAGGGGGAAACAGGCACCGGAAAAACGCTTGTTGCTCATGCCTTGCATGCGGTGGGCGCACGGGCTGGTAAGAAGTTTGTTCTTGTGTCCTGTGGCGCACATGATGAAGACGCTTTGATGCAGCGGCTGTTTGGCCCGATGCAGCCCGAAGATAGCCGTTTGCCAGCGATAGAAGAGGCGCGCGGCGGCACATTGGTGTTGGAAGACATCGAAGCGCTTTCGGACGCCGCTCAGGCGCGGCTGTTGTCCGTGATCAATGATCAGGGCACGCCGCCAGAAACACGCATCGTTGCGATTTGCAATCTGCAGGACGAAGGTCGGACCTGTGAGAGCGTGCTGCGGTCAGATCTGTTCTATCGTTTGGCTGCATTGAAGATTACCGTGCCGCCGCTGCGCGCGCGTGGTGAAGATATTCTGGCGCTCTTTACCCGATTGTCTGAGCAATTTGCCGAAGAATATGGTTGTGAAGCGCCTAAGGTCTCTGCTCAGGAGGCCGCGCAACTGCTTCAGGCACCATGGCCCGGCAACGTGCGTCAGTTGATCAATCTCGCGGAACGTGCCGTGCTTCAATCCCGGCGCGGGCAGGGGACCATTGCCTCTCTTTTGATGAGCGATCATGATCAGATGCAGCCGGTGATGACCACCGAGGGCAAACCTCTCAAAGAATATGTCGAAGCCTTTGAGCGGATGCTGATCGACAACACCATGCGCCGCCACAAGGGATCGATTGCCGCCGTTATGGAAGAATTGCGCCTGCCGCGGCGCACCCTCAATGAGAAAATGGCGAAATACGGTTTAGCGCGAGCAGATTACCTCGCTTAATCCAGACACAGTCTAAGCGACGAGGAAGGGGGCGGATGCCCCCTTTTCTTTTTTCATAGACCACAATGTAAAACGCCCGATCCTAAGGACCGGGCGAGTGTGAGTGTACTTGTTACTACGAAATTAGTGCGTCAAACGACCCATAGCGGCGGCAACATCGGCCATACGCGCCGAGAAGCCCCACTCGTTGTCGTACCAGGCGAGAACGCGCACAAGGCGGCCGCCGGTGACTTTGGTTTGATCTGGGGCGAAGATCGAGCTTTCGGTGGTGTGGTTGAAATCAATCGACACCTTGGGTTCGGGGTCATACCCCATCACCATGCCCATGTGGCCGTTGACAGCCTCTTCAACAACCGAGTTCACATCGGCGACGGTAACGTCTTTTTTCGCATAGAACGTCAGATCAACCGCCGAAACATTCGGCGTTGGAACGCGAACGGCCGAACCGTCCAGCTTGCCTTTCAGGTTCGGAAGGACTTCACCCAGTGCTTTCGCGGCGCCGGTCGAGGTCGGGATCATCGCCATGGCGGCAGACCGAGCACGATATAGGTCGTTATGGCGACGATCGAGCGTGGGCTGGTCACCGGTATAGGCGTGAATGGTGGTCATGATGCCACTTTCAATGCCGATGTGCTCATCAAGAACTTTGGCCAGCGGGGCCAGACAGTTGGTGGTGCAGGATCCGTTTGAGACCATGACATCGCCTTTTACCAGATCCCGGTGGTTTACGCCGTAAACGATGGTCTTCTGCACGTTTTTTGCAGGTGCCGAAATCAGAACCGATTTTGCGCCACGTTCCAGATGCTGGTTGGCTTTGGTGCCGTCGTTAAATTGGCCGGTGCATTCCAGAACAACATCACAGCCTGTCCAGTCCAGCTCATTCATATTGTAGGTCGACATGACTTCCATGGGCCCGCGTCCCAGATCAAGCGAGTTTTCGTCGACTTTGATGTTGCCGGGGAAGCGACCATGAATGCTGTCATAGCGCAGCAGGTGAGCGGCGGTTTCAATCGGACCTGTGGCGTTGATCTTGACCACTTGAACATCGTTGCGCGCCGACTCGGCGATATGAGACAGAGTACAGCGGCCAATCCGGCCAAATCCGTTGATGCCGACGGTGACGGTCATGAGGCTCTCCTGAGACAGAATTTAATGTTTCCTATAGGCGTCAATTCTTGATGGAGCAAAGGGAAAGCTGTTTTTTCACAGTATGTTAGCGTTAACTTGGCGGAGTGTTGCCTTGGTTGCGCTAACGTCTATTTTGGTTTGCGATAACGGTGACGCAAACATTCCGACGCGGTGAGAATCACTGATCAGTTCCCCTTTGTCGGATCCGCGAAACCGGGTGTGTTGCGGCCAGAGATGAGCTAAGCTCTCGGCAACAACTTGTGAGGGATAAAACAGATGAGCGGATTACTGGCTCTGTTGGATGATGTCGCGGGCATCGCCAAAATTGCGGCGGCCTCCGTGGACGATATCGGTGCTGCGGCGGCAAAGGCTGGCACCAAAACCGCGGGCGTTGTGATCGACGATGCGGCCGTAACACCCAAATACATACAGGGGTTCGAGCCGGCCCGAGAGCTGCCCATCATCTGGCGTATTGCCCGAGGATCATTGATCAACAAACTGGTGTTTCTGCTACCAGCTGCGATGTTGATGGCGAGCTTTGCTCCTTGGCTGGTGGCACCGCTGCTTATCTTGGGCGGGTCTTATCTGTGCTTTGAGGGCGCAGAGAAGATCGCACATGTGGTTTTGCCACATGATGACCATTCCGGTGGCCCTGACGGCACGCATGGAGTTGGTGATCCCAAACATCTGGAAGAAGAAAAAGTCAAAGGAGCAATCAAAACGGATTTCATCCTATCCGCCGAAATCATGACCATCGCCCTGTCAACAATCGAAAGCGACAACCTCTGGATTCAAGGGGCCGCGCTTGCACTGGTTGGGGTCATGATCACCTTTGTGGTCTACGGTGCAGTGGCGATCATTGTGAAAATGGACGATGTGGGAATGTGGCTGACCCGAGTTGGGCGGCTTGGCGTGACCCGCGCCATTGGGCGAAATATCGTTAAGTTCATGCCCTGGCTGTTGAAACTTCTGGCGGTTGTGGGCACTGCGGCAATGCTTTGGGTCGGTGGTTCGATCATTGTGCATTCAGTGGCGGAAATGGGTTGGCACACACCGGAAGATCTGATCAAGGGCTTCGCGAAGGATTATGGCGGCAATCAAGGTGGTGTCGAATGGTCCATCGTTGCGGCAATCGACTTTGTAATTGGGCTGGCACTTGGGCTTATCCTGATCCCGATTGGGACAAAGATCGTCGCGCCTCTTTGGGGCACTGTCTTTGGCAAAGCAAAGGCAGCGCACTAACTCCGCAAACAAAAAAGGCGCGTCATGGGACGCGCCTTTCTCAAATCAGCTCTGTGCAGATCTGATTATTGTGTCATCGCGGTGGATGCTTCGAAAGCGGCTGTGAAACCGGAGAGCGACATGTTCAGCTCAACCTTCTGATCTGGCGCAAGCGCGGGGATCAGTGTCACAGTAGCTTTGGCACCAGCTTTGAAGCGGTTGATGTCTTCTTGGGTAAAGCCAACGCGCGCATAGCACCCGATCTGACTGCAGAACGAGTAATCGTAGATCCGGGCTTTGGACCCGTCTACCGAAATGCGAAGCTTCTGAGTCAGCAGTGTTTCCAGAGGCACAACAAAGGTACCACCTGCAACGGCTTGACCCGCGTCTTTCAACTGAAAGATCGATACCTCTGCGACGCTGGCCCCTTCAGCTGTGGTCAGAAGCTGGTACATCTGGCAAACGTCTTCTTCTGCGCCTTCAACTTCAACACACTGAAGTTTCCAGTCTTTGAAACCTTCTTTGAAGTAAGAGCGCGGGCCTTGTGGCGCTTCGGTCTGGCCAAGATCGATATTGCCGCCGGCACGAATGCCTTCGGCTTGATCAGCAGCCGGTGCTGCCTCTTCCGCAGTCTGTGCAAATGCCGGTGCAGCGCTCATGGCTGCAACCAAAGACACAAGGAGAAGCGATTTTTTCATGGAATTCCCCTGAAATCCGAAATTGTTGTGCTGTTGCATTAACACGCAGTTAATCGCGTGTCAGGTGCGAAAAACCTGAGCTTTTTGAAGAATGGGCGATTTGCTGCCGCGTTTGGGGCGCTCGGAAAAAAGGAAAGGGGCCCGTAAGGCCCCTTTCCATTTCGCTCCCTGTCGGACTGGCCGACTTTGTCATTGGCCACACGCTATGACGGTCTTGCGCGTGGGTCAACAGGGTTTGTGCGGGAAAATGAGGGGCTTGACGAAAAAAAGCCGCGCCAAGGGGCGCGGCCAGTCTGACAGGGAGGAAGTTTGCCCGGAGCGGAGAGGACATGTTGCTCCGGAACAGGAATGAGACTGGCACGAATTGGTTAAGGATGTATGTTTTGGAGGGAATGGCGTCGGAGCATCTTAATGAATAATAAACTTTTTCTCGGTGGTGGTGGCGAAAACTATGCCGAAAAGCAGTGTTTGGATCTGAAATACGCAAACCGTCATGGGTTGATTGCGGGCGCCACAGGCACCGGAAAAACAGTCACATTGCAGATCATGGCCGAAGGATTTTCCAAGGCCGGAGTTCCGGTTTTTCTGGCGGATGTCAAAGGCGATCTTTCTGGATTGGCGGCGGCAGGGTCTCAGACCCACAAATTGCACGAAGCCTTTCAATCGCGGGCACAAACAATTGGTTTCCTTGATTATGTCTATGACAAATGCCCGGTGACCTTTTGGGATCTGTTTGGTGAGAAAGGGCATCCTGTCCGGACCACCGTTGCGGAAATGGGGCCATTGTTGCTTGCGCGGCTGCTCGATTTGTCTGAGGCGCAAGAGGGCATACTCAATATTGCTTTCCGCCTGTCAGACGAAGAAGGCCTACCGCTTCTTGATTTGACTGACCTGCGTGCGATGTTGGTTTGGGTGGGCGAGAACCGTCAGGAATTGATACTTCGCTATGGAAATATTTCCACGGCCTCGATTGGCGCCATTCAGCGGCGTCTGCTTGTTTTGGAGAACGAAGGGGGCGGGCAGCTGTTTGGCGAGCCGGCGCTTGCGCTTGCGGATCTGATGCGTGTTGATGCGATGGGGCAGGGGCAGGTCAATATTCTTGCCGCGGACGCCTTGATGAGGCGGCCCCGTCTCTACGCGACATTCCTATTGTGGCTGCTGTCCGAGCTGTTTGAAGAATTGCCCGAGGTTGGCGACCCCGAGAAGCCAAAACTGGTGTTTTTCTTTGATGAGGCGCATTTGCTCTTCGATGACGCACCAAAAGCCTTGATCGATAAAGTTGAACAGGTGGCGCGCCTGATCCGATCCAAAGGCGTTGGGGTCTATTTTGTCACTCAGAACCCCGATGATATTCCAGAGGACGTTCTGGGCCAGCTTGGCAATCGCATTCAGCATGCCCTGCGCGCATTTACGGCGAGAGATCGCAAAGCGCTGCGCCTTGCCGCCGAGACATATCGCGAAAATCCCGCATTTGATACCGAAAGCGCCATTCGTGAGGTCGGGGTAGGCGAAGCGGTCACCTCGATGCTTGGCAAAAAAGGTGTGCCGGGCATTGTTCAACGCACATTGATCCGTCCTCCGTCTTCACAGCTCGGGCCTCTTTCAGATGAGACACGTCGTGAGGTGATACAACTCTCGGATCTTGATCAGAAATACGCGAAAACGTTAGACCGCCACTCGGCCTATGAGATGTTGAAACAACGCTCAGAACAGGCCGCCGCCGCCGCTGAGGTCTCGGAACAAGATGAAGAGAACCTAGAGCCCATGGCGCGTGAGTATCAGGCTGCGCGGCGCTATTCTGGAGCGCGTGTCGGCCGGTCAACGTCGCGACGCCTGCGTAAAAAGCCCAGTTTTGGAGAGGCGATGACCGATATGGTCGTCAAAGAACTGACCGGTACAACCGGGCGCCGTTTGGTGCGTGGTATTCTCGGTGGCCTGTTCAAGGCGCGTTAGAACAGGCCTTCAGGCTCGGGAATTTGGCTTTGGTAGGCCAAATTGCGCCATTGGTCTTATATGCGACACCGGTTCCCGCGCCTAAGCTCACATCAAGAAGAGAGGTCTTACCCATGCAAATGAGCGATTCCCGCGAAATCAATGCCACGCCCGACGTGGTTTGGGCCGCAATTCTGGATCCTGAAGTTTTGAAATCCTGTGTACCTGGCTGTACTGAGATGTCAGGCAATGCGGTGGACGGGTTCGAAGCGGTTGTGGTGCAGAAAGTGGGCCCTGTTAAAGCCACCTTCAAAGGTAAGGTAACGCTGTCTGATTTGGTCGAACCCCAAAGCCTGCATCTGTCTGGTGAAGGGAAAGGGGGCGCCGCTGGATTCGCCAAAGGCGGTGCCGATGTGCGGCTTGAACCCACAGAGACCGGGACGCTGTTGCATTACGACGTCGAGGCCAAAGTCGGTGGTAAGCTAGCTCAGCTCGGAAGCCGCATTGTAGACGGGTTCGCCAAGAAAATGGCGGACCAGTTTTTTACCAACTTTCAAGAGGCTATCGAAGGTCCCTCAGAGGATGCCGCTGATGAAGCATCTGCTGACGGATCTGAGGAGAAAAAGGGATGGATCAAACGCATCGTCTCGTGAAGAGTTTCCGATAAACATCTGACCCAGATCATAATTTATAAAATTCCAGGGAGGAGTTAATGGTAGAAGTTACACTAAAGGTGAACGGAAAATCCGTCACCAAATCGGTCAAGGGTAACACCCTGTTGACCGAATTCCTGCGTGACGAATTGCGTCTGACTGGCACCCATGTTGGCTGTGATACCTCGCAATGTGGGGCCTGTGTGATCCATGTGAATGGTGAGGCCGTGAAAGGCTGTACCATGTTTGCCGCCGAAGCGGATGGGGCCGAGGTGGCCACCATCGAAGGTATGGCAAGCCCCGATGGCACATTGAGTGTGATCCAACAGGCCTTTCAAGATCACCACGGGCTTCAGTGCGGATTTTGCACACCGGGCATGGTGATGTCTGCGGCGGCTCTGCTGAAAGACAATCCCAAACCCACCGAATCCGAGGTGCGCGATTACCTCGAAGGCAACCTGTGCCGCTGCACCGGATACCACAATATCGTCAAAGCGATCATGGCCGCATCCGGGCAGGATGTGTCATCTATCGCCGCTGAGTGATTTTTGATCGCGGCAGGAGGAGGCCGCGTCAGAAAAGTAATTGTGCAAGGCAGGCAGACACTGCCGACCCAAGGGAGGAATTACCATGCCGAAAGATCATGGCATTGGCGCGAGTCCAAAGCGGCGCGAAGACGTACGCTTTTTGACCGGCGCCGGGAATTATACCGACGACATCAATGTTTACGGACAGGCCTATGTCCATTTCCTGCGCTCAGATGTGGCGTATGGCAAAATCACCAAGATCGACACCAGTGCCGCGGCAGACATGCCCGGGGTGGTGCGTATTTTCACCGGTGCCGATTTTGAGGGTGTGGGGAGCATCCCATGCGGCTGGCAGGTGACCGACCTGCATGGTGAACCCATGAAGGAACCGGCCCATCCTGTTCTGGCGCAAGGAAAAGTGCGCCACGTGGGGGATCCGATTGCGGCCATTGTGGCCGACAGTCTGGAAGAGGCCCGCAATGCGGCCGAGGCGATTGAGCTGGATATCGAAGAGCTGCCCGCTGTTGTCGATATGAAGGCGGCTCTGGCGGATGGATCGGCTTTGGTTCACGACGATTTGGGCGACAACCTGTGTTACGAATGGGGCTTTGTCGAAGACAATCGCGCCGCTGTGGATGAAGCGATCAAAAACGCAGCCCACGTGACCACGCTTGAACTGCGCAACAACCGCCTTGTGGCCAACCCCATGGAGCCGCGCGTGGCGCTAGGCGAATATAGCCGCGCCAACGACCATTCAACGCTGCACACCACAAGCCAGAACCCGCATGTGATCCGGCTTTTGATGGGGGCCTTTGTTCTGGGGATCCCAGAGCACAAACTGACCGTGATCGCGCCGGATGTTGGCGGGGGATTTGGCACCAAGATCTTCCACTATGCGGAAGAGGCCTTTGTGACCTTTGCCTCCAAAGCCTGTAACCGGCCCGTGAAATGGACCGCCAGCCGGTCAGAGGCCTTTATGTCCGATGCCCATGGGCGTGACCATGTGACCAAGATCGAACTGGCGCTGGATGCAGACAACAATTTCACGGCACTGCGCTGTGATACCTATGCAAATATGGGGGCTTACCTGTCGACCTTCGCGTCGTCTGTGCCAACCTGGCTGCATGGGACACTGCTCGCAGGCAACTATAAAACGCCACTGGTCTATACCAACGTAAAAGCCGTATTCACCAACACGGTTCCGGTGGATGCCTATCGCGGTGCCGGTCGTCCCGAGGCCACGTTCCAGATCGAGCGCGTGGTGGACAAAGCCGCCCGTGAACTGGGCGTGGATCCCATTGCGCTGCGCCGCCAGAATTTCATCTCTGAGTTCCCCTATGCCACGCCGGTGGCGGTGGAATATGACACCGGCGACTATGTGGCCACGATGGACAAACTGGAAGAGATCGCAGATCTTTCAGGTTTTTCTGCGCGGCGTGCCGAGAGCGAGAAGAACGGTAAACTGCGTGGGCTTGGCGTGAATTGCTACATCGAGGCCTGTGGTATCGCACCCTCGAATTTGGTGGGGCAGCTTGGCGCCCGTGCGGGCCTTTATGACGCGGCAACGGTGCGTGTGAATGCAACCGGTTCGATCAGTGTTATGGTTGGCGCACATAGCCACGGGCAGGGGCATGAAACCGCCTTCCCGCAGGTGGTTGCCGAAATGTTGGGCATTGATGAAAGCATGATCGACATAGTGCATGGAGACACATCCAAAGTGCCCTTTGGCATGGGCACCTATGGATCGCGATCGCTGGCCGTCTGTGGCTCTGCGATGGTGCGGGCCACCGAGAAAATCATCAATAAAGCCAAAAAGATCGCGGCGCATCTTATGGAAGCCTCGGATGCCGACATCGAGCTGAAAGACGGTCAGTTCAGTGTGGCGGGCACCGATAAATCCGTGGCCTGGGGGGATGTAACCCTCGCCGCCTATGTGCCGCACAACTATCCGCTGGAAGACATCGAACCGGGGTTGGAGGAAACCGCCTTTTATGATCCGGCGAACTTCACCTATCCCTCGGGCGCCTATGCCTGTGAGGTCGAGCTTGATCCGGATACGGGAAAAGTGACCATTGAACGCTTCTCGGCGGCTGATGATTTTGGCAATGTTGTCAATCCGATGATCGTCGAAGGTCAGGTGCATGGTGGCATCGGTCAGGGCGTAGGTCAGGCGCTTCTGGAGAATGCTGCCTATGATGAGAATGGTCAGCTTCTGAGCGCGTCATACATGGATTATGCCATGCCCCGGGCCGATGATTTGCCATTCTACACCGTTGATCATTCCTGCCAGACACCCTGTACCCATAACCCTCTGGGGGTGAAGGGCTGTGGTGAAGCCGGCGCAATTGGCTCGCCCCCCTCGGTGATCAATGCGGTGATCGACGCGATGCAGTCGGGCGGCTTTCAGGTGGATCACATGGATATGCCCGCCTCGCCGGGACGTGTCTGGGCGGCGATGCACGGTTGAGTTTGAGAGGGCGTCCGGGGCAGGTGTCCCGGACCCCGAATATGGTTTTTGGCCATTGGAAACCGTTTGGTTTCAAAGGTCAGAGAGGAGAAGACGATGTATTCGTTTGAAATAGAACGCCCAAGCACCGTGGCTGATGCGGTAGCCGCTTTGGGCAAAGATGAGGCGCAGGCGCTCGGCGGGGGGCAAACCCTGATCCCGACGCTGAAACAGCGACTGGCCAGCCCGGAAACCTTGGTGAGCCTGATTGGCATCGCTGAGATGAAGGGGGTTTGCGCAGAAGATGGCGCCGTGAGCATTGGTGGCGGCACCAATCACGCCACCGTTGCGGCAGAGGCTTCGGCCTATCCTGCATTGGCCGCTTTGGCCGGGGGCATCGGTGATCCGGCGGTGCGCAACCGTGGCACCGTTGGGGGATCGCTGGCCAACAATGACCCGGCTGCCTGTTATCCATCGGCGGCCTTGGCCTCGGGTGCGACAATTGTCACCAACACGCGTGAGATCGCAGCCGATGATTTCTTTGATGGGTTGTTTACAACAGCCCTTGAGGAAGGTGAGATCATCACATCGGTGCGTTTTCCGGTCCCTGAGGCAGCGGCCTATATGAAATTCGAACAACCTGCTTCGCGCTTTGCGATGGTTGGGGTGTTTGTGGCCAAATATGCCGATGGCGTGCGCGTCGCTGTAACTGGCGCCTCAGAGGATGGGGTTTTCCGTTGGAGCGAAGCCGAGAATGCACTCAGCGCAAATTTCTCTGCTGAGGCGTTGGACGGGTTGTCCGTGGATGCAGAGGGCATGATCACCGATCTGCATGGCTCAGCGGCCTATCGTGCGCATTTGATTGGCGTGATGACCAAACGAGCGGTTGTCGCCGCGCAATAAAACCCCGCTTTCGTGCAAAGAATGCCCTTGGTCCTGTGGATCGGGGGCATTTTTTATGGCGAGCACAATCGGCCTAAAATCAGACTTGCGGCGAGATTTGGTAGGCTCGGAGGGACTACTCGGGTGTGATTAAGTGATTGTAATTAATCTGACAAATCTTGCGCGTGGGGCACCCAAAAATTGCGTGGGGCACTTTTACCAATCCATGCCCTTCAATTTGTCCATTGCTTGGTCTGCCAAGAGGGTTCGCTCGACCCCATCTGTATAGACCTGAGAGGTCGCAGCCTGAGCGTGCCCGTGGATGCTCATGATCTCGTATTGGGTCGCGCCGTTTAGGGCGAGTAGGTGGCCGGCAGCCTTGCGGATCCCGTGAGAGCTGCGCCCGGTTATCTCGGCTTCTTTGCACCAAGTGGCCATTCTGTTTCTGAGGCCCTCAGGCGACCGGAATGGCCGTCCGTGTTCCGTTATGATGTAGGTCGGCCCTACCACTGTTTGAGCCCTGAGGGCGCGCTCAAGCGGCGGCATCATGGGGATCTCGACAAGCTTGGATCCTTTCTTGCTAGGTTGCCAGCGCAGCCACGTGCGGCCGTTGTGGGGAAACTCATTGGCGCGACCCAGCGTAATTGCATCACCGATACGGCAAGCGGTGAACATGAAAAGCGTTAGTGCAAGGTGAGCTGTAGAGCCGAAAGGGTGGGCCGCCTTGAACTTTTCAAGATCCTCGATCGTCCAGGGGGTAGCCCGGCCTCGGCTCTTATATCTGACGGTGATGCCTTCGGCGGGATTTACGTTGCAGTGACCACGTTCAACCGCCCATTTGAACATCGCCTTTAGAAACTTGAATGAGTTCTTTGCCTTGCCGGGCGTTCCCATGAGGCTGTCACGGTAAATGATCAACTCGCTCTGCGGGATTGCCATTGGCAGATTGCGATAGAGCTTACCGCTTGAGTTTTTGCTCGAGCTTTTCTGAGTAAGTAGATGCTCTGCCAGACCTTTTCGTTGGCGCAAGGTGTAGGGACTGGCGTCGCCAATTTCCACCTGCTGCGAGAGGTGCACGAGGTATGCACGCACAAGCCAATCAACGCTGCCTTCAACCGGAACCGCTTCAATATTGTCGGATTTCTCTACACGAATACCTGCCCGTGCAGCGTTGTAATATCGTAAGAAATCCGGATGGCTGGGGCCGTGTGGGATCGTGATTTTGATTTTCTTCTGGCCCTCAACCCGCACGCGGTGGCGGATGTTCCCGCTTTTGTGGGTCTCGGGAAAGTAACCAGGAAGATGAATGCGAACCATATCACCAGCCACTAACGCGGGTTTCACCCTCGGTTTCAAGGCCGTTGATGAAGGCGTCTAGTTCAAGACGATCAAACAACCGCTTGCCTCCCAAAACTTTTCGCGGGAGTTCCAAGTCCCTGAGCTTCGTTTCTGAGATGCCCAGATAGCGCGCTGCGATCGGAGCCGTCATCAATCGGGGTGTCAGTTCGGGAGTGCCCATTTATTCCATCTCCTTCAAACTTCACCTTCGGCGTCGTCTAGTGATAAAATAGCGCGACATCCTATAAGCTTGGAAGTGTCATTTACTGCGCCGCATGAGCCACATTCATTGACTCGGTGGCGGAGAAAGCACTTGCTTTCCTCTCGCTTTAGATCGGGTAAGGCTGCGACTACAGTGTCGGCAAGCTGGTTGAACCTGAACTGTGTATTTGGTCCAGAGTTTGCCAGCCCGGCTTGTTCGCCTCCATCGCGTCGGACCTCTTCAGCGAACAGGGCCTGGACGATTAAATCACGAGTTTTCCTCAATGATCTCACCCCTGATCCGTTTCGCCAATGGTGAGCACAGTGGGCTTCTCCAGAGGCTTCGTCGGATCAAGAACCCAGATCCGTTGCCCGCGTTTTTCCAGCTTCATGAGCTTGTTAACGAAGAACACCGCGTCGCGGATCACCTCTTCGCGAGTCTTCGATTTGGTATGTTCCCGGATCTCTTCCAGCAGCTCAGTCGGAACTATCGAAATTGGGATGATGTGGTTGTCGCTGCACTCGGTGGTCATGCGGCCTGCTCCTGTAGTGCTGTAATTGCAGCAGTTGGCACGTGTCCGGCTTTTAGTGTGACGGTTGTTTGTGTCCCGACTGGGCCTGGGCGGTTCATCTCTCCGTGCAGCATTTCTCTGTGTTGCTGGTCGAGGTTGCGCCATTTCGAAATGAGATAGTTGCCATGCAGGATCCCGCGGGGTGCGCCACGCTGGCGAATGCCGACACTGAACCCTGCGCGTTTCAGGGCGCTCTCGGCCAACTCGTCGGATGAAAACTCAATGCGGACTGTCTTACTCATGCGGCTTTCTTTTCGGCGTGTTGGTCAATAGCGTGCGGCGCCCATTGCGCTGCGGCGGCATGCATCATCCCAGGGAATGAGCGGCTGCGGAGGCGCGCGCGCTCTGGGTCTGGCGGCATACGGTGGATCCGATTCCAGGCTTTCCATTCATCGGATCCGCGCACGGGCTCTTTCAGGCGGTTCGTTTCTTTGAGCTGGGGGAGGCCGCGGAGATACCAGCCGGTGTTTTTGTAGGCCGGCTCACCAAACCAGAACGGTTGCACTATGTGAGGGCGTGGCAGGCTGGCCGGCATGCGGTCACAGGCGAGATCATTCATTTCGGGGTTCTCGATCGCCACGCACTCAATCGGAGCGGCCCAGCAAGTGGTGAACACATCCACGCCGGTTTCAAACTCTGCGCGCAGATCCTCGAGGGTGCGCCCCTTGGGGAGTTGCTTTGGTTGTGTCCATTTTCCCTTGCCGCTCATCCACCGGCGCCCAGAGCGGCACAGGCGGGTGCAAGGTGGGTGCATGACCGCGAGCAGATCCCAGCCCTCATGCAAAATGCCATCGCGGATGTCGCAGCGGATATGACGGTTTGATCCGTCCTCCGCAGGTTCGATGTCGCAAGACCACACATCATGCCCAAGCGCCTCAAAGGCACGGCGGGCGATACCGCTTGTCTCACATCCAATCAGGACTTTAGCCATCTGGGTTTCTCCAACATTCCATCGCCGCCGCCCACGTGGGGCGACAGAAAAAGACTGTCAGGGTCAGGCGGGTACCATGTCGTCGCGTTCGGTTTCACGGGGTGGGCGACCGATGCTTTCACGCAGGCTGTCCAGGTCGATGAAGGTGTCGGCCTGTCGGCGCAGATCATCTGAGATCATCGGTGTCTGACTGCGGATCGTGGAGACAACGGAGACGCGGACACCCTGACGCTGCAGGCATTCGGCCATTGGTCGGAAGTCGCCGTCGCCAGAAAACAGAACAATGTGATCCACGCGAGGTGCCAGCTCAAGGGCGTCGACGCACAGATCGATGTCCATATTGCCTTTGATCTTACGGCGGCCCTGACTGTCGGTGTATTCCTTGGCCGGTTTGGTCACCAGGTCGAAGCCGTTGTAGCTGAGCCAGTCGACCAGCGGGCGGATCGGGTTGAACTCCTCATCCTCCCTGATCGCGGTGTAGTAGCCTGCGCGGACCAGCTTGCCGCGGCGGGCGAATTCAGCGCGCAGCTGCTTGTAATCGATGTCGAACCCAAGGGCCTTGGCCGTGGCGTAGAGGTTTGATCCGTCGATGAAGAGCGCGAGACGTTCGTCTTTGTAAAACATAGGGTTATTCCTTGATTATCTGCGAGGGGTTGGGGGCGCTTACTGCGCCGCCTGCTTTGCTTTGCGGTGGGCTTCGATCTCTTCGATCAGATCCTTGTGGACGGCTGGGGCCACCTCGGCCATGCGATCGATCTGGGGGCCATACATGCCGAGCACATCCTCGATGGGCGCTTCCATCAGGTCGTTCTTGATCTGGTTGGCGAGACCGCGGAACTGTTCATCGTCGCTGCTGTCGAGGGTCAGCGAGCTCTGCTCAACTGGTGCCGCACCTGCTGCCGCGTCGGCCTTGGGCTCTGGCTTTTTCTTCCCGCTGGTTTTGGCAGGCTTGGGATCTTCCACGGGCTCGTCCTGCAGCACTTCCGCGTCCTGCGGTTCGTCCTGGCTGACATCTTCATGGACCGGCGCAGCCTGTGCAGGAGATGGCGGGGTGAACGATAAATTGGTGCGGTCATTCCTTCGCCTTTTTGAAGTGCTGGAAAGCGAACGAGACACAGCCATTTTGGCGGATTCGATTGTTGACGAAATCTACTATCATCTTCTGTGTGACGGTCTTGGCGGAGCGGTCAGACAATTTTTGCAACAGCGGGGCGATCTGCTACGGATTTCCAGAGCCATCGAGCACATCCACGCAAATATCAGTCAGCAAATTTCGGTTGGACAACTCGCCGAGATGGTCAACATGAGCAGCACATCCTTCTTCGAAAACTTCCGCGCAATAATGCACGTGCCGCCGCTACAGTATGTGAAGTCGGTCAAACTCTGCGAAGCTCAGAAGCTCGTTTCGGAAGGTAAGAAGGCCAGTGAAGCGGGCTTCATGGTGGGATACAACAGCCCGGCTCAATTCAGTCGGGAATACAAACGAAAATTCGGTTTCTCGCCATCTGAAACGCTTGCGAACCAAATGGCAACAGGCCGATGAAAAACAGCCGTCCGCGACCAGGAGCGGACATTTGTCGCGGGCGCAGCATTTGTAAAAGTGGGCTCGAAGCCGCCGTTCTCCGCACCAGCACACCAAAACGGTACTGAGCCAGGAGGTTGAGGTCCGCTGAGCGGAAAACGCTGCCATTGATGTTCTCGAATAGAAAGGCCGCATTGCACGCCTTGCAGTCGCGCGAAGACACCTAATGAAAGCCACACCGTGAAGCAGGATCCATAAGCCCTTCAGCAGCAGCGTAGTGCAAAAAACTTACTCGCGCGCCAGTACAGGTTATTGTCGAGCTACTGGTCCGGGAATAGGCAGAGAAGATTGGAACGCCAGCAGAGTTATGCGACGCCTGTCTTCAGTCGTTCGCTTCCTTCCGGTATTGCTGCCGCTCTGCCGCCATCGCTACAGACCATTCGGAACGCAGCAGGTCCATCCGGCGGGGGATCTTGGCATCCAGCACCTCACCTGAGATGATGCGCTCGGTTCGGAAATACCGAAACCCTTGGCGCAATTCGCACCAGGCCGCAATGATCCGGCCCGCATCGCGATAGCCTAGCAGGATCGGCCACAGGATGCGTTCGGTCTCCGCACCCGAGCCATCCCGATACGTCACAGCAATTTTAAGGCGCGCTCGGATCGCTTGTCGAATACGCGCAGCGGAGAGGACTTCCGGTTGCGCTTCCACCGGTGCGACACTGGTCGCTGGTTCTACGAAGGAGGTCTGGAACCGGGGCGGGCTGACGGCCTCGATCTTCGTCAGCAGCTTTTCTGCTGCAAGTGCCATTTCTGGCTCTCCCCGCGTCCGGACCCATTGTGCGCCCAAAACGGTGGCCTCGATTTCATCGGATGTCAGCATCAGGGGCGGCATGTGGAACCCGGCTTCGAGAATATAGCCCACGCCAGCCTCCCCTTCGATCGGAACGCCTTGGGCCATCAGAGCGGCGATATCGCGATAGATCGTGCGCTTGGTGACGCCAAGTTCCTCGCCGATCGATTGGCCAGAGATTGGCCCGCTCGCCCGCCGCAGGATTTCAATGATCTCGAATAGTCTGTCGCCCCGTCTCATGCGCACCTCCTGATGTCCAGGATAACTATGCTGACGTCATGGTGACAACACGCTGTCAGCAGGGTGCAGGTATGACCTCCTTACCCGAACAAAATTGGAGCTTTGAAATGAAAAACGCCTTGCCTCTCGCCGTTTCTGTCTTTCTGACCGGTGCGGCTGCTGCTACCGCACAAGATGATCAGACGATCCTGGCCATGGGCGCCTATGTGCCCACCGATGATATGGCCGTCTCCGAGGAGTTTTATCGCACTCTTTTCAACCGCACCCCGGTGATCGAACTGCCCGATTTCGTGGCCTTCAACATCGAGGGCGGGTGGTTTGCGATAGCATCGCGCAGCAAATACGCGCCAGGTTCCATACCCGGGTCCGGCGCGGTCCCATATTTGCAGTCCAGCGATCTGTTGACCCTACAAGAGCGTGCAAGCGCCGCCGGCGCGGAGATTCCGAACATCATCGAGGAGCCGGGTATTCACCTGCTCAAGATCACCGATCCCAGTGGGCAGCTGATCGAGTTCTTTGCTCTGACGGGGCAGTGACCCTTACACGGGCGCTGGCTTACTTGCGATGGTAGGTCAGCGCGCTCTTGATGAAGAGTTCGAGCTTCTCAACGGGCAGATCCTCCGCTGTCGCAAAGTGGATGGCGCGGTTGCCTACATAGTCAAAATCATTGGGAAAGAGCGCCCGGAAGTCTGACACGATGCTGGTCTGACAATGGACATAGATTGAAAAGCCGCCAGTCTTGGGACAACCAAGCCGGATCGTAGAGCCCGCCTTCGTCTCTGGCGTCAGATAAGCGGGTTGTTCCCATTTGAGCGTTTCTTCTAGTCGTCCGACGCCCTCGGTTTGCGCAGCCACATCAAAGATGAGCGCACGTAGATATAGCAGGCCATTCTTCACCTCGTCGGGGAAGGCGGAAAAGGCGCGCTCGACGTTTGGATCGTCGAATGGCTGACTCACATAACGTTCCTTTCGTTAGCGGCCAGCCATGGCATCGGCCAGAATGTCAAACACCAGCCGGATGCGACGGCTGGTTTGCAGTTCACGATGTGCGACAAGCCAGACGGGGATGGAGAACGGCTCGATCTCTGTCAGTACGGGCTGAAATTCGGGGAACTTAGCGGCTATATTGTCGTTCATAATTGCAATGGCATGGCCTTTGCGTGCGATTTCCCATTCCACCAGTTGCGAGTTCGACGCGTAGCGGAAGTTCCTCTGCGACAGATCAAGCCTGACAAGCTTGAGGTATCCGACGATCCGCTCGAAATCCCCGAAGCTGACGAACTGATGGGCGGACATATCTCCGGTCTGTTGCGGGGGACCATACCGGGTGATGTAGTCTTCGACGGCGTAAAACCGCATCGTATGATCGCAGACAAGCTTTGCAATCAGGTTAGGTTGTTCCGGGCGCATGTGACGGATGGCAATGTCAGCCTCTCGCAGCAGAAGATCCCGCACAGAGTTATCGGCGGCGATTTCCAGTTGCAGATCCGGTGCCATTTGAGACAGCCGGTCCAGAATATCGGGCAAAAGGTAAACGGCGATCATCTCAGACGCCGTGACGCGCACTTTGCCTTCGATGTCCTGCGATTGGCCTGACGCGGCCAGCGACATCATGTTCGCTCCTTCCGCCATCGCCCGGACGTGTTCGAGCAAATCAAGACCCGCCGGTGTGAGCGAGACAGTGCGACCTGTCCGCTCAAGCAACATGACCTTCAAGTCTTCCTCCAATGCCGCAAGTTGCCGCGTGATCGTTGGCTGGGTCAGCTTCAGCGCGGCCGCAGCCGCTGACAGTGATCCTTCCTCAGCCACAGCCAGGAAAGACCGCGCCTGGTTCCAGTCAAAAGAGATCGCTTTCCAGTTCATGACAGCTAGATACCATGGTTTTTGGAATACCAAACCAACGTTTTTTGTCAGTTCATATACGAATTTCGTCAGTTTAGGTGTGCAACGAGCATGACCCGGACGTCACATCAGCTAGAAAGGACGACATTATGAAACTCGTTTTGTTGGGAGCAAATGGCGGCACTGGCCAGCATGTGCTGCACGCTGCGTTAGAAGAGGGTATGAACGTGACTGCCGTAGTGCGGTCAGAAGGTAAGCGGCCAAAGATTGCGCATCCAAATTTGAAAACTGTGGTCGGTGATCCTTGCGACCCAGCGTTCTTGAAGACGGTGTTGCGCGGCCAAGACGCTCTGATTTCCACGCTTGGAGGGCGCGCGCCAACCAAGCGTGCAACCTCAGTCTACTACCGCTCAGCCGATGCCATAGTTGAAGCGGCTTGGGACGCCGGTCTGAAACGTGTGCTGGTGACGTCCACCGCATTGCTCTTTCCCGAGCAAACACTGCTCGGAACACTGCTGCAGTACCTCGTCCCCAACGTCGTGCGCAGCGCAGACCGCATGGAAAAGGTTTTGCGCAACTCCGATTTGAACTGGACGGCGGCGCGTGCGGGATTCTTGAGTGACTCGCGCGAAGCAACCTACCGCGCAACCAAGGGTGCATTGCCCAAAGGCGGGACAGCGGTGCCTCGTCTTGCGCTGGCCCGTTTCCTAGTCGACGCAGTAAGGAATCCAGAGACCAACTGCGCAGCCTACGGCGTCTCACAAGCGGCTGCTTAAGTAGAGCCAAGGACGCTTGATCTGTATTCAAGGATTAAGCCCCACATGCGGTCTCCCGTCCGATGTGCGCTCTTTCGAATACCCTGCTGGACCGACCTCAACGCGGATCTGCTTGCGCAGGTTCGAAAAGCTATCAAAACGCACAACGTCTACGGCCTCATCTAGGTTCAGGACCAATCGGAACCAGCCGGGCAGCAGCAGCTCGGATGACAGGATTGTTGCCGCAAACGGTTGGGATAGGTAGCGACCGGTAACGCGCGCGCCGACGCCCCAAGCCCCAGATTGGTCAGCTTCGATTGCGGCGTGAAACCCGTTCCAATCCCTAAAACCGTGATCTTGGGCAATGCGCTCAAGTGCCTTGGAGTGGCCAAGAACAACGCCTTCATCGGCAAGGCGCTTGCGCAGCGCCTTTGCCAGTTTTTTCGCGACGACGAGCGTTGGTAGATCTCGAGTCATGCCAATCCCTCCTTGCCCGGTTGAAACACGCCCCAACGCAGGGATCGCGCCTTCGCCAATCTCATCAGGACGCCCCCCGTCAGAAGCAGCTGCAAAACCTCGGCCAGGGGCGCCGCCAGCCAGATCCCAAACTCGCCCACATATGCCGCCAGCACAAAGGTCAGCGGTATCGCGAAGAGATAGGGCTTCGAGAGCCCCAGAAGGCCAGCCCGTCCCGCGTCGCCGATGGCTTGAAAGTGCATGGCCAAAATCATCAGCGGCCCGGATATGAAGAACCCCGCAGACATGATCGGCAGGATACGCGCAACCTCAGAGATAACCGCTTCATCGGTGACAAAGGCGGCCCCCAGCTCGGCGGCAAACGCCGACATACCGATCTGAAGGGCAAGGCAATAGACGAACGCCACGGTCGCAGCCATGCGCAAGCTTGCATCACTGCGATGGAATGCGGCCGCGCCAAAGTTGTGCCCCGTGATGGTTTGCATCGCATGGGCCAATCCCAAAAGCGGCAGGAAGGCAAAGGTGATCAGGCGAGTGATGATGCCATAGGCGGACACCGTCGCGTCGAATTGCGCCGTCTCAACCCATTGCAGCGCGGCCAGGATCGCAGCAGATCCAAGTGCCAAACCAATAAAGTTCAGGCTTTGCGGCGCGCCCAAGGCCAGGATGCGCCCCCACCCGTTTAAAAGGGAGTGATGCAAAAGCAGTGATGGGCGGAGGTCGGTCGCACCCAGAACACGGAACGCGAGGATGATCCCGAACGCCAGCCCTTGCGCCATGGCCGTGCCATAGGCTGACCCGGAGACACCCATGTCCAGCAGCCCAATCAGCACATAGTTGAACCCCATATTCGACAGCGAGACGAGCAAGCTCATCGCCGCCATAAACAGCACCCGCCCTTCATTGCGCAGGGCATCCGAATTGACCGACAAGACAAAAACCAAAGGTGACGCGAGCACGGTGATCCGCAGATAGATCAGGCCAAGCTCAGCCAGGTGCTCAGACCCACTTGCGAGTAACAGCGCAACGGGGGCACCAAACGCCAAAAACAGCAGGAAAAGCATTAGACCCATGAAACCAGCCAAGCCATGGGCTCCGGCAAAGGTGCGGCGTGCTTGATGCAGGTCTTCCGCGCCCAGTGATCGGGCCAGCACGCTCGACATTCCTGACGACACAAGCGTCGCCAAAGAGACCACCAGCATGTAAAGCGGAAACATCAGCGTGACCGCCGCCAGCGCTTCGGGACCAGCGAAATGGCCCAGAAAGAGCGCATCGACAACGGCAAGAAGTCCGTTCATCCCCATAACAAAGATGATTGGGAGAGCGGTTTTGGCGTAAATTGGACCTAGTGGCCCCCTAAGATAGGTATTTGTTTGGGACGACATGACCCGGTTTCCTTCTGGATCAGGTCGCGAAGAAAGATGGGGCCCGCATTACCATCCACGCGACTGATGCCGAGGATGACCAAGATCTGATCTGATACAGAACTTCACCTAGACAAAGTGTCAGCGGGCGGCCGGCGTCTGTAGCCGAGGGATCCGATATCTGAGTGATTGGCGACCGTCAAGTTCATTTTAAACTGATCGGTTCACTTTTGGGTTGTCTCAGATACCACTAATGTCAGCTCCGTTCGGTCTAACGGACGTTAATGCAGTACGCAGCATCGGTCGAATAGGGCTCTTTCCGGACCTTCGCTGCTGGCGTGATGCCCGGCGCGCCGTTTGATCTGGTCGAGGCTGAGGTTGAGGTGTTCGGGCAGAAGGCGCGGGTTTGGGCCGATCCGTTGGATGTGAAGCGGTTGAGGTAGAATGCTTCAAGGTGGGAGTTGGCCTGATAGTTCTGCCTGAACAGAAGGTTAGATGTAGCCAAGACTTAAGTTTTTCTAAATTTAATGAAGTTGAAAGCAGTTAGTTGGGTTCTGTAAACCAATTTCTCGGCTCACGGCGCTACGCAGGGTTCCTAGACGAAGGAGCTCAACTATGGTCGGATACATCTCAGAATATCAGTACTACGGAATGGCGGACAACGAGTTCATCGAGGTCGCTGTCCCAACGGGTACCGATGTGTCGTCCTACTCCATCGTGCTTTATCAAGGAAATGGCACAATTGTTGAGAGCTATAGCCTTGGTGATCTGAAGACGACGATCAATGGCCAAGACGTCTATGTTGTAGACGATAGTTCTGCTGGCATGGACTCAATGCACGGCGCAGGAGAGATTTACTCTGATGATGCCATTGCCTTAGTGGACGGTTCGGGCAATGTCGTTCAATTTATTTCTCACTGGGACAACACCGTCACAGCGGTTGAAGGTCCCGCGGCGGGTATGACGAGCACTGACGTAGGTACCGCCTCCAGTATGGGCAGTTCTCTTCAATCTGACGATGGGGGCAACACGTACTATGTTCAGAATGAGACAAACAAGGGAAACATTCCTGCATGTTACGCGCCGGGGTCCCGTATCCGATCTCAGAAAGGCGAGACCCGTGTAGAAGACCTGAAGGTGGGTGACTTCATTCTGACGCAGGAAAACAAGCTCGAAGAAGTGTGTTGGATATGGTGCGACGACCAACCTCTGGACGAAGCCGCGCCTCACCAAAAGCCAGTTTTGATTTCAAAAGATGCCATTGCGAACGGCATACCAAATCGAGATCTGGTTGTTTCTGGCCAGCATCGGATCGCCGTTGGTATCAATGGGCAGCTTGAGCATATCTTTTCGCAGCCGGCGTTTGTACCCGCAAAGGCCCTCGTCGATTTGCCAGGTATTCGGCTTATGCATGGGAAAAAAAACATGACCTGGTATCACTTCTTGTGCAAAGAGCACAGCGTTGTGATCGCGAACAATCTCGCTTCGGAAAGTTTGCTACTTCAGCAACCTATCGTTTCGTCTCTCTCAGACCAGCAACGAAGCGAAATTTCTTCTTTCCATGAGAGGATAGATGCCGCTGGGAGATCTCCTGATACTGCGTTGCCTGCCTTGACAAAGAGGCAGGCCGAAGAAGCCCTTCAACGAGTAAAGCGGAAGCCAAAGATGCGAATGGCGGCGTAGCTTGGTCACTCACACCGGAATGTGCTCGCATATGGGCATCTCCGGTCGAGCTGGGTCACCTGTGCTAGATATCTAGCCTACTGTGGATGCGCCAACATTGCCGCCGTGCCGTTCGTTCGCTCTGGTCGAAGCCGCGGTCGAAGTGTTCGGGCAGAACGCGCGGGTGAGAGGGAATACGCTGGATGCGAAGCGGGTGGGGGAGGCTTCCGGACGAAGCCGATGTCGAGGTTTAGTGACTTTGTAGCTCTTTTCTCACCTGCATTAGAATTTCTCCTAGTCAATTGAGGCCTGTACCCTCTGGCCCAATCCCCCAGTAAGCATCCATGGGAGCATTTTCGGCAATGCGCGCTTCTCCGGTTGATAGAAGAAGCTCTTTTGGATGCTGGTGGGTTTGAAACTTGCACCTAACTGCGTCCAGCATGAACGTATCTTTCACATCTTCCCAATCTGGTCGCAGAGGTATTTTTCTTGTCATACCAAGCGCTTTGGCGTCCTTCGGCCTTCTGCAACTTCTGATGCGTTCGCGGTACTCCTCGTCGTGGAACTTCATCGCTTGGAAGTAATGCTCAACGGTCCGCCACCACCGATCATCAAATTCGACTCCGTAAGGAGCAAAATTCGAGAACTCGGAATAAGCATCTGTTTGCGCGTAGAAGTAGACGGTGTTCTGCGTGTCGAAATTCATGGCAAAATGACTGACGAAACCAAAGAGAATTGCAAGTAGGATTGGACACAATCCAGACCTTCGCCGCGGGTGTGGCCAACGTTACAGTCCATACCATAGGATAAGCGCCGCGGAGACGTAGAGCGCGCAAAGGCTTAGGATCGTGGTGATAGTGGGAATGACCAGGTATGCTTTGTGCGGCCTGCTGGGGTTGTAGAACACGGTGACGCGGTCATCTCCATGTCGAAGAATGCCGCCCTTTTGCCACTTCGCCATTTTGGTTCCGGTTGCAGAAACGTAAAAAGGGCTAAGCCGCTTTCCAGCAAAATGAACGCCGTTGACTGTATATTCATAGCGCACTTTTGCGGACTGCATTTTGTCCTCGGCGCTTCCGGCAAATGTAAAACTATCCTCTATCAGAGATCCAGTGGTATGCGGCCATCTCCGTACGCGAAGGCAGCCGATGATGCTCCATGCGGCCAATATGAGAATGTAAGTGATACATGCCGACCACACCGCATAGCGCTCGCCGTCTAGTAAATCTGTCCAAAATGAATCCATACCTGAGCATATCAGGGAGCGGATTGGGGCGAAACACGCCACGAGAAAAGTTACGTCTCCGGAGCCGATCGAGCGAAGGCCGTCTTTCACGACATGCGCTTGAAACCAGGGCATCGTTTGACCCGGTCGGGTAATTGAACCGCGAGGCGGAGCAGATCAGCCGAAAATATACGGCTAATCTGACCAACCTAACGAGATTGCCCGAGGGTATTATTGAATAGGTTTGGGCGCTACGTTTGCACAATCTCTGCAATTGCGGGCGTAGCCTTGCTCCCCGCCATCTTCAGTTGGCCATCGCGGGTTACTTCGACACTTCCCTCTGCCGTCACCTGATTTCGTCCGGAGTTTTTGGCGACATATAGCAGCTCGTCTGCGCGTTTTAGCAGTAGAGCAGAGTCGGATGTTTTTGGGGTGAGATGGGTAAGGCCTATGCTTACCGTAAGCTTGATCTTTTGCGCGCCGACTGAAATTTCGCTGGACTGAACCATGGCGCGCAATCGTTCGCAGGCTGAATAGGCACCTGCCAGATCTGTTTCGGGAAACACTAGGGCAAATTCCTCGCCTCCAAGTCGTCCGACAAGGTCGATTGAGCGAAATTCGCGGATCAGCATTCTAGACAGCTCTTGTAGAGCCTTATCGCCAGCGTCGTGACCGTAGGTATCATTGATGCGTTTGAAGTGATCCACATCCAACATTGCCACTGACATCGGCTGACCTTGCTCAATGGCCTTGTTGTACTCGGCATCGAGGTTTTTCAAGAAAGGTCGCCGGTTGGAGACCTGTGTAAGAGGGTCCGTGTTGGCCTCGATCTGCAAAAGTTCATAGGCTTTGGTCAACTCGCGGATGCTGAGAACATCCACTAGTTTTTCCTCGTGAACGACAGGGATATGCCTAATCGAATTTTCGTTCATGAGATGCAGAAGGTAAGCTATTTCATCCTCGGGAGCACAGCAAATGACCGAGCGGGTCATAACCTCGGACACCAGCGCCTCCGCAGCCATCGGATTGGTGCTCGCAACGACCGGAACGAGATCTCGTTCGGAAACGATCCCAACCATTTTGCCGTTATCATCGGTTACGATCAGCGCGCCAAGTTTAAGATCTAGCAATGACTGTGCGGCCTGCCGCAGTGTGGAATTTGGATCGATTCCTTTGACGCCGATTGATTTTTTAACTTGCAGTAACTGCGATACTCTCATGTTTCTCTTCCCTGATGCGCGGGCGGCAAATGTGTTATGCAAAAGTTAATTTGCAATGAACTGGGGTCGGGTAAGAAATTTGCAAATCACGACATTTTAGCTCAACTGCGTCTGAGTACAGGGTGGAACAGAAGAGATTGTGACCCTCTCCTAGATGTAGTAGACTTGTTGCTACTTACACCGAATTGCGCTCGCACTTGGATATCTCCGGTCGGGTGGCGTCCCCGGCGGTATAATCGGGAAGAACTGAGGGGCTAAGGCACCCTCATTGCGACTGCATTTCCTGAGCGGAACGCTCAATCTCCACCATAATCCAGACAGGATGTCAGATGGCGCTCACTGCAAAGCAAGAGCGCTTCGTTGCGGAATACCTCATCGACCTGAACGCTACACAAGCCGCGATCAGGGCCGGATACAGCGTGAAATCGGCTCGGGCGACAGGTGCGGAGAACCTGACAAAACCTGACATTCAAGCTGCACTCCAAGAGGCCCAGTCGAAGCGGTCAGATCGTACCGAAATCACTCAGGACCGGGTCCTGCAGGAGCTGGCCAGGATCGGGTTCTCAGACATCCGCAACGCCGTTCGCCGGGGTCGAAGCCCTGTAAGCTCGGACGGGGAGGCCGCAGACCCGAATGGCTTGGGTGTCTATCCAGTGGAATTGGTGCCAAGCGAAGAGGTGGATGACGATACAGCCGCGGCGGTGTCGGAGGTCGGGCTTACGCAAAGTGGTGTGAAGGTCAAAATGCACGACAAGCTGGCCGCACCCGACAAAATCGCGCGTCATTTGGGCATGCTCAACGGCTCAGGTGCTGAGGGAGATGAGGCGCCAGCGCTGACAATCAATATCAATGCCAAAGCCCCAGTGGGTGACGTGCGTGTCACACGATCTGACGGTTAGCGCGCCGCAAGGGATCTATCTCAACGATCTCAACACCAAGTTCCGCGCCTATGTCGGAGGGTTTGGCTCGGGCAAAACCTATGTGGGATGTTTGGATCTTGGGTTGTTTGCGGGGCAGCATCCCAAAACTACACAGGGTTACTTCGCGCCGACCCACGCCAATTCGACCGAGGTGGCAGCCAGTCTCAAGAGAATTACTCGGCCAACGTCAAATATACCGAGATTGATGATCTGATTGAGCAGCTAAACAAACCCAAGGGACGCCGAAAGCGAGGTGGGCGAAAGAGGGGGCGCAGCTCGGCGGAGAAAGAGCATACCAAGCGTTTGCGGGAAACAGAGCGCGTTCTGCGTGACATCGAGACGGCAACAGAGCGCTACAACCGTGAGCTCAAAGATCTCGATGAGTTGCACCGTCTGACATATCTCACCACGGAGCAGCATGCCAAAGCGGTCAGCAAACTCACCGAAGAGTATGATGCCGTTCGCTTCGAAGGTTTGATTGAGATTTCTGAACGCCTTGAAGACACGCTCGTCGACAGTTTCGATGGTGCCACGGATTCCGTCAAAGACTTCCTAGGTTGGCTGAAGAAAGCGGCCATTCAATATGCGCTCTTTGGCAAAGGACCATTTTCCAGTGCCTTTGGGGAGCAAACAGGGGGCACCGCATTCAATGGCCTGCTCGGTGGCCTCTTCGGCGGATTGTTTGGTGGGTTTCGCGAGGGTGGTGGTCCGGTATCGGCGGGCAAAGCCTATGTCGTGGGGGAGAAACGACCGGAGTTGTTTGTGCCCAAAACGGGAGGGACCATTATCCCTCAGGTGCCACAGGGCGGTGTCTCGGGTGTGCATGTCAGCGTGTCGATGGATGACAACGGCAATCTTCAGGCCTTTGTTGATCAGACCGCCCAGCATCGCGCGGGACAGGCGGGTGCTGGCGTACTGCGGAAGACCCGAACGGATCTGCGCGTCAACATGCATGATGCGGAACTGAGGGGTAGGTGATGGCGCGACCGATAGTTACCATTCCCCGTCCGCTGTTGCGCTTACTGTCCTTTGAGTGGAGCTTTGATCGGCGCGGCACCGGGCTTGGGAACAATCTGGCGGGTGTTTCTGTGGCCAGTTACAGCCAGTTCCCTGTTTGGCGGGGCTCTTTGTCGCTGTCTCATCATGGCGGCCAGATTGGCCAAAGGCGTGCGCTGCAATCGCAGGTGCAGGGGCGAAACGGGATCTATGCGGTTGAGATGATCGATCCGGCCGTGTTCTGTGAAGCCGAGGCCCGAACCGCGGTTGGTATCGGTGCAAATGGATTTCCGTACTCCGATGGGGCGCATTTCTCGGATGGTTCGGGGTTTGCGTTTATCCCGGTTTGCCACACAGTCGGTGCACATAGTGTTGGTGCAAAACAGCTTTTGCTGGATGTTGCGCAATCGAGTGTTCCCCCTAAGATTGGTCAGGTTATGAGCGCTGGAGACTATCCGTTTGTTGTGGAGCGTGTCTCTTCGGTTGGCGGCTCCCAGTATCGGGTTCAAATTGGAAGCCCCTGCCTGCGAGTAGACCTAGAACATGGGGCAGAAGTACGTCACGTGGCGCGCGGTCTGTTTGAGGCCATCGATGACACCTCGGGGACGGCCAGCTATGGCCCAGCACGTCACGCACGGCCTGTTCTGGAACTACGCGAGGCATTGCGGAGATGAGCTTCTTTCCTGATGGGTTTGACTTCACCAGCCCCACGGCGCTGGTCTTTGAACTGATCAACATCAACACCAGCGAGGGGGATTTTGGCTTTCTTCTAGGCTCTGACGGTGTGTTCACCGATGCCACTGGCAAAGATTGGATCGGCTCGACGCTCTTTTCTGGTGAGGCACCCGGGGTGGGTCTTGGCGGTGTGGCTGAGGCCGCGAGCCTGAGCATGAGTTATGCCGATGATCCCGAGAACCCGGCCGAGGTGATCGACCGACTGCGGGATCTTGGCTCTGCCTATGTCGCGGATCGCCCGGTGACGTATTACCTGCAGTGCTTTGATCACGAGGCCCAGCTTTATGCGCCTCGCTATGCGCCGATCCAGACGGCGACACAGATCGCGCGGCATCTGAGCTTTGACGCGCCATCGGCCTTTGAACGATCGATCACGCTGCATATGGAAAGTGAGTTTGCCGTGCGCGGACAGGTCAAGCGGCTGGTCTATAACACCGCGTCCCATGTCCGCTAGCTTGGAGCAGCCAATCCCAGCTATGAGTTTATCCCGACAGAAGCGCGGACAGAGCGGAGCCTGTTGGGCTGTTGGTAGTTTGGTCGAACTGAGGATTCATGACCCTGCGCCTGTGTCGCGCCTATGCTGCTGAATTCGCGGACGCGAAAAACAAGTTCAGCATCTCGCCGCTGGATCGAAGGATAAGCTGAGTTGACTTGTGTCTCAGTGGAGGAAAGTTCCGTTTCGGCGTTTCATCTCCAGGGGTGAATCTAAGAACGCTTTCTGCTTGAAAGCCTCGCGTTCAAGGAAGGCTATGACCGTTTCCGCAGTGCTATCTTCGGTAAGTCTTGAGAAGGGCGCGGTCATTTGCTCTTGCGAGTAGCCCATCGACCATTCCGAAAATCGGCGCGAAAGAGTTCGCCCCTCGAGAAGAACATGTAAGTTTATGTGCCTACGATCACATCGTATCTTTTCGAAGGTTTCACAGAGTGGAGTGCTGGGCCCTTCTAGGTATTGAAAATAATGAGTTTTGTTTCGGTGCAGGAAGCCTGTTAGGCGATTTTTTGAGTTTTCTGACAAGGCAGTCTGCAGGATCCGCAGGTCCTGAAGATCGAAGGGGCAAAATACGCACTCACTGCGATATAGGCAAAACTGCATAACAAAATCCTGATTAAAGTATTGCGTTAATTGTGCGCTAACTTGAGTTAACAGCAGGTTAAACTTGTGGAAGGTGGACGTGATCTAAATTTTTCAGGCCAAAGGTAGAGCACGAAAGCTACATGTCCATAGCGGCACTGACGCTCTTTGCCGAGGGCTTTCTGATAAGAGAACTGCTTCCCCTTTAGTCAAACCTCTTGCTGCAAGAAGTTTAGGAGAACTCACATGAGTGAATTCGCCGATCTGGTTCTCTCTGCCAAAAACGGAGGTCCTGGAAAGAGCGAGCATGCCCTTGATGTTCTGAGGGATCCATGCGCGGACAGAATAGAGCTTGTTGGGCTGATGGATGTTCTCTTTGCCTATCTCAATCGGGAATGGATGACATCGCCGGCCGTCTGGGGTGTGTCCGATTGCTGTATCTCGGTGCTTGATTGGGTGAGCTTCAGGCGAGGTGGGGATTGGGCGGCCGAGCTGCGCTACAGCTATGATGACTTCGGCAGCGCCCAGCGGGCGTGGGGGTTCTTCACTCAGCCGCGCGCGGCCTGTGACCGCTTTCTTGCGGGGCTCAATGAGGTTCCGTCACCCGCGCGCGGCGATGTCGCCTGCTTCAAATGGGCGGGGCATCAGGGGCGCATCCTGCCAACCATGGGGATCTGTGTTGCACCGGGTGTCTTTGCCTGTCGTGGGGCACCTGAACATCATGAATTGATCATTGAAGTTCGACCGGCGCAGTTGGTGGGCGCATGGGCCGTGGAGGTCTGACCTTGCATAAATCACTGCTATTTGCGGCGCTGTTGGCGACAACGGCGCTCACGCCCGCGCGCGCAGAGGCGGGGCCGGTCTTGCTGTTTGCCAAAGGCGTGGCGGCAGCCTTTGGCGCTTATGGTGCCTATGGGGCAGCCATTGGCGCAAGTCTTGGCGGGGCGGCCGCCGCAGGCGTGGCCTTTGGCACCTTCCTCAGCGGGTCTGTCATTGGCAAAACGCTTCAGGCGCTGGGGGCCTCGGCGCTCATCTCAGCGCTGACGCCGCAACCACGCATGCCCACACCCTCGGAACAGTTTAACACATTCTCGCAGCCTCTGAGCTATCACGAGCGGGTCTATGGCACGGTCAAAAAAGGCGGTGTCATGGGGTTCCGCTCAGGGATCGTGGATCACAAGCGTCATTGGACCGTGACCCTTGCCGCGCATCCAACCGAGGGGCCGGTGGCGCATTGGCTGGACCTGCGCGAAGTCGAAACGGATGGCGGTGGCGCGGTGCTGACCGAGCCTCTGAATGACCACATGTCGATCCGGACTTATACCGGGGCAGGGGGCAGGCGGCGGATCCCGAGATGCTGGCGCAGTTTGACCAGATCACCCCGGCGCATGATTTTTCGGGCCACAGCTATGCCGCGCTCTGGGCCAAGAAACCGCCGCAGGACAAGGCGCTTGAGATCTACACCCAGGGGCGCGAGCCGTCTTATGCGCCGGTCTGGCGTGGATGGAACGAGATCTTTGATCCGCGTACCGGGATCTTTGGATGGTCGGACAATTGGGCGCTGGTCTTTGCGCATGAGCTGTCTTTGGTCTGGGGCCTGCCGGTCGATTGGGTGCGGGTCGCGGAAGAGGCCAATATCTGTGATGAGGTCGTGACAGATCGCGATGGGCACAGCCGCGCGCGTTACACCTACAATCACGCGCTGACCTCGGATCAGAGCTTTGCCGATGCGCTGGCCACTTTCCTCGGCGCCGCAAATGGCATGATCTGGCAGCGCACCGATGGGGTGGTGGATTTTTATGCTGGCCGCTGGATGGATCCAGAGCTGACGCTGACGGCGGATAGCCTGTTCTCTCTGAGCTTCACCGATGGGGATTATGGTCTCTCGCCGGTCACCGAATATGTGATCAATTACCGTGAGCCCAAGAATGGCTATGTGGAAACCCCAAGTGCGGGCTTTGTGCTGGATGCGCAGGCGGCGCAGAACACGCAGGAATTGGCGATCTACAGCATCGACAGCCACAATCAGGCGCTGCGCGTGGCCAAGTCGCTGGGGCTGGCACGACGGGCGCGGCGTAAGGTGAAGGCAGCGATTGGTCTGGCGCTTTATGAGGTGATCGGGGGCCGGGGCACAGGTCTGGCCCATCGCTTTGTTAATCTGGTCCATCCCATGCTGGGGCCTGATCCGGTGGAGTTTGAGGTCTCGGCCCTGCGCATGGGCGCACAGGGCGGGGCAGGTGAGATCGAGCTGATCGAGAGCGCGGCCAGCTATTGGAGTTTTGACGCAGCCACGGAAGAACCCGAACCGCCCGCCTAAAACAGCGATGAGGTCAGCGAGGATGATCCTGTTGATCCCGTCACCGGCCTGACCGGCGTGGTGGTCGATGGGACCGGTGGTGAGGCGCAGATCAAATGGGCCTGGGATGCGGTGGATGAGAGTTTGTCGCCGGTCCTGCAGATCCGTCAGAGTGGGGAAGCCTGGTCAGAGGTGGTGCTGACTTCGGGGGCGGTCGAGCACATCCAGTCCGGGTTGATCGACGGGGCCACCTATGAAGCTCAGATCCGCGCCCGCACCTCGGGCTATCGGGTCGGGCAATGGTCGGATCAGGTATCTGTGCAGGCTGCGGCCAATACCGCAGCACCGGATGCGCATAGTTCCTTTGCCCTCAGCTCCAGCGGCGGCGATGTCACGGTCAGTTTCACCGCCGGGCCTGTGGGGCCCTATCAGCTCACCCGGATTCTGCGGGCGGATTATGCGGCGGGCTATTCCGGCCCGTTTGACATCGCCGATGCGGCGCTTGTGTAGGCGGAACATGGGCTGCCCGGGGCGGTGGACCAGTGGGTTGATACCGCCCCGGCGGTGGGCGTGCATGCCTATTGGCTGATCCCGGTGAATGCCAGCGGCGTGGTGGGGCCTGTGAGCGGCCCAGAGACAATCGAAACTTTCTAAGTGAGGTGCTGAACATGACCCTTCCACATGGCGGGCCAAATGAGATCTATCGAGACTTAGACACGCCCGGAAATCCGGGGCAGGGGCAGCATAATCCGCAGAAGTCGCAGGTGCGGGCGCTCTGGGGTTGGCTTCTTGAGCGGCTGCGTGACTATGCAGGTGGCGATAACCTTGTGCTAGGCAATGCGGAACCGGAGGCGGGCGCGGTGGGGCAGGTGCATTTCCAGGTCGAGAAGAGCCTGAGCCTCCCCGAAGATAATACCTATGCTGGGATCATGGTGCGCAACCGAGTGGTTCTGCCGGGGGTAGAGAATTACAAGTTTGCGGCGGGCACCTATCTGGACCGGCTGAAGGTTGAGATCCCGGGTGGCGCGACATGGACCGATGCGGCAACGCTCTACATCGCAGGGCCGCCGCAGGATCCGGCTGATCAGAACGGCTCAACCTCTTTTGCCCTGTTCATCAATGAGGGGTTCAACCGCATCCGGGATCGTCTGGTGGTGGGGAACTTCGATCATTCCATGGATGTGCTGACCGCAAATGGCGGCACGGGATCTCATTACACGCTCACAGTGCGCAATGAAGGTGTGGATCAGCCGCGCATGATGCGCGTGTTGGAACCGGAGTTTGAGGGCGGAGCCTGTCAGCAAGGCTATCCAATGATCAATTGCGTCGATTGGACCTTGGGTGGGAGTTACTTCCAGGTCCAGACCGGGGGCCGCGTGACCTTTGGCGACTATGGATCAAGCACGCGCTCTGACGCTGAAACCGGGTTCACCACGATCAATATGCTGGGTGTGGATGCGAATGGCATTATGACTGCCGTGCCGCTGAGTGTGGATCGGGCCTATAAGAAAGGACCCAATGCCCTGAACGGGGATGTGATA